>Ga0315276_10006900_pt1 | contig 10481 bp, 2 predicted proteins | sample YL17G05_0_MG_FD_204542 | JGI IMG/M metagenome (GOLD analysis project Ga0315276, IMG submission 204542) | Sediment microbial communities from Yellowstone Lake, YNP, Wyoming, USA - YL17G05_0 | ecosystem: Environmental > Aquatic > Freshwater > Lake > Sediment | place: USA: Wyoming | collected... | reverse complement strand
TACAGCCCGACGCCGGTTGCCAGGAGGTCCTGCACGTCGACGAGGCCCACGAGGCGTCCCTTGGCGTCCACGACGGGCAGTTCCTCGATGAAATAGCGATTGATGATCTCGATGGCCTCGGCCGCCGACCCGGTTACGCGGACGAACTTCGGGCCGCGCGTCATCACCTCCGACACGGGGCGGTGGAGGGCTTCGGCCCGGCCCGCCTCCAGCAGCCGCCGCAGGTCGGCGTCGGTGAAGATGCCCGTCAGCCGCCCGCGTGCATCCACGAGGCACATGGCGCCGCTGCGACGGCGCATCTTGCGGAGGCTGCCCAGGGCCGCCCGCAGAGAGAGGCTCTCGATGACGGCGGGCAGGTCCCGGCCGCTTCGCATCAGCGTCTCTACCATCAGGAGTTGCCGGCCCAGGCTGCCGCCCGGATGGTAGAGCGCGAATTCTTCCCGCGAGAAGCGGCCGTCGCGCTGCCGCATCTTGAGCACCGACAGCGCCAGAGCATCGCCGAGGGCCAGCATGGCCGTGGTCGTGGCGGTCGGGGCCAGGCCCATCGGGCATGCCTCGTCAATCTGGCCCATCCACAGGATCACCTTGGCCTTGCGGGCAAGGGTCGAATCGGTTGTACCCGTCATGGCTACGATCGGGACCTTCATCTTCTCCAGTTGCCCCAGGAGGCGGGTGACTTCGGCCGTCTCGCCGCCGTACGAGAGGATCAGGACGACGTCGTGGGGGCGGACGCGGCCCAGGTCGCCGTGGACGGCCTCCGCCGCATGGAGGAAGTGGCTCGGCGTCCCGGTGCTGGCGAGCGTCGCGGAAATCTTCTGTGCGATGATGCCGGCCTTGCCGATGCCGCTGGTGATGACGTTGCCCTTGCAGCGGTAGAACATCCGGGCCGCCTGGGCGAAGTCCTTGCCGACGTGGGGGACGAGGCGCTTCAGGGCGTCCGCCTCGACCTCCAGCACGTTCCGCGCATATGCCAAATCGACGGCAATGCGCCGGCGGGTTTTACGTTTAGCCATATACGACCCTCCGGGTCCGACACGCAGCGGCTCGGGCGTCCCTGGCAGGGGTACGGCTCCTGCCGTGGCCCGCAGGCCCAACCCGCGGGGGGGCTTTAAGTCTAATGCCGCACGGCGGCCCCTGCAAGCCCCTTAATCGGGCGTGGCTGTTTGTTGTTGCTGGACGGTGCCGCGGTGTCGTATAGAATATATAGGTTCCGAGGCCAAGCCTCCAAGGAGGATTGACGTGCGATCTATTGACCGGGGAGGAACGATGCGTATCGCCCTGACTGTGATTCTCGCGGCCGTTCTTGCTGCCAGCGCCGCCGCGGCGCCGGCGCCCCCGGGGATCCCGGGCGTGCCGGACCTCGGGCCTCCGACCACTGCACCGATCGGAAACCCCCCTGCCCCAACGCCCCCGGCTGTACCATCCGAGCCGACCGCCGCGCCGCCGGCCACGACCCCCATCGCGGCCCCGGCTGCGCCTGTGACGCCCCCTGCATCGACGCCGCCCGCTGCACCCGCGGCGCCGGCGGCTCCGGCAGGACCGGCCCTTAGCGCCGAGGACCACTACGCCAAAGGCGAGGTGTTATTCGCCGGCGAGTGGGTGCCGATCGACAATCTCTTCAGGGACTACCTCGCGGCACGGGTTGAACTGCAGCCGCTCGACGCCCAGGCCAAGGCGTCACGCGAAGGCATTGCGGCCATCCAAGCCCAGATGAATATCATGAAGAACGACAGCCTCCAGGGCGAGTTGCCTATCCGCAGGGACATGAGCAAGCAGATGGCCAAGCGCCGCGATCTGACCAAGGATGCCGAGGCGCCGGCCCCGGTAAAGCCCAGGCTCCAGCAGATCCCGCAACAGCCCCGCAATTTCGCGGCCAACATGCATTCACAGAATTCCAACTCCTCGAACCAGTACGACCAGACGCTGCAGGATTGGCAGCGCCAGGTTGACCAGATCAATCAGGTTAATGCCGCGGCTACTAAGAAGTACCAGCAGGATCAGGCCGTGTGGAAGAAGGACAAGGACAACGCCGAGAAGGAATTGCCCAAGATCGACCAGGCCATCAAGGACATCCAGGGCAAGATCAGCCAGAATGCCGCCGCCCTGACCACCAAGCAGGCGCCGCTTATGGAGAAGATCAAGGCCGCCAACGAGGAAGCCCAGACCACTGCCCGCAGGATCGAGGCCGTCCAGGCCCGCATCAGGGGCCTAGTCGAGGCCCTCAAGGCCGCGCCCGAAACGCTGCGGTTCAAGCACGGCATCATTGACTGGGAAGACACTTTCTGGCCCCTGGCGGACCTCGAAAAGCAACTGTCCCAGACGCAGGCCGAGATCGACCGCGTCTGCCGGCAGATGAAGGCCGAGGCGGCGGATGCCGGCCGGCCGCTGGCGGACAACTGGCGCCATCCGCAGCAGGATCGCATGGACGCCCTGGGGGCGCTGATCGCCCGCGCCAAGGCCGCGGCCAGGTAGTGCTTCGTCAGTTTCGACAGAATGTAGGGTGCGTGCTCCGCACGCACGCGGACGACCAATGCACAACCGTGGCAAGGTGCGTGCAAAGCACGCACCCTACGTGGACGACCGTCAAGTGATGAATAGCCGGGTGGCCCGCCGCGGCGGGTTCTCGCCCGCGGGTATGTGCATGGTCATGCAACAGCGTGACCATGCCACCCAGTTACATGCAATCGTGAACTGCTCTGGAATCTGAGATCTGATGTACGTAACACCGCTCACTTCGGAATCGGAATGACAATCGGCATCGATGACACCGACGGGCCTTGCGGCGGCAGGTGGCGAACCATCAGTGTGACGACCGCCGACTTCGGCACGTCCTTGCCCCACCCAAGTTGTGCCGCGTAGCCCCAGCCGGCCGGGCCGCGCATCTCGCGGGTTGCCAACTCCTGCTCCGTATACTTCCAGGTGCGAAACGGCGTGGTCGTCTCAAGGCCCTCGCGAGGCCGACGGCCCTCGTACATGATGAACTCCACCGTGCCCTTGATGAGCACCGGCTCGGCCCGGTCCGCCTGGTAGAGGAACACGTTGACCTGGATGCCGTCTGGGCCCGGCATGTCGTCCCAGTTGATCGCCGCCGGAGGCACGGCCCACAGGTCAATCGCGTCCACGCGGTCCACCGGCTTAGGCGGCGTCTGAGACACCCCGCGGCGCGCCGGGCCGCAACCGCCCAAGACCGTTGCCGCAACCATGAGCAACAGACCGCAAAGTGCAACTCGCATCATTTCGTTTCTTCTTTCGGCTTGACCGCACTGGCGCCGCCCGTTGCCGGTTCGAGGGCCGCCTTGGACGGCGTCTTTGCGGGCTCCGTTGTGAGCGGAATAAGGTTGCCGTTCTCCGGCTTGCCGTCCGTCTCGGGGTCCAGATGCTTGAAAAGCGCCTTCTGCATCGGGTCGTGCTTGGTTTCCCGCAGGAGGTTCAGCCGCCTGACCTGCGACTTCGCGGTCGCATCGGCCTCCTGGACGTTCCGGATGACCGTCGGCGTCAAGATAATAAGCAGTTCGGTCCGATCTTTCGAGACGCGCGTGGACTTAAAGAGCCACCCCAGCAGCGGGATGTCGCCCAGGAATGGCACCTTGTCCTCGGTGTTATTGTCCTTAGTCGTAATCAGGCCGCCGATGACAATCGTGTGGCCGTCCTGAACCGTCACAGTCGTTTCGGCCGAGCGGCTGTTGATGATGATGGCCTTTACGCCCGGGCTGATATCAACGGAGGCATCGCTGATGCTCGAGATCTCCGGCGCCACCGTGAGTTTGACAAATCCGTCCGGGTTGATTCGCGGAATCACGTTCAGGATGATACCGATCTGCTGGTACTGGATCGTGTTCATGGCCGCCCCAGAGGTGGGATCAATCCGGCTGTTGGTGATAAACGGCACGCGCTGGCCGATGTTGATGGTGGCCTTCTGGTTGTCGGACGCGAGGATCTGCGGCCGGCTGAGGACCTCCAGGCGGCTCTGGGCCTGGAGCGCCCGCAGGAAGTAACTGAGGTCGCCGCCCGTCACCGAGACGCTGAACCCGGGCGTCAGGTTCGCCGCAATGCCGAAGTTCGTGCCGGTCTTGACGGTGCTGTCGCCGAACTTGTGCGTGAAGTTCCAGTCCATGCCGAAATCGGTCGCATCGCTGATGGTCACCTCGGCCAACAGCACCTGGACGAGCACCTGCGCCGGCGGCTGGTCGAGTTCGGCGATCATCTGGGCGATCACGTCGAAGTACCGCGGGCTGGCCGACAGGAGCAGCGTGTTGGTCATCGGCTCGGCCACAATCGCCACCTCGCGGTCGAGGATGTAGTTGGAGACGCCCTGGCCGGCGCCGAGCGCTTGCGTCATGAGCGTCCGCTCCTGGGTCAGGAAACTCGAAACCGCGGTCTGGATGTCGGCGGCCTGGGCGTTGCGCAGGCGGTAGATCTCGGTCAGGCGTTCCTCGGCGGCGCTGGCATCGAGGTCCTCAATGACCTTGCTCGCCAGGTCCACGTAGCGCTTCGTGCCGCCCACCAGGAGGCTGTTGGTGCGGATGTCGGCGGTGACCGTCAGGGCCGCCTCTTCGGCGGTGCCCATTGTGGCCGTCGGGCCCCTGTCGCCTTCCATCGGGGCCTTCAGGGTGTATTGGATGGCCTGCTTGCCCGTCGCCGGGGCCGCTCCGCCCGCCGCCGTCTGCATGCGGAACAGTTGCAGCAGGACGGTCGCCATCTGGCGTGCGTCAGCGTTCTGGAGTTGGAAGACCTTGATTTCGGCCATGCGCGGCGTGGTGGAGTCCATCGCCCTGACGAGGCTTTCAAGCAGCGCCATGTTTTCCTGCGGGGCCGAGATCACGAGCGAGTTGGTGCGCTTATCGGGCGTGATCATGACGCCTTCCTGCAGGGCGCTCGCTGTCAGTTGCCCGCCTTCTTTCGTCCGCGTTATGAATTGAAGCAGGGTCTGGCGGTTCGGGCTGGTGGCCGTCAGCGGCACGGGCTTGTTGTTGAGGGCCGCCGTCAGGATCGTCGCCATTTCCGTGGCATCGGCGTTCTCGAGCGTAAAGACGCGGATTTCGGTGACGCGCGGCACGGAGTCGGTGTCCAACTGGTGCACCAGTTCGCTGATGCGTTTCTGGTCGGCCGGGCCGGCAGAGACGATCAGGGCGTTAATGCGTTCGTCGACGCTGACGACCACCTGCGGGCCGCCCGTCGCCCCGGCGCCCGCGCCGACCGTGCCGCTCTTGTACAGGTTGTTGATCGTGGTGGAAACCTGCGTGGCGTCGGCCTTCACGAGCGCAAAGACCTGCACGGTGGTGCCGGGGCGGTCGGGCTCGGCGTCGAGGCGGCCGATGAGCGACTCGGCCAACTTCATGTCCTCGGGGCTGGCCGCCACGATCAGCGAGTTCGTCCGCTGCTCGATCACAACAGTCACCGGGTCGAGCGGCACGCCGCGCGACACGCGCTGCGCGAACAGTTGTGTGAGCGTCGGCGCCAGCACCTGGGCCGTGGCCTGCTTCAGGTAAAACACGCGGAACTCATTGGCCGCAAGGACCTGGTCGGTGTCGAGTTCGCGAATCATGGCCTCCAGGGCGTTGAAACTCTCCTTGCTGCCGGTCACAAGCAGTGCGTTCGTGCGGGCGTCGGCAAAGACGCTCACGGGTAGCATGCGGCCGGTGCCGCCGGCGGCCTGCTCGGCGGTGCGCTTGGCCGTGAAAAGTTGCTGGAGCGTGGGGGCCAGTCGCGTGGCGGTGGCGTTCTTGAGGATAAAGATGCGGATGTCGCCCAGCAGGCCGAAGTCGTCGGTCGAGTCGATCTTCTTGATGATCTCGTCGATGACGGCGAAGTTCTCCTTGCTGGCCGATACGATGAGGACATTGGTCCGCACGTCGGCCGTGATGGCCACCTTTTCGCGGGCCGCAATCAGCGTGTTCTGCGCCGCAAGCGCGACACCCGGCTTGTAGAGGCCCTGCGAAATCAGGCCCTGGAGGAGCGTGGCGATACGCGTGGCGTCGGAGTTCTGGAGCGGGTACATCCTGACGATGCCCGTCTCGGCAGGCGGCTCGACGTCGACCTTGGCCAGCAGGCCCGTAATGAGCGTCAGGTTTTCCTTGCTCGCGGAGATAATGAGCGAGTTGGAGAGCGCGTCGGTGCCGATGTCAACACGGTCCTGCGGGTTCGGCACGCCTCCGGGGGGCGTCATGCTCGTCAGCCTCGCGGCAAAGAGGCGCTGAATCTCCGGGCCGACGATGCCGGCATCGTTGAACTTCAGCGGCAGAAGGACAAGTTGGACCGACGGATTGACTTCCACGTCCATCCGCTTCAGAAGCCCCTCAATGACTTTCGTGTCGTCGGCGTTGGCGGCCACCAAGAGGGCGTTGACGCGGGTATCGGCCAGGATGATCGGCTTCTGGCGGGCGATGTCGGGCGTGCGGGCGGCCGCATAGCGCTGCGTAAAGAGCGTCGTCAGGGTCGTCGAAAGGATGCCGGCGTTGGCAATCTTCAGCGGCATCAACTGGATCTGGCCGACGATGGCCGGCCCGGCGTCGTCGAGTTGCTGCGCCAGAGACTTGACGAGTTCAAACCCCTCGGCCGAGCCGCCAACCATCAGGCTGTTGGACCGCGCATCGGCCGTGATGATCATCCGCAGCGCTTCGGCGTCGGCTTGGCCGAGCGTGGCTACACGCTGGACCCGCGCATCCATCATCTGCTGGAGAATGGGGGCCATCGCTGCCGCATCGGCGTTCTTCAGGGGGATGAGCCGCACGTCGCGCATCTCGATCGGTTGCTTGGCGTCCAGGCTCTTCATGAGCGTGTCGAGCATCGCGAACGTCTTGTCGCTGGTGGAGACCACGAGGGCGTTCGTCCGGACGTCCACCTGGACAACAGGCCTGTCCTCGGGCCGCACCAGTTGCGCGCTCGGCCCCGTGTAGAGGCCGTCGATGACGGTCTTGAGGCGCGTCGCGTCGGAGTTGACCAGCGGGTAGATGCGCACCATGTTCATCGAGCCCGCCCCGGCGACGTCCATCGTGTTAATCACGTCGGCAATGAGGGGCATGATGTCGCTGCGTGCGGCCACGATAATGATGCTCGTCGTTGCGTCGGCCTGGATCGTCAGGGCGGCCCGCGTCTTCGGTATTTCCGTCGTGTGGCCCGCCTGCTTGTCCATGATCGTGCGCAGTCGCGTCACCTGGGTGCGTAGGCCCTCGATGCCGGCGGCCGCGGCCCCGCCGCCCGCCCCCGCACCCGCCCCGCCGGTGCTCTCGGCGAAGACCGCCTGGAGAACCGGCAGCAGGCGCGCCACGTCGGCGAACTTCAGGCGGAACAGGCGTACCTCGGTCACGATCTTGCCGGAATCGCGGTCGAGGTCCTTGGCGACCGCCTCCGCCAGGGCAAGCGATTCCTCGATGCCGCTCAGGACCAGCGTGTTCGTCCGCAGGTCGGCCGACACATTCAGCGCATTGACCAGGGCCTTGCCGCTTGTGCTCTCGGGCTCGGCCTTGCCGGCCACGCTCGATCCGGCCTTGCCGGCGAGGGTCTTGCCCTGCGTGAAGATGTCCTTCAGGACCGCCTCGACGGCCGTCGCATCAGCGTTTTCGAGGTGCAGGATGCGCACCTTGGTGCCCTCGGCAAGCGGAACGGTATCGAGAATCTCGACGATGGCCTTCATGGCCTTGAGGTTGTCGGCCGTGGAGGTGATGATGAGGGAGTTCGAGCCCTGCCCTGCGGCCGCCCCGCCCGCAGCCCCGCCGGCGGCGGCGCCGCCTGCGCCGCCGGTCGTGCCCGGATCGGCGCTCACCTTGATGGGCTTGGTGAGGTCGAGTTCGGGAATCTTGGCGCCGTCGGGCCCGCTGACGCGCAGCAGGCGGATCTGTTCCTGGAGGGCGCGGGCCTCGGGCGTAACCTGGGTGGCCACGCTCGGGCGCAGCATCTCGTTCAAGACCGCCGCCAGGCGCGGGGCATCGGCCCTCTTCAGCGGAATGATGAGCACTTCCACGGACGCGTGTTCCGGTGCCTTGTCGAGCGTCTCGATGATCTTGCCGACCTGGTCGAACATCGGGCCGCGCGCCGTCACGATGATCGACTGCGTGCGCTCGTCGGCCTGCGCACTAAGCGGCTCATCCGGCCGAAGCTGCCTCACCTGCGCGAGCATCTGCGTAAGGAGCAGCATGACCTTCGTCGGCTGCACATTCTTCATGGGGTAGATGCGGAACTCCAACTGCGGCGCGACCTCGACCTTGTCCAACTCCGCAATCAGGTGTTCCACCTCTTCCATCTTCACCCGCGATGCCGAGACGACCACGGCGTTCGTGTCGGGCAAGGCCGTCACGGTCACCGGCTCCTCGGGGGCCGCCGTCGTGCCCAGCCGCAGGGCGGTCGGGCGATACAGGGCGGTCAGCGCCTGGGCCACCCGCGTGTTGCTGCCGTTCTTCAGGGCAACGACTTTGACCTGGCGCCGGGCCTGGGCGGCCGCGGCGTCGAGGGCCTCGGCGAGCTTGCGGATGGTCTCGAAGTCTTCGTCGCTGGCGTTGATAAGCACCGAATTCTGAGCCGGCAGAACCGTCGTTTCGACCTTCCCGCCCGATGGCGATGTCGTGCCCGATGCGCCGGGCGCGCCGGACGGGCCTATCGGCCCTTCCTCGCCGCCAGGGCCGCGCCGCACGGGTATCGTCGTTGAGCCCGGGCCGCCGCCCGGCCCGAAGATCTGCTTGATGGCCTTGTCCAGTTCCGCCGGGTCGGCGTTCTGGAGCGTGATGATGCGCACCGCGCCGCGGTTGGGCGCCATGGTTTCAATCTGCGTCACCCACTGCGTCACCTGCTCGTACATCTGCTTGGTGGTCGCCAGGACGATGGCGTTGGAGCGGGTATCCGACGACACGGCCAGCGGGTCGATGCTCTTCTTGTCGCGTAAGGCGCTCTGCGCCTGCTGCGTGTACAGGTCGCGGACCATCTCGGCCACCGTCGTGGCGTCGCCGTTCTTCAGGGCGACGACGTACACGCTGGAGACGGTCGACGACGTGGCGTCGTCGATCTCCTGGATCATCTTCATGACCTTGTCGATTTCGGTCGACGGACCGCTGACCACGATGCCGTTGGAGCCGACGTCGGCCGAGATCGTCACAGAGCCCGGCGCGGCCCTGCCCGTGGCGCCGCCGCTCGCGACCATGCGCTGGAGGACCGGCGCCACGTCGTTGGCCTTGGCGTTCTTCAGGATCCGCAGTTCCGTGCGCAGGCCGCCCGCCGTCTGGGTGTCCAGTTTCGCCAGCAAGGCGTTGACCTTTTCAAGGTTCATGTTGTTGGCCGTGACGATGAGGCTGTTGGACATCGGTTCGGCCACGATGGTCACGAGGTCGTCGGGATTGGCCGGTGCCCCCGCGCGGCCGCCCGCACCCGCCCTGGGCGCAAAGGCCGCCGCAAGGGTCGGGGCCACTCCGTCCGCCTTCGCGAACTTCAGCGCAATGACGGTCGGCGCCGCCTGGCCCTTGCTTGACTCGTCCATCTTCTCGGCCAGGGCCCTAATCTTCTCGAAGGTCGGATCGTCGGCCCGCACCATGAGCATCCGGGCATCGCGGTCGGCCTCGATGATGACCGGCGGCCTCGGGCCCGTGCCCGCGCCGCGTGCCCCCAGGCCGGCCGTCGCGGTGGCCCCGGAGCCCGTGAAGAGGCGTGTCAGCACGGTGGCAACATTCGTGGCGTCGGCCGTGTTCAGCGGAATCAGCCGGACGGCGTACTGCTCGCTCGGCGCCATGTCCATCTCGGTCAGCAACTTTGTGACGCGATCGTGGTCCTCCGCCGAAGCGCGGACGACGAGCGTATTGCTCGAGCGGTCGGCGGTGATGCGCACCTGGGTCCCTGCCTGTGTGCTTCTCAGGCCGCCCGCCGCACCAGTCGGAGCGGCCTTTTCCAGGGCCGCCTGGAGGGCCGGCCCAACGGTCGTGGCGTCGGCGTTCGCCAAGCGGTAGATTTTGACCGTCAGCGAATCGCTGCCGGCCGCATCGTCCATCTCCTTGATGATCTTGGCAACGAGTTCGTGCTTCTCCGTCGGGGCCGAGACGATCACCTGGCGCCCGACCTCATCGCCCGTAACCACCACGTCTGCGGCGCTGCCGGCGGCGCCCGTCGCTGTTGTGCGGCGTATGCCGGCCGCCGTTCCGCCGCGCGACCCGCCTGCCGTCAATTCCTGCAGGGCCGTCACGACCGACCGGACGTCGGCGTTCTTGATGGGATACGTCTTGACGAGCGGCTCGCCGGTGGCCTGGTCGAGGTCGCGGGCCATCTTCAGGACCTTGTCGACGTCGGCCGACGGGCCGCTGACGACGAGGCCGTTGGAGCCTACGTCGGCCGAGACGATGACGTTTGCAGCCGTCCCTGCGCCGCTGGCCGTAGTGCCCCGCGCGCCGCGAGCGCCTACGGCGCCGACCGGCCCTTCCTGCACCATCCGCTGGAGGACCGGGGCCACGTCGGCCGAGCGCGCGTTCTTAAGGATCAGGAGATCCGTGCGGAGGCCCCCTGCAACT
>Ga0315276_10006898_pt1 | contig 10482 bp, 9 predicted proteins | sample YL17G05_0_MG_FD_204542 | JGI IMG/M metagenome (GOLD analysis project Ga0315276, IMG submission 204542) | Sediment microbial communities from Yellowstone Lake, YNP, Wyoming, USA - YL17G05_0 | ecosystem: Environmental > Aquatic > Freshwater > Lake > Sediment | place: USA: Wyoming | collected... | reverse complement strand
CCCCGGCTGGCTGGAAGGGGCCGGCAGCCGGCAGAAGGCGGGCCTGATTCGAGGCGGTCCAAGCGTCGTCGTGACCACCAAAGGGGTCATGCGCTTCCGGCACGAGAACAAGGCCATCTACCTTGCAAGCTACCACCCCGGCCTGACCGCTCAGGGGGTTGCCGAGGACACGGGATTCAACCTGGACATCGAAGGCGCGAACGAGACGCCGGCCCCCACCTCGGAAGAGATCCGCATCTTGCGCGAGGTCGTGGACCCGGAAAGGATCTTCCTCAAGTGAGGTCCTTTCCCGGTCTTGCCCTATCCCGTGAGCGGGGATCCTGCCTGCGTGTCGACGTGCGCGCCCGGCGCCTGGAGAGGCGATGAGGCGCGGACGGCGCTGGGTTCTCCTGGCTATCCTGCTGGTCGTGACCGGCGCGATCCTGCTGCTCCAGGTCTTCAAGGTTCTCGCCGGTGTCGTCGGATTCGCCGAGTACCTGGTCGTGGTGGCGATCGTGCTCGTTCTGTTCGGACTGACGCTCCTGCGGAAATCAGGCTAGCAGGGTGATGAAGAAGCCCCTTGCCTGGAGAAGAGAACCGTTCCTCTCAGGAACCAGGGCTTCTTCATCACGCTCCTCGCCGGACACACCGCTCGAAGCCGACGTCTCGCCGGCCGGAAGAGCGGGCTTTGCGTACTTAGCCCCGCGCCCGGTCGAAGATCGGATCAAACGCAGGGCAACCTTCCGGGAGCTCGAAGCTCCTGGGAAGGTCGGACTGGTCAGAGGGTTGAGCTGGCCCGGGCGATGACGTGGTCGAGCATCGCCGGCGTCAGCCGGCCGGTCTGGGTGTTCTGCCGGCTGGGGTGGTAGGTGGCGAGGAGGATGAAGGGGCCGAGCGGAACCTCTGCACCGTGGGAGAAGACCGGGCGCGGCGCGGGGAGAGCCATCCCGTCCTCGCTAACCGTGGCCAGGAGGCCGTCAAAGGCGATCTTCCCCAGCGCGATCAGGACGCGAACATCCTCCAGCAGGCGCAAGTGCTGGAGAAGGTAGGGGCGGCAGTTCTCGATCTCCCCGCGGGTGGGCTTGTTCCCAGGCGGCGCGCAGTGCGCCACAGCGGCGACGTACAGGCCCTTCAACTCAAGACCATCACCGATCGATGTCGAGGTCGGTTGGTTGGCGAACCCTGCGCGATAGAGAGCGGGTGTCAGGAAGTCGCCGGAGCCGTCGCCGGTGAACATGCGGCCGGTGCGGTTCGAGCCGTGAGCGCCGGGAGCCAGGCCAACCAGCAGGACCCGCGCCTGTGGGTCTCCCGTCGAGGGAACCGGCCGGCCCCAGTACTCCTCGCTAAAGAAGGCTCGCCGCTTCTCGTGGGCAATTCGCCGGCGATACTCAACCAATCTCGGACAAGACTCACAGCGCACGATGGCCCGATTGAGGTCGTCGAGCTTCGCCTGCCGCGGGGAGGCCACTACGCTTTCTCTCCCGCGATGCCCCGCCAGGTCTCCTGGAAGATGAGCGCATCCTCCTCCCGCACTGGGCTCTCGCAGAGAATGCGGCCGCGACATCCGTGGTCGACCAGCGCTCGGTAGAGGGCTGCCAGGTCGAGGTCGGAATCGCGGTACCGAACGTGGTTCCGCTCCCCCTTGGGGCCGTACTCGATCCCGGAGAGATGGCAGTGCAGGCGCTTGAGGGATGCGGCGCCAAGGGCCTGCTTGTAGGTCATCAGAACCCGCTTCCACTCGCCGCACGAGTTGAGCGTGCCGTCGCCGGCGCGGGCGTGGAGGTGGGCGAAGTCGAGACAGGGCTCGACGCCCTCAATCTCCTGCGTCATGGTCAGCACGTCCTCCAACGATCCCAGCATGGCGCTCTTGCCCATCGTCTCCGGCCGCAGGATGACGGGGTTTTCGGCAGCCCGCAGCTCCTCCACACAGCCTCTCAGCCGCGGCAGGGCGACCTGCAACCCTTCGGCTGCCGGTCGGCCGAAGTAGGATCCGGGATGGAAGACGATGTCGGTTGCCCCGGCCAGGTGGCCGAAGTGAGCCGCATCCATCAGGCGCTTGCGGCTCTTGGGCCACTCGTCCTCGTCCGCATTCAGGTTGATGTAGTAAGGCGCGTGGACACTGATGTGGACGCCAGTTACGTCAGCCGCCTGCCGGATGGCTGCGCACGTCTCCTCTTTCACCCGCACCGACTGCACCCACCCGAGCTCAAACGCGGTCAGCCCCAGCTCTGCCAGGCGCTGGATGGCGCCCACCGACCCGCCCGGCTTGGGCGGAGTCGAGAGCGGCGAGCCCACCGTGCCGAAGTGCATTCTTGGTCCAGGCATGTGTGTGCCTCGTGTTTGGAGGATGCGGCCCCTGCCCGAGCTCCGGTGCGCCGGCCGAACGAGAAAGCCCGCCCCTGTGGCCGATGGCGGCCGGGCGGGCTCAAGCGGGGTTCGGCGAGGCTATCCCTCTCGGCGGAGCGAGCCTGTCTTGGGGGTCGGCTCCCGGGGGAGGGAGAAGGAGAAAGTGCAGCCCGCGTCTTCTTTGCTGGTTACCCAGATCCGGCCGCCGTGCTGCTCGACCACGGTCTTGGCCAGGGCCAGGCCGAGGCCGGTACCTTCCACCGGGTTGTTCGGGTCACGCACGACCGCCCGCCCGCGGAAGAGATGGTCGAAGACCCGCGGAATCTCGTCCTCCGACAAGCCCGGGCCATTGTCGCTCACGTCGATCTGCACCTGATCGTCGTCCCAGCGGACGCCCACCCGGATGTACGCGCCCGGATCGGTGAACTTGACAGCGTTGCTGAGCAGGTTGGTCATGACCGAGTTGAGCCGGCCCGGGTCGCCCATGATCAGGATCGGCTCCGAGGGAAGCTGGCAGTCGATGGTGTCGTGCCTGGCCTCGGCCAACGGGCGCAGGTCCTCGATCGAGTGCCGGATCAGATCGTTGATCTGGCAGGGTTCGGGAGTGAACATCGCCGTCGATTCGACCCGGATCGTCTCGAGCAGGGCCGTGATCAGGTTGGTCATGCTGTCGGTTGCCCGCTGCATCATGTTGAGCGCCTTGCGCTGGAGCTCGGTGAGGGGAGCGTCGCTGAGCAGATCCGCGCCCAGACGGATGGCGTTGAGCGGGTTCTTCAGGTCGTGCGCGGCGGTGCCAAGGAGCTGAGAGCGCATGCGGTCGATCTGCTTGAGGGCAGTGATGTCCTGCATCACCGCCACCCGCCCGACGTCGGTCACCTCACTGACATTGGCGTAGAGCACACGCTCCGTGGGCGTCGAGATCTCGAGGCTGGTGGGCAGGGTCGCCTCCGGGCTCATGAGCAGCTCTCCCAGAGGATGCCCGGTGAAAATCTCACTGGCCGGGCGGCCCACGGCCATCTGGGAGTTGATGCGGAAGGAATGGGAGGCGGCTTTGTTGACCAGGATGACCATGCCACTCCGATCCGTCAGGACAACGGCATCGGCCGTTTCCACCAGCGTGGCCTCCAGCCGGCTGCGCTCTTCCGCCACCCGCTGGAAGAGATTGGCGTTGTCCAGGGCGATCCCCGCCCAGGAGGCCACCGAGCTCAGGAGCTGCTGGTCCCCCAGGGTGAAGGCGCCGCGCGGGTGGTTGATGGCCTCGATCACACCCAGCGCTTGGCCGCGGGTCTCGAGCGGGACGCAGACAACCGACGTGGTCAGCAACCCTGTCTGGCCGTCGATCGAGCTGTGGTAGAGCGGGTTGCTGCGCACATCGTTGACGATCAAGGGCCGGCGATTCCGGGTCACCCAGCCGGCGATGCCTTCCTCCAGCCCGATGGCGACGTCGCGAATGCGGACCTGACTGCCGCCGGTGGCTTTGAGGACCAGCTTCTCCCCCAACTCGTCGAGCAGGAAGAGAACGCAGGCCTCGGCCCGAAGCAGGTGCTGGGTGTGGCGCATGGCGTTCTCGAGGGCGGTCTCAAGATCGAGAGTGGAGGTCATCTCCCGACCGATGTCGCCCAGTGCCTGAAGCTGGTTGACGCGATTCTCGGCGGTCTCGAGATGGAGCGCGTCCTGGAGGCCGACTGCCCCGATGCTGATGATCGCCTGGGCCAGCTCCATCTCCTGCTCACTGATCTGGCGGCCCGGCTGGTTGTAGAGGACGCGCACGATCCCCAGGGCCCGGTTGCCGGTTGCCAGAGGGAAGATGGCGGCTGCCTGGATGCCCTCGGTCTGCAGCATGGCGATGTCCTTGGCTGAGCCGAGGGGAGGAACCTGGCTGAGGGTCACCGGTTTCAGGTCGTTGACGACCTGCTTGTGAATCGGGTAGTCGGGCATCGAGTCGGTGACGATCGCCACGACAGTCTGCTGGGCCGACTTGGCCAGCTGCTGACGGAAACGAGTGGTCTGGCTGTTGCTTTCCTCGAAGACCATGATCTCACACAGGTCGGCGGAGGTGGCCCTGAGCAGGTGAGCGGCAGTCTGACGGATCGTCTCCTGCCGCTCGCGGGTGTTGGTGATGGCGTGGCTGGCCTGATAGAGAAGGGTTAGCTTATGCAACAGATAGCTCTGGTTGGCTGTCTGGCGTGCAAAGGCAAGAATCTCGGCCGCCCGCGTGGCCAGAATCTCGAGGGCCTCCAGCGACTCGGGGCCGAAGGTGCGCTTTGGGCCCGTCCCGACGAAGAGCAGGCCCACCGTCTGGCCGCCGGTGACACAAGGGGCGCAGGCGATCTCGCCTGGCGCAAGAGGCAGGCCGAGCGAGCTGCGCTTCCCGCCGCTGGCGACGGCTCGGCGTGTCGAGAGCACCGCCCGGATGGTGGGGTGTTCCGCCGTGGACGAGAGCCGGCCCAGGTCGCTGAGGCTGGTCCCGTAGGCGAAGCGCGGCGCGAACGAGGCTGCCGACTCGTCAAACTCAAAGAGAGCCGCCCGGTCCGCCCCCAATAGCTCGGCCGCAAGCTCCAGCACGCTGCCCAGGGCAGCGGCCGGATTGAAGAAATCGAATGTGGCGGTCGCCGCTCGAAAAAGCTGACTGGGCCCGCTGGGCTGTTCAGGTGTCATGAGGTGGGTACCCTCGCAAGGTCGGCTGCGTTCCCCCGACTGCTCTAGCCGCATTATTGCACAGAAGCCGGACCGGTGCAACCGCACCTAGGTAGGAGCGCAGGCCCATGCCCACCCTGCCCGCCTGAGCAGCAGGCCAAGAACCGGGACTCACCCGCCCGCCAGCTTGGCCCAGAGTGGAGGGCCGAGCACCAGCAGCCCCACCAGGAGCGAAGTCACGGCCGCGATCAAGACCGCAGCCGCCCCGACGTCCTTCCCGACCCGTGCCAGGGGATGATGCTCTGGGCTGGCCAAGTCGACAACCGCCTCCAGGGCGGTGTTGAGGAACTCGGCCAACCACACCAGTCCGATGGCCAGGAACAGGATTGCCCAAGCGAGCCGTTCCAGCTCGAGCCACAGTCCCAGGGCAACGACCGTCAGGCTTGCCAGGGTGTGAATCCACGCGTTCCGCTGCGTGCGGATCACGTACCACCAGCCGGCAAAGGCATGGGAGAAGGCGGCCAGGCGGGAGAGCGATCGTTGCTGTAGGTTCATCATCCCTCTGGGTGATCGGCCGCCTCTAACAGGGTGATGGTAAGAGGCCTTGCCCGGAGAATAGAACAGCATGTGTGTGGGTTGGGGCGGAGCCTCGACCCACACATATGCGAATTCCTTTCAGGGACCAAGGCTTCTTCATCCCGCTCCTAAGCCCAAACGGGCGAGGATGGCGGTCTGGGCACTCTCCATCCGTCCTCGCTCCTGAGGGTCGGCGTGATCGTAGCCCAGCAGGTGGAGGAGGCCATGCACGGTCAGAAGCGCCAATTCGGCAGCCGGCGGATGGTTGGCCTCTGACGCCTGGGCCATCGCCACCGGAACGGCAATGATCACGTCGCCAAAGTAGACCAGGCCGGTCTCCGGGTCAGGTGTCCCATCTGCAAACGAGAGAACATCCGTCGGTCTGTCCTCACCGGCGAAGTCCCGATTGAGTTGGCGCATCCGGTCGGTTCCGGTCAGGACGATGGTCAGTTCGCCCGCGGGGGCGGCCTCGTGCTCCAGGGCAGTCCTGGCGGCATCGGCCAGTCCGGCGGCGCTGGCACCAAAGGCCGGATCGCACTGTACGTGCACGTTGTGGGTCACGGCTTGCCCGGTCCGGCAGGTGAGGAGGGGGCTGGTGGAGGAGCCTGTGTTTCCCCCTCTGGGGCCTGGGGGTAGCGAACGCGGGGATGGTAGATGCCTTTGAGGGCATTGATGAAGGATCGGCGAATCGTGTCGATGTCCTTCAGTGTCAGGTCCGTCCGGTCGAGCTGGCCCCTGCTCAGCCGGTCATCGATCACCCATTTCACCAGGCGTTCGATGCCGGCATCGTCGAGGGGGCTCTCGGCGCGGGCCTTAGCCTCAACGCCGTCGGCCAGCATGAGCACGGCGGTCTCGCGTGACCGCGGCCGCGGGCCGGGGTAGGTGAAATCCTCCCGGGCGACCTGGCCGGCATCACCGCCGGCCGCCTCGACGGCCGCCTGGTACTGGTAGGTTGCCTCCAGCTTGCCGTGGTGTTCGGGGATGAACGCCCGGATGGCCGGTGGGAGCCTATGCTTGCGCGCCAGCTCCAGGCCGTCCCGGACATGGGAAAGGATCAGGCTGGCGCTGGTGGCGGGATCCAGCTGCTCGTGGATGTTCTGACCCGGGACCTGGTTCTCGATGAAGAAGTGAGGGCGCACGGCCTTGCCGGCATCGTGGTACAGCGCGCCGACGCGAGTGAGGAGGGCATTGGCGCCGATGGCCCGCGCCGCCTGCTCCGCCATGTTGGCCACTTGGAGGCTGTGCTGATAGGTGCCGGGCGCCTGGCGCAAGATGAACTCCAGGAGCGGGTGATCCGGCCGGGAGAGTTCGATGAGCTGCAGGTTGGTTGTGATGCCGAGCAGGCTCCCCGCGAGCAGCAGCAGGCCGAAGCCCAGACTCGCCGAGAGCCCGCCGCTCAGCAACCCAGCCCCGACCAGGGTGGCCTTGCCAAGAATATCGGTGCTCGAGTCGGGGAAACGGAAGACGACCACGACGGCAACGGCCGCCATGGCGGCGGCCAGGCCCCCCCAGAAGAAGGCGCTCAGGCGATCGGCCCGTCCGATCACGAGCGCGCCCATGGCGCCGCTCAGCATGACATAGATGGCGAGCTCGAGTCCCCGCGGCGCCAGGAAGCCGGCCAGGGCGCCCACCACCAGAGCGGCAAGGCTGCCCATTCCAGGCCCGAAGAGGATCGCCAGGAGCATCGGCAGTGTCGCCGCCGGGAACAGGTAGGGCAGGACCGTGCGGCCCGGGATCATCAGCTGCATGGAAAGGGCGACGAGCACGAACAGGGCGCAGAGCGTCAACGCCATGCGTGTGCTCTTGACCTGCTCGAGGTGGGCAGTGTACGCGTACAGGGCGAAGACGCAGCCCAGCACGGTGACCAGCAGGGCCCGGGCGGCGATGTCCTGCCAGGGGTTGGCCGGGCTGAGGAGCCCGTAGGCCTGGAGTGCCTCGATGTGGAGCGGGGTAGCCACCTGGCCGCGGGCCACGATGGTTTCGCCCGCCGCGTAGGACTTCGTCACGGGCGCCACGGACTGGCGCGCCTGGTCGCGGGCCGCTTGCGTGGCGGTGGCGTTGTAGGCGGAGTTGGGTGCGACGTATGCCGTGACGACCTGGACAACCAGGGCCGCCTGGCTTTCGGGGAGGGTGATGCTGACCAGGGCGGGCACGCCCCGCCAGGCTTCCTCCACCCGGTCCTCCCGGATCTCAGCCCGCATCACCTGTTCCAGGACGGCGATCGCCTCCAGCTTGGTCGCCTCCCAGCGGGGCTCCGGCAGGTCGAGAAGCGCCTGGGCAGTGGTCGCGTTCAGGCGGATGTCCGCCAGCACTGCCAGGTCGGCCAGCTTCTGCTCGGGCGTGGCAAAGCGATCGGCACGGACGGTGTCGATGAAGTCGAGCGTGGCGCGCAAGCGCTCAAACTGCTGGCGGGCAATCCGGCTGTCAGGCGCGTCGTAGACGGCGGGCACACCGTTCGTGGCAGCCTGGCGCGCTTCCTCGGTCAAGACCTCGCTGGTGTAGGCCAGGGCGTAGGGGGCGAGGACGTCCTGCTCGGCAACCTCGCTCTCGCTCAAGCCGACGGTCACGCTGCCGGTCGTCAGGGGCAGGGACAGCGCGGCCACGACCCCAATCAGCCCCGCGGCGAAGATCAGCCAGAGCCGGGCGGCGTGCCAGGCGGCTTTCAGGCGCTGGCCGGTCGAAGCGCGGGAAGACGAAGGCTCATCCATCTGAGGGCTACGGGGGGGTGAGGAGGCGCCTCACCAAGTCGCTGACGGTCTTGCCGTCCGCCCGGCCCTGCACCTGGGGAACCAGGACCCTCATCACCTTTCCCATCTCCCCGGGTGCCGAGGCACCCACCTCGGTGATCGCCTGGCGGGCGAGGGCCTCGAGCTCCTCCGCGGTGAGCGGCCCGGGAAGGTAGGGCTCGACCAGGGCAAGCTCCGCCTTTGCGGCTGCGGCCAGATCGTCCCGGCCGGCGCGCTCGGCATCGGCGATGGTTTCGTGCCGGGTCTTGGCTTCCCTCTGGAACACTCCCAACATCCCAGCGTCATCCAGAGGGCCCCGTCGCTCGACCTCGGCCAGCTTGATGGCAGCCAGGATCATGCGCAGGGTCCGCTTGCGGACAACATCCCCCGAGCGGATGGCGTCTTTGAGGGAGGTTTCCAGAGTCTCTTTGGTGATCATACTTCCATTATATACCGATGAGAGGCGGCAGGGGGAACCGCCTAGGAGCACGCTGAGAATGCCGACCCTGAAGGAGATGAATCGGCGACTGTGGGGTGTGGGCGAAGCGCGCACCCCCACCGTTGCCTTCTATTCTTGCGGTGGCCTTTTTCAGCGGCCTGCTAGAGGTCCGGCCGGAAACCTCTCCCGCCGGGTCCCTGTGGGACAAAGTGCGCGTTTCTGGCCCTCACTGGGCCATCCGGTCCCGCGGAGCTGCCTTGTCCGAGGCGCTTTGACGGGCGCCATCCCAAGGCTTTGGTCCGGAAGGCACTTTCCGGCCACGCCTCTAGGCGCGTGATGAAGAAGCCCTGGTTCCTGAGAGGAACGGTTCTCTTCTCCGGGCAAGGGGCTCTTCCATCACCCTCTAGGGGAGAAGGAGGACAGTATGGAGTACACACGTCTCGGGCGAACGGGATTGCAGGTCAGCCGGCTCTGCCTGGGCACAATGAACTTCGGACCCCACGCAGGCGAGGCCGGCGGCTTCTCCATCATGGATCGAGCGCTGGAGGCTGGGGTCAACTTCTTTGATACCGCCAACGTCTACGGCTGGAAGCGGGGCGAGGGCATCACCGAGAAGATCATCGGGCGCTGGTTGGCACAAGGCGGCGGCCGCCGCGAGCAGATCGTTCTGGCCACGAAGGTCTACGGTCGCATGGGACATCTCCCAAACGACCGGGGCCTCTCGGCCTATCACATCCGCGCCGCATGCGAGGACAGCCTGCGCCGCCTGCAGACCGATCACATCGACCTGTACCAGATGCACCACATCGATCGTGACGCCCCGTGGGAGGAGGTCTGGCAGGCAATGGAGCTGCTGGTGCGGGAGGGGAAGGTACTCTACATCGGCAGCAGCAACTTCGCCGGCTGGCATATCGCCCAGGCCCAGGCGAGCGCAACTGCGCGATCCTTCCTGGGCCTGGTCTCCGAACAGAGCCTCTACAACCTCAACGCCCGTATGATCGAACTGGAGGTCATTCCGGCCTGCGTGGAGTTCGGGCTTGGCCTGATTCCTTGGAGCCCTCTTGGAGGCGGCATGCTGGGCGGGGCACTGCAGAAGGGCCAAGGAGGCAGACGGGGTTCCGAGGATACCCAGAAGGAGATCGAGAAGCACCGCTCCCAGCTCGAGGCCTATGAAGCATTCTGCAAGGACCTCGGAGAAGAGCCGGCCAACATCGCCCTTGCCTGGCTGCTCCACAACCCGGCAGTGACCGCACCCATCATCGGCCCCCGGACCCTCGAGCAGTTCGACGGGGCCCAGCGCGCCCTGGAGATCAAGCTCACACCCGACACGCTGACGCGCCTGGACGAGATCTGGCCCGGGCCGGGCGGTCAGGCACCCGAAGCCTACGCGTGGTGAGCTTCCTCGCGCCGCTCTCTCCCACTCCCGGAGCTGGGGTCGAGGCTTCGGCCGGGCCGTCGCGACGGCCCGGCCGAAGCCTCGACCCCGCCAGCCTTCTTCTCCAGCCGCCTATGGCCCAGCGTATTCCCGCACGCTGACCGCCCCGATTCCCCCACCGACCTCAGCCTCAATGCGGTTCTCGGCCGTGTCGAAGTTCCCGGAAAAGTAGGTGTCACCCTGATGAGTGTACCCTCCAGGAACGGACACGCTTCTCAGACCACTATCGAGCTGGATGCGGGCGGCCATCCCTTGGGGGATCAGAAGAACGGTCTCGCCAACGCCTCCGTCAAACCGGGCCTGGATCCTGCCCTGGCTGGGGAACGTGACCGTCACCCTGCCAA
>Ga0315276_10006897_pt1 | contig 10483 bp, 9 predicted proteins | sample YL17G05_0_MG_FD_204542 | JGI IMG/M metagenome (GOLD analysis project Ga0315276, IMG submission 204542) | Sediment microbial communities from Yellowstone Lake, YNP, Wyoming, USA - YL17G05_0 | ecosystem: Environmental > Aquatic > Freshwater > Lake > Sediment | place: USA: Wyoming | collected... | reverse complement strand
GCACTGAAGTCGCGCATCCGCGAGGCCGCCGAAATCGAGGAACGCGACTTCTACCAGAGGCGAGCGCCGCCGGAATGGCTCGAAGCGCTGCGCCCTCTCGGCACCGACGAACACAAGCCGTACCTCGAGACTGCGCCGTGGCTGATCGCGGTATTCCTGCGACGCTTCACGCGCCTGCCGGACGGGCGCAAGCTCAAGCACTACTACACGGATGAATCGGTGGGCATTGCGACCGGCTTCCTGATCGCGGCCGTGCACGCAGCGGGCCTCGTCTCGCTCACGCACACGCCGAGCCCGATGGGTTTCCTGACGGAGATCCTCGGGCGCCCGAAGGACATCGAGCGGCCGTTCCTGCTGCTGGTGGTCGGCTACCCGGGTGCCGACGCCTGCGTGCCGGACATCGCAAGAAAGCCGCTGGGCGAGATCGCGACCTTCTTGCCGCCCTGAGGCATCTGCCGACCCTGGCTCGCCTCGCGGGCCGCGCTCGCCCGGCGCGCCGACGGCTACGAACCGGGCGAGGCGCTCCCGTCGCCGGCCGCTGCCGCGAGTCGCGCCTCGGCAGCCGCGATCATGGCCTGGAAGCGCGGATCATCGCGCAGCGGATCGAGGTCCGGATCGGCCTTGGCGTGATTCAGAAGGCCGATCGAGATCTTTTCGAACAGCAGACCGAGCAGTTCGATCGCCCCGTCTGCATCTTTCAATTGAGACGTCAGCGCGCAGGCAAAGTTGTAGCGCATGTTCGTGTTGTCCGGATCAACGAGCAGCGCCCGACTCATCCAGCTCTTCGCGCTTTCCGGCTGACCGAGGAGAGCCAGTGCATAGCAGCAGAAACCCATGGCCGCGCCGTTGCTGGGATCCTGCGTCAGCGTCTTCTGGGCGCGTGCGAGCGTGATCTCTGCAGCCCGGTGAGCAGCCTCGCCATCGCCGATGGCCGTGTAACAGCTCATCAGCATATTGGCGGAACCAACATCCGTCTCCATCAGTGACAACGCCTTTTCGAAGTGGTGGATGGCGTCCTGCAGTCGCTGCTGCCGGAATCTCACGTATGCAGCGGACCGGTTGACCTCATAGGATTCGGGGTCCAGACGCAGCGCGACGTCGATCTCCGCGGATGCCTCGTCGTGGTGGCGGCCTTCCGAGAGTATTCGCGCCCTGACGGCATGGGCCTCGGCCAGGTTGGTGTCCAGCGCGAGTGCCCGCTCGGCCGCCGCCAATCCGTCATTGCCATGCCCCCCATTCCAATAGCGCACGAGCGTCTGCGCGAGGGCCATCATCGCCCAGGCGCGCGCATACCCGGGATCAATCTCGGTGGCGCGACGGCACAGCCGGATGATCCCCTCGTTGCGGCGGATGTCGCCCTCGTTGCCGGTAGCGTAGTGCTGCCGCGCCATCAGGTAGAGGTTGTAGGCGTCGAGGTTCGTGGTGCCGCGCTGCTCGATGGCCTTCTTTTCCTCGGGCAGGAGCTTGAGCCTGAGCGCCTTGACAATGGCCCGGGAAATCTCGTCCTGCAGCGCGAAGATGTCGCTGAGTTCCCGGTCGTAGCGCTCGGCCCAGACCTGGCCGCCCGTGCCGCCCTCGATCAGCTGGGCGGTGATGCGCACCCGGCCGCCGGACTTCCGCACGCTGCCTTCCAGGACGTGACTCACATTGAACTGGCGCGTGACCTGCGACGCGTCGATGTTCTTACCCTTGAGCGCGAAGGCCATGTTGCGAGACACCACGAAGAGCGCCGAGACCTTGGTCAGATCCGTTATCACGTCCTCCGTGATGCCGTCGCTGAAATATTCCTGCTCCGGATCGCCGCTCATGTTCGAGAACGGCAGCACGCAGATGCCGATCCGACCCGCGGAACCGGACGTCGTGGGGGCGGCGGCCGGCGCAGGATTCGCGACGACCGGTGGCTTCGACCCGCTGCGGCGGCTGATCGTCGCACCGAGCGCGCGCAGCAGTTCCAGGACCTGGGGGCACTTCGGGTCGTCGCCCCAGCCGTCGAGGTCCGTGGTGTGGATGGCGCGCACGTCGATGGGGAGCTCGGCGCCCTCGAACCTCACGGGGATGAGCACGCCGCGATCGGCCGCGTCGCGGGCTTCGCCGCGCACCCAGCGCGATTCGACCGAGTTCGGCGTCCAGACGACCACGACCGCGGCGGCGGCCTTGAGCGCCGCAGAAATCTGCCGGTCGAATTCCTGCCCAGCTGCGATGTCGGGGTCCCACCATACGGTCCAGCCCTGTGCCTCGATCGCGGCCACGAGTGGGGCAACTCGCGCCTTGTCGGTGCGCGCATAGGAGATAAAGACGTCAGCCATGTGTCTGTGTACTCACCTCGGCCGCCGCCGCCAGGCGCGCCTCGGCCGCCGCGATCATCGCCTGGAAGCGCGGATCTCCGCGGACGGGATCCAGGTCCGGATCGACCTTCGCGTGAGTCAGGAATCCGATGGGCATCTTTTCGAAGGTCGGCCCGAGGAGAGTGAGCGCCGCGTCCGCCTCGTGCGCGAAGGCACTCAATGCGCAGGCGAAGTTGTAGCGCATGTTGATGTTGTCGGGGTCGATCATCAGGGCCCGATTGATCCATTCCTTGGCCCGCTCGACCTGGCCGAGGGTGGTAAGCCCGCTCACGCCATATCCCATGGCAGAGCCGTTTTTCGCGTCCTGCGCCAGGGCTTTCTCGGCCCTGGAGACCGTGGCCTGCGCTACACGCAGGGCGTCCGGGCGATTGCCGAGCGCGGTGTAGCAGGTGATCAACATGCAGGGTGAATGCGCGTCGGTTTCCACGAGCGCCATCGCCTTTTCCCAATGGTGGATGGCCTCGTCCAGTCGGTGCTGCCTGAAGAACACGAACGCGGCCGACGTATTGACGTCGTGCGACTCGGGGTCCAGGCGCAGCGCGACCTCGACTTCGGCGGACGCCTCCTCGTGCTGGCTGTTCTCGCCGAAGTAGCTGGCCTTCACCGCATGCGCCTCGGCCAGGTCGGCGTCCAGCGCGAGCGCACGCTCGGCAGCCTCCAGGCCGCCGTCGCCGCGACCTCCGTGGTCGTAGCGGAGCGCCATCTGCCCGAGGGCCATCAGCGCCCAGGCGCGCGCGTAGTCGGGATCGATCTCGGTGGCCCGGCCGCACATGCGGATGATCGCTTCATCACGCCTGACGTCGCCGGCATTGCCGGTGATGTAGTACTGGCGCGCCATCAGGTAGAGGTTGTAGGCCTCGACGTTGTCGGTGCCGCGCTGCGCGATCGCCTTCTTCTCCTCGGGCAGGAGCTTGAGCTTCAGCGCCTTGACGATGGCCTGCGAGATCTCGTCCTGAAGCGCGAAGATGTCGTTCAGGTCGCGGTCGTAGCGTTCGGCCCAGACCTGGCTGTCCCTGGAGCCCTCGATGAGCTGGGCGGTGATGCGCACACGCCCGCCCGCCTTGCGCACACTGCCTTCGAGCACGTGGCTCACGTTGAGCTGCCGCGCGACCTGCGACAGGCCGACCGCCTTTCCCTTGAACGTGAAGGCCGTGTTGCGAGAAACCACGGAGAGAGTCGACACCTTTGTCAGGTCGGTGATGACGTCCTCGGTGATGCCGTCGCTGAAATACTCCTGCTCCGGATCGCCGCTCATGTTGGCGAACGGCAGCACGCAGATGGAGATGCCCGCGGGAGGGCTGGACGGGGCCGGCGACGCGGCGGCGGCCGGCGCGGGGGCGGGAATCGCGGCCGACGCCTTCGTGGCTCCGCGACGGCTGATCATCGCGCCGAGCGCGCGCAGGAGCTCCAGGACCTGGGGGCTCTTCGGATCGTCGCCCCAGCCGTCGAGGTCGGTGGTGTGGATGGCGCGTACGTCGATCGGCAGTTCCGCGCCCGAGAAGCGCACCGGCACCAGCAGGCCGCGATCCGCGGCATCGCGCGCCTCGCCTCGCACCCACCGGGACTCGACCGACTGTGGTGTCCAGACGACGACGACGGCGGCGGCGGCCTTGAGCTCCGTGGCGATCTGGCGATCGAACTCCTGTCCGGCCGCGATGTCGGGGTCCCACCACACCGTCCAGCCCTGCGCCTCGATCGCGGCCACGAGTGGCGCGACGCGCGCCTTGTCGGTGCGCGCATAGGAGATAAAGACGTCAGCCATCCCCGTGAAACCTCACCTGTTCTACCCCCAACCTGCCGGTGGAGGCGGTAGCTTAACCCGGCTTTGGGCGGGACGTGGTGCGGCGGGCTCCGTCCGGCGGCCTGTCGGGCGAGCCGACGGGTTACGCCCGCGGTTCGATTTGAGATACTGCGCTGGTGAATTGCCTGCCGCCGCCGCCGCGTCGACAGAACAGTAGCAAGGAGCAGTCATGACCGACACCACACCGGGCGCCGCCGCCGCCGCGCCCGCCGGCCCGCCGCCGTCGCTCGTCACCTACACGCACTGGATGTACGCACTGCACGCCGCGAGCGCGCTCATGGGCGTCTTCACCGGGGCGGCGATCGTCACGCAGTTCGTGTTCGGCATCCCCTCGATCGTCGCGGTGGTCATGAACTACGTGAAACGCGACGAAGCGCGCGGCACCTGGCTCGAGTCGCACTTCAGCTGGCAGCTGCGCACCTTCTGGTTCGCGCTGCTGGCATTCTTCGTGATCGGGATCTTCTCGGCTCCGCTCGTGCTGCTGCTCGGCCTCGGCATCGTGACCTGGATCCTCGGCGCATTCATCGTGGGAATCTGGATCGTCTATCGCGTTGCCCGCGGCTGGCTGCGCCTCAAGGACGGCCGGGCCGTCTGACATCGGAGCTGGTCATGGTCATTGCAGCGGACAAAGTCGTCCTCATCCACTACACGCTCACCAACGACGCGGGCAAGGCGCTCGACAGTTCCTCCGGCGGCGAGCCGCTCGCCTACCTGCATGGGCAGGGCAACCTCATTTCCGGCCTGGAAAAAGCCCTGGATGGCAGGCAGGCCGGCGACAAGCTGAGCGTGCGCGTCGAGCCGGCCGACGGCTACGGCGTGCGCGACGACTCGCTGGTGCAGCAGGTGCCGCGCCGGCAGTTCGGCGGCGCCAACCTGCAGCCCGGCATGCAGTTCCACGCGCAGACCTCGCAGGGCCACGCGCGCGCCGTGACGGTCAAGCGCATCGTCGGTGACATGGTGACCGTGGACGGAAACCATCCGCTCGCCGGCGAGGTTCTCAACTTCGAGGTCGAGATCGCCGAGGTGCGTGACGCCACGCCGGAAGAACTCGAGCACGGGCACGTGCACGGGCCGGGCGGGCACCACCACCACGGTTGAGCTGGCACGGGTGCGCCCGCGGATGCGGGCGTCGTTCTTCGCGGACTACGGCAATGGCTGGAGCCTTCGGTCGAGTGCCGCAAGAGTCGGCGGGTCCCGTCCGTAGATGTCGTTCCTGAAGATCACCCGCCCGTCGGGGGTCGGCTGCGCGGTCCAGTAGAGGATCAGCACCGGCACCGGCTTTGCGAGATTCACGGTCTTCATCGCCTTCGCGGCCACGACCTCCGCGATGGTGGACGCGTTCCACCGCGCCGGGTCGTTCAGCAACCGTTCCGCCAGCTCGAACGCCTTCTGCACCCGGATGCAGCCCGAACTGAAGATGCGCTCGTCCTTGTCGAACAGCGACTTCGTCGGCGTGTCGTGCAGGTACACTGAATACGGGTTCGGGAACATGATCTTGACGAGCCCGAGCGCATTGTCGTCGCCCGGATCCTGCCGGAGCTGGTAGGGCGGCAGCCGTCCCGCGCCATACGCTTTCCAGTTGATCGAATAGGGATCGACCTCGCGGCCGCTCCGGTCGATGACCCGGATGTGGTTGCGCTTCAGGTAGCCGGGATCCTTCTTCAGGATCGGCAGCTTGTCCTTCACCAGGATGCCGGTCGGGATGGTCCAGGTCGGATTGAACACCACGTAGGTGATGAGCGACTTGAAGACCGGCGTCTCCCGGTAAGGCCGGCCCACGATGACCTTCGAGGTCCAGACCTGCTCGTCGTCGCGGAACCACGAGACGTCGAAACCGGCCACGTCCACCAGCACGAACTCGCCCTTGAGCTCGTGCATCACCCAGCGGGCGCGCTCCATGTTGACGCGGAGCTGATCGATCCGCGCGGACACCGGCACGTTGAGCGCGGCGAGCGTTCCCGGGCCGATGACGCCGTCCGCGCTGATCCCGTGCCGCTCCTGGAATTGCCTGACCGCAGATTCCAGTACCGCGTCGTAGGTGGTGTCGTACGGCGGTAGCGGTGCTTCGTACGCCGCCGCGCCCGCACCGCCCGGCGACACGAGGTCGCCCGTCACCGCGAGATGCTGTCGCAGCGCCGGCACGCGCGGATCACTGGCGCCCGGTTCCATCGTCGGGCCGTTGGCGAGCCGCGACCAGCCGCCCGCATCACGTAACGCGTAATACTCCTTCAGCCGCAGCCTTCCGCGTTCGTACCACGCGCGCTGCGGCCGTGCGCGCTCGAAAAAATCGCGTATCTGCCCCGCCGCAACTGCCGCGCAGCAGCTCGCGCCAGCCTGCGCCAGGTCGAACGGTGGCGCCGGATAGTTCCACTGCGGGCTCAGCCGCGCGGGGTCCACCTTGCCAAGGTACAGGTGATACAGCGCGAGCATCATCGCGTCCGTCGCGAGCAGCTCGAGGTCGGCCTGGTCCTGGGACGCCGGCAGCTTTGTGCTGCGCAGGTCCGAGCGGAACGACTGCAGCGCGACAACGTGGTAGTCGTCGGCATTCAGACCGTCGTACTTGAGATCGGCGATCGCGGCAATCAGTTCATCGAGGCGGGCGGGATCCCACCACTGCGGCTCGAACCGCGAGGCTTCGTAGAAGCGCGCGATACCCTCCGGGAGCATCAGGCGGGCGCCGCGCACGACGTTGCCCTGAGCAGCTTGGGCGTAACGCAGGCGGTCGACTCGCTCGCGGATCGCTTCCGAGAGCGGGCTCATCGACGCGGACGGCTGCGGAGCGGTCGCGCGAGCATCCAGCGGTTGCGTGTACGCGGCGTGCAGCGGCGCGCCGCAGGCGAGAACGAGAATGGCGAGGAGTCGCTTCACGCGACGATGCCGGCGCTCAGGTCGTAGTCGTCGGCGCCGGTGATCTCGACGTCCGCCCAGTCGCCGGGGGCGAGACGGCCGGCATCGAGAATGCGCACCACCCCGTCGATCTCGGGCGCGTCGGCCATCGATCTCGCAATCGCGTCTTCATCGCCCACGGAATCCACCAGCACGCGCATCCGGCGCCCGACCTTGGCCGCGAGCTTCTCCGCGCTGATCCCGGCGGCGAGCTCCATGAAGCGGTCGTGGCGCTCCTGCTTTACTTCCTCGGGCACGGGATCGGGCAGCGAATTCGCCGCCGCGCCCTCGACCGGCGAGTACTTGAAGCAGCCGACGCGATCGAGGCGAGCCTCGCGCAGCCAGTCGAGCAGGATCTCGAAGTCCTGGTCGGTCTCGCCGGGGAAGCCGACGATGAAGGTGCTGCGGATCGCGATGTTCGGACAGGTCTCGCGCCATGCGCGGATGCGGGCGAGCGTGTTCTCGGCGTGCGCGGGTCGCTTCATGAGCTTCAGCACCCGCGGGCTGCCGTGCTGGAAGGGCACGTCGAGGTACGGCAGCACCTTGCCCTCGGCCATGAGCGGGATCACCTCGTCGACGTGCGGATAGGGATAGACGTAGTGCAGGCGCACCCACGCGCCGAGCGAGCCGAGCGCGCGGGCGAGATCGGTGAACCGCGCCTTCACCGGCCTGCCGCCCCAGAATCCGGTGGCGTACTTGAGGTCGGCACCGTACGCGCTGGTGTCCTGCGAGATCACGAGCAGTTCCTTCACGCCCGCCTTCACCAGGCGCTCGGCCTCGAGCATCACCTGGCCGATCGGCCGGCTCGCCAGGTTGCCGCGCATCGATGGGATGATGCAGAAGGTGCAGCGGTGGTTGCAGCCTTCCGAAATCTTCAGGTAAGCGTAGTGGCGCGGCGTGAGGCGGATGCCCTGTGGCGGCACGAGGTCCATGAACGGGTCGTGCAGCGGCGGCAGTTGCTCGTGCACGGCGGCGACGACTTCCTCGTAGGCGTGCGGCCCGGTAACCTTGAGCACGCTGGGGTGGCGGTCGGTAATGGTCTCGGGCCGGGCGCCGAGGCAGCCGGTCACGATCACCTTGCCGTTGCGCGCGAGCGCCTCGCCGATCGCCTCGAGCGACTCGTGGATCGCGTCGTCGATGAAACCGCAGGTGTTCACCACCACCAGGTTCGCATCCTCGTAGGAGCCGACGACGTCGTAGCCCTCCGCGCGCAGGCGCGTGAGGATGCGTTCGGAGTCCACCAGCGCCTTGGGGCAACCGAGCGAGACGAAGCCAACCTTTGGAGCTGAGGCCAAGGGGGTCGTGATCAGGCAGTCGGGGGTAGTGCGGAAGCGAAGCGGCGCTACTCGAACGAGCAGCCACTCCCGCCACAGGCCGGCGAGCCGCAGGGGCCCGTGTCGCAGGGACGCTCGTAAATGCTTCCGAGCGAGCCCGTGAGCACGTTGCCGCCGGTGATGAGCCGCTCCACCTTTGCCTTCCCCGGCGTGCCGTCGAGCGGGGTGCCCGCCCTGCGGCAGAGTTCGCCCCAGGTGACGACGGTCTCGGCCATCTTGTGGCTGACCTCGATGACCCGGCCGTTGGCGGGGCAGTGGTAGTCGTAGGTGGGCATGGGCGTCGCCTGCGATGCAGCGGAAACGGGCGGGTATTCTAGTGCAAAGCGGGCGTCGTCACACGACATGCCGGAGCGGCGGCCTGCCCCAGCGCGTAGAGGTTGCCGTCCATGCTGCCGACGTACATCACGCCGTCCGCGAGCAGAATGAGGGCGGTGAGAGGCTCCATTCTGCTGCTTTATCATCGACCACGCCGGGCCTATCGTTCCTTCCGGGCACCGATTGGAGATTCGACATGACCGAGATCCGACGCGCCGCCGACCGGGGCTTTGCCGACCATGGCTGGCTGCGTTCCCATCACTCGTTCTCGTTCGCCGACTACTGGGACCCGAGGCACGTCGAGTTCGGCGCGCTGCGCGTGATCAACGAAGACCGGGTCGTGCCGGGCGCCGGCTTCGGGACCCACGGTCACCGCGACATGGAGATCGTGAGCTACGTGCTCGACGGCGAGCTCGCCCACAGGGACTCCACCGGCACGAGTTCCGTCATCCGCCCCGGCGACGTCCAGCGCATGAGCGCGGGCAGCGGCGTCAGGCACAGTGAGTTCAACAACTCGCACGAGAAGCCGGTGCACTTCCTGCAGATCTGGATCCAGCCGGACGTGCTGGGCATCGAACCCGGCTACGAGCAGACGCATTTCGCGGCAGAAAAGAAGCGAGGGCGGCTGCGGCTCGTCGCATCGCCCGACGGCGCGGACGGTTCGGTCCACATCCGGCAGGACGCCCGCCTGTACGCGGGATTCTTCGATGGCGCGGAACGCGGTAACCTGCGGGTCGCGCCCGGTCGACGCATCTACGTTCACGTGGCCCGAGGCAAGGTCACGGCGAATGGCGAGGCGCTCGCGGCAGGCGACGCACTAAAGCTGACCGACGCTACCGTGCTCGGCCTGTCCGACGGCTACGATGCCGAAGTGCTGGTCTTCGACCTGCCGGGCTGAGGCCGACCCTGGCCACGGGATTGCATCGCGGAGGATCGCCCACGTGTACACGCTCTTTTACTCGCCTGGCACCGCCAGCATGGTCGTGCATCTCGCGCTGCTCGAGATCGGGGCGCCGCACCGGCTCGAGAAGGTCGACTTCGACAAGAATGCGCAGCACAGCGCCGAGTACCTTCGTCTCAACCCGCGCGGGCAGGTGCCCACGCTGGTGATCGACCGCAAGCCGACCTTCGAGTCCGCGGCACTGCTGATGATCCTCGCTGAGCGTCATCCAGAAGCGAGGCTGGCGCCGCCGCCGGGCAGTGCGCTCAGGGCCGACTGGTACCAGTGGATCGCCTTTTTTACCAACGCACTCGGGTCCAGCTACCGCCACTGGTTCTATCCGCCGGATCTCGGTGCCGACGAGCACCCGCCGGCGGTGCGCGACGCATTGCGCAGGAACATCGAGGGCGCCTGGGCGATCGTCGACGCGCAACTCGCGGCCCACGGTCCGTACATGCTGGGCGCGGAGTTTTCGGGCGTGGACCTGCTCGCACTCATGTACATGCGGTGGTCGCGGAACATGCCGCGGCCGGCCACAGAGTGGCCCGCACTGCGGAAGTTTGCCGACCTCCTGCGCGCGCGACCGAGCTGGGCGCGCCTCTACGAGATCGAAGGGCTGACGGACTGGCGCGGCTGAAACCGGCCGCTGACCAGGCCCGTCGCGCCACGGACGAACGGCGGCGCGATCGGCGTCAGAGACGCATCCGGCGCCAGACGCCCGAGCGCCATCGCAGGTAGAGCGCGCCACCGAGCAGGACCACGTAGACCAGCATCGCGAGCCAGCCGCCGACGGCGCCGAGGCCGAGCTGCGGCAGGCCGGCGAACCATCCCTGTCCCGGCGCGAACGACAGCATGTACGCCA
>Ga0315276_10006896_pt1 | contig 10483 bp, 9 predicted proteins | sample YL17G05_0_MG_FD_204542 | JGI IMG/M metagenome (GOLD analysis project Ga0315276, IMG submission 204542) | Sediment microbial communities from Yellowstone Lake, YNP, Wyoming, USA - YL17G05_0 | ecosystem: Environmental > Aquatic > Freshwater > Lake > Sediment | place: USA: Wyoming | collected... | reverse complement strand
ACACGCTCGTTGAAAAAGGATACAACCCCGATATCGCCTATTTTTGCTGTCTTAAAGAGTTCCGGGCGCTCACAAATTTGGTTTGCGATTACGGTATCGCCGGCGCGCGTCAGCGCATCAGCGACACCGCCCTTTACGGAGATATGACGCGCGGACCGCGCGTCATAGGCCGACATGTCAGGGCGGAGATGAAAAAAATCCTTGAGGAAATCACCTCAGGCGCCTTTCAAAAGGAACTCCTTGCGGCCCGCAAAAACAAAAACACGCTCTTGCGAAGTCTCATGGAACGGGATAAAGAGCATTTGATTGAGAAGATACACAGGAAGTATTCGAGGATAATTAAATGAAATCCGAAATTCGAATATCGAAATCCGAAACAAATCCAAAATTCAAATAATTAAATTCAAAACTTTGCAGTTTTGAACATTTGAATCCTTCGACTTCTCTCAGAACAGGTTTTGGTAATTTGAATTTGTTTAGGATTTCGTGCTTCGGATTTAGGATTTTAGAAATTGGAGGTTTTATGATCCGTAATCCCGCTGTTGCAGGCCAGTTTTATCCGGCGAGCAGGACCGCCCTCGAAACCGAGGTGAAGAGGTTCCTCTCGGTTTCCGCAAAACCCGTCAAGGTGCTGGGTCTTGTTGCGCCGCACGCGGGTTATATTTACTCCGGCGCGGTTGCGGGCGCAGTTTATGCCTCGGCCGTCATCCCGGAAAAATGCATAGTTTTGTCGCCCAACCACTCGGGCCGCGGAGCCCCCGCCTCCCTGATGACCGAAGGTTTATGGGCAATGCCGACGGGCGACGTGCCGATTGATTCGGTTCTCGCCAAAAAATTGCTGTCAAACTGCCGCGAGCTGGAAGACGACGTCCATGCCCATTTGGCCGAGCACTCACTTGAAGTCCAGCTGCCGTTCTTAATCGCGCGTCAGCCGAAATTGTCGTTCGTTCCGCTTACCGTTTCTCACCTTCCGTACGAGACCTGCAGGAAGATCGGCGAGGCGATTGCGAAGACGATCACAGATTCGGGAGAGGACGTCCTCATTGTTGCAAGCTCGGACATGAACCACTACGAGAGCCAGACCTCAACGGAGAAAAAGGACCGCATGGCCATCGAGCGCGTCCTTGCGCTCGATCCCCCGGGCCTTTTGACGACTTGCGGCGAATACCGCATCTCGATGTGCGGCGTCGTGCCGACCGCCATCATGCTTACGGCCGCAAAGGCCCTCGGCGCCAAGAATGCAAAACTCGTTTCGCATACGACATCGGGAGAAGTCTCCGGCGATTATGATGCCGTCGTGGGATACGCGGGGATAATTGTTTATTGAAAGGAAACCACCAAATCCTAATATCTAAATTCTAAACAATATCAAAATTCAAATATCAAAATCCAAAACATCGAGATTTCGGACATTTGGATTTTGGAAATTTGAATTTGTTTAGGATTTAGAATTTTGGATTTAGAATTTTGAAAGCTGCTTATGACTCAAACATCCAAAGTCAGGGTAAGATTCGCTCCATCGCCCACGGGTTCTCTCCACATCGGCGGGGCGCGCACTGCGCTGTTCAACTGGCTGTTTGCGCGACACGAGGGCGGCACATTTATATTGAGGATCGAGGATACGGACAGGGAGCGATCGACCGAAGAGTTCACGGCGTCCATCATCGACGGCATGAAGTGGCTGGGTCTTAATTGGGATGAAGGGCCGTATCACCAGATGGACCGGATGGATCTTTATCGTGAGCACGTCGATCGCCTACTGAAGGAAGGAAAGGCATACCGCTGCTATTGTTCTGCTGAAGAACTTGAAGCAAAGAGACAGCAGGCGCTCAAAGAGGGAAAAAAACCTAAATATGATGGTAAATGCAGGAATCTAAATCCCCCCTCCCCCCCTTTAGAAAAGGGGGGAGTCGTCTGCTCCCCCCCTTTAGAAAAGGGGGGTGGGGGGGGATTTGCAATTCGCCTCAAATCGCCGCAGGAAGGCGTGACGGCAATTGACGACATATGCCGCGGACACATCGAATTTGACAACCGCGAGCTTGACGATCTTATCATCTTGAGGAGCGACGGCACGCCCACATATAATTTCACAGTCGTCGTGGATGATGTGACGATGAATATAACGCACGTCATCCGCGGCGATGACCATCTCAACAACACGCCGCGTCAGGTCCTCATCTATCAGGCATTCGGTTATCCCCTGCCGGTCTTTGCGCATCTTCCGATGATATTCGGCCCGGACAAAAAGAAGCTTTCCAAGCGTCACGGTGCGACGGCCGTCATCGATTATCAGGCGATGGGTTATCTGCCGGAAGCGGTTGTGAATTATCTCGCCCGCTTGGGCTGGTCTTACAAGGATCAGGAGATCTTCACGCGCGACGAGCTCACCCGAAAATTCGATCTCTCTGTTGTCGGCAAGGCCCCTTCGGTATTTGACATCGAGAAGCTCAAGTGGGTCAACAGCCAGCACCTTGCAAAATATAGTGACGAGCAGCTTATGGGTCTTGCCAATCCGTTTCTCAAAGAGTTGGGCTTCACCGTTGATGATCGAGCTTATGCAGCGAAGGCACTCGCCTCCGAGCGCGAACGAGGAAAAACATTGAAGGAACTTGCGGAGATCTCGTCATTTTATTTCCGCGATCAGATCGAATATGATCCTTCCTCCGCCGCAAAATGGCTTGGTGAAAAAGGAAAAGGGATACTGAAAGTGCTGCGTGACAGGCTTGCCGCCCTTGATGATTTTTCAGAGCCCACAATCGCAAAGGTCTTCGACGGCATCCTCTCCGAGATGAATCTTAAGATGCTCGATGTCGCCCAGCCCTGCCGCGTTGCGATGACGGGGACAACGGTCAGCCCGGGCATTCACCTTGTGCTTTCGATTTTGGGAAAAAAGCGCGTTCTGGAACGTCTTGACCGTGCTCTGTAGTTATTGCGGGCATTGCTTCGTCGCTGGAGTTTACCCTGAGCGAACGGAGGCGAGTCGAAGGGCTCCTCGCAATGACTTCATTTTTTCTCTGTGTCCTCTTGCCCTGAGCGAACGACGTGAGTCGAAGGGCAGCGTCTCTACGGTTAATATCTTTATGTATGTTTCCAGATTCCCCTTGTATAGCAATTTCAGATAGTGTAGTATCTATATTGGTATAGTCACTATATCCATATGATTTTACAGGATAATTTAAAGATACCATTCTCACCGATGCCTATAAAGATAGATGAGCTGGGCAAGGGGAGGATTTTCACATTAAGGGGACCAAGACAGGTTGGAAAGACCAGATTTTTAAAAAACATTTTACAAACCGCTACGGCCTTCAACTCTGCAAAAATCAATTTGCCAAATTTGGCCGTGTAAACGTTTTACCCGTCTATTGGTTTCTCTTCTTCCTGCCACGTAAATAAAGTCTGCGCCTAAAGAATTATTTTATTCCTCTGCGTTCTCTGTGGTAAGTTTTTTTAGAATACGTCAATTCTTTGGCATTCCATGGCAAATAACACTCACATGGAATGAATAAAACAAATCCGCTCATCCAACCATATTTTATAAAATATCGATTTCACAGATACTTTTAGATGAGAAACAAACTGATCTTGTGTCTCGGTTCCCTTTCAATTTGGCGCAATTTTTGCTGATACAAGCATTAGTTAAGTTGTACGCGTGTAATGTGGAATTTTAGGAAGGAGGAGAACTATGCGAAGGAAAATATTATACAAGGGAACAATCACCATCGCCCTATTTGTATCGATGATGGGCTTCGTAGGGAGCTCACATGCCGCGCCCGGCGATCTCGACACAAGCTTCGATCCGGTAGGCCACGACGGCATCGTCACGACAAAGCTTGATGCGCATTCAGCTGCGAGCTATGGTGTGGTGATACAATCCGACGGCAAGATCGTCGTGGCCGGGTCAGTCATCATTGAAACGGGAAATCCGTACAGCGTTGCCGTCGTCCGGTACAACCCCGATGGAAGCCTGGATACGACGTTTGGAAGCGGCCAAGGCTTCGTAACAACGGCTCCCACTCCCACCACCTACTATGCCCGCGCGGTTGCCCTTCAACAGGACGGTAAGATCGTCGCTGCGGGCTATGGGGCTGGAGACTTTCTTGTCGTCCGCTACAACACGGATGGCAGCCTAGATACCGGCTTTGGAAATGCGGGGATCGTCACAACTGACATCGGAGGGGGGAACAGTGATTATGCATACGCTGTGGCCATTCAATCAGACGGCAAGATAGTTGCGGCGGGGGTGAAAGATCGGGGCATGGCTGATCCCGATATCGCCGTCGTCCGCTATGACACTTTGGGCGACCTCGATGCGAGCTTCAACGGCACCGGGAAAGTTACGATTCCGATCAGCAGCACCAATGAAGAGGCATACGGTGTCGCCATCCAGCCCGACGGGAAGATAGTGGTGGCGGGATCTCAATCCTCACCATATTTTTTCATCGTCGCGCGCCTCAATGCCGATGGAACACAGGATGCGACCTTCGGCACCGATGGCATCGTGAAGACGGACTTCGGCCAAGGTGATAATGAAGCGTATGCCATGCTCCTTCAGCCCGACGGAAAGATCCTCGCCGGCGGATATGCCAACATCTCATTTGGTCTCGCCCGCTACAATGGCGATAATGGTGATCTCGATGCTACCTTCGGCTCAGGGGGAGAGGTAATGACTCAGCTGGGGACTTTTTTTGATAGCATCGCCGCCCTAGCGCTTCAACCCGACGGCAAGATCGTGGCTGCCGGGGAATCTAGGCAAACATCCGCGACCGCATTTGCCCTCGTCCGCTACAACGCCGATGGAAGCCTCGATGCAGGCTTCGGCAATGGTGGAAAAGTCTTAACTGATATAAGTCCGGGGTACGACTCGATAAGCGGCGTAGCACTGCAGTCCGACGGTGCCATAGTGGTGGCAGGGAATTCTTATGACGGATCCACAACTAAGATCGTCGTCGCCCGCTACATAGGGATGCTTGCCGATCTTCAAATTGCGATGACGACAAGCTCCGATACAGTGGTTAGCGGCAACGATCTCACTTATACGGTCACTGTTACGAACAACGGCCCCGATGCGACGTATGATGTCGTTGTCACGGACACACTGCCCGCTGAAGTCGATTTCGTTTCATCAACGCCGTCGCAGGGGACATGCACCGGAACCGACATCGTGACTTGCAACCTCGGCAGCCTTGGCTCCGGCGCCAATGCCTCGATCAGCATCATAGTCACTCCGGGTTCTGCGGGGAGCATCGTGAACAACGCCGCCGTCACAGGTCGGATCACGGATACAGATCCTTCCAACAACAGTTCAGAACTGACAACCACCGTTTCACCACAGGATTTGGGCTCCGGAGGTGGTGGTGGCAGTAGCGACGGCGGCGGATGCACGCTGATACCGTGAGCTGCTGAGGGACGAGGGACGTGGGATGTAGGACGAGGGACGTAGTAAAATCGGGGTTTCGTAATACGTATTCATCCTTTACGCTCGCTGTGACCTAATTTCTTATTTCCCGATTAGATCAGTTTTAAAAAATGATTACGTATTACGGGACCTGACCCCGATTTTATTATGACCCCATTTTTTACCACTCCAATGGAATCCCGCGGTCCCTTTTAGCCCGCCTACGCACCCCGCCTGTGAAAATTGTTGCAATGGAATCTCTGATGTTACATAATTATGTACATCGGAGGCATGGATATGAAAAAGACATTTTCGGTGTCAAAGCTGAGACCAAATCTTCTGAAGGTCGTGAATGACGCCCAGAGACTGGGTGAGGAGTTTTTTATCACCAAAAATGGCGAGCCGATGGCGGTAATTATAGGTTATGACGAGTGGGAGAGCTGGGATGAGACGATGGAGATTATGGCTGACCGCCGTGCTTTGAGGCGCATACAGGCGAGCCTCGCGTACTATAAACGCGGCGGTAAAGGTAAAAAGCTGCAGGAGGTTTTTAAGTGATCTTTCACGTCTCAATACCGCCTCTTGTGGAGGCGTCGCTTCAACATCTTCATCCGCAACTGAAGCAGAAGATCAAAGCAGCGCTCAGGCTGATTGAGGAAAATCCCTATTTGGGCAAGCCGCTAAGAGGAAAGCTGGCGGGTTTAGTGAGTTTCAGGGCAACGCATTATAGGATTGTATATAGGATCGTGCTGCAGTGGCGGCGCATCGAAGTTGTGGATATCGGCCCACGCAAGACAATATACGAAAAATTGTTCTATTGGAAACTTCCATAAAGACGGGACATAAAACCGGGGGCAGGAGGGTGTTGAAAAAGTCGCATGGCATTCCTTTTGTCATCGCGAGCCCGCCTTTGGCGGGCGTGGCGATCCCCCGCAATCAATGGGTTACAGGAGATTGCTTCGTCACGGAGAATGTCCTGAGCGAACCATTCATTCACCCTTCGACAAGCCTGTCCTGAGCATACCAACCGTCATCCTTCGACAAGCTCAGGACGAACGGTTGGTATGTCGAAGGGCTCAGGGTGAACGGGAAGTGAGCCGAAGGGTTCCCCGCAATGACAAAACTTCACATTTTTCACCACTCCCTTTATATGTTGGAAAAATGGGGTGGTTTGCTTAGGCGCATTGCAAAACGAGCCAAATCAAACCAACCCATTTTTCACAAGTCTCCTTCAACCGTCAATAAAATGACGCTGTTGTGTAAAATATAACCCACTTTGTGATAAAACTCATAAGAAGCAGCTTCCCTTCCTTTTTCAGCGCATCGTCTAGTTCCCTGATATCATGAGGAATTAATCATTATTGGATAACGCGGCGTCGATTGTCTTGGTCATCACATCCCATCATCTTTTGGCTCAAATCTTGCTAATAAAAACTGTGGATGTGAGTTTATAAGATAAATTAGGAAATATAAAAGGGGGTTTTATGCGTAAAAAAAACATTTTATGTCTTTTGATATTGGCGATTGCATTTTTATTCTCCGCCTCCGCATATGCGCAAGCCCTGTTCTACCAGTCATCTATTGTTTATGATTCGGCAAATGATCGCTATTTTGTAGTCTATGATAAGGGGGGTACGGAGTCGAATATTTACGGAGAGTTCCTAGATCGCGATGGTAATAATATAAAACCTGAGTTTATTATTCGTCAAGTGGGTGAAGCTCTTATAAATCCTTCTGTCGCCTACAACAGCACGGATGGCACATTTCTCGTGGCGTGGGAAGATATTTCCAATCGCAATATTTACGCTAAAATTGTCGATGAAGATGGCAGTAATGCAGCAATAACTATCTCCGATGCAGCTTATTATCAAATTACACCGTCCATCGCTTATGATAAATTTGATAATAGGTATTTAGTGGTATGGGAAGATTGTCGAACACCAGGTTATAGTCTTTGTGTGCCGAATACGAATACTAATTGTGACATCTATGGCCAACTTGTTAATGCTGATGGGAATCGACCAGGTATTAATTTTTTAATATCGAGATCGTCTTGGGGATATGACGAAAATTGTCAAGGTCGTAGAAAACATCCAGCGGTTTCCTTCGACAATGCAAACAAGAAGTTTCTCGTGGTGTGGTACGATAAACGCACCACTGAGAGTTACAGTTATAAAGCATATATCTATGGTCGGATTTTAGATAAAGATGGAGGCCTCATTGGAACCACAGATTTCCAAATCTCAGAAAATTCGCTTGATGCGTTATCTAAACCAAAAGTGGCCGTTGACGACATAAACCATAAATTTTTAGTGGTCTGGGATGAGACATCATCACCTTCAGGTTCACTTGAATTTCAAGGCATCAAAGGCCAATTTGTTAATGCTACAGATATACATCATTGGCTCGATAATTTTGAGATCTCCGATCAAAAGATATTCACTCAAGGTCTCCCGTCTCTGGCCTATGATTTTAAGAATCAAAGATTCCTCGTAATCTGGCGAGATAATCGGGATAGTACTGAACGTAATAACGATATCTACGGACAGTTCGTAAATTCCGACGGTAATTTTTTGATTACCGATTTAGACTCATCGGAAACGACACCCCTCCATGCCCTCTCAGTCGCATATAACCCTGACTCTTGTAATTTCCTTGTGGCATATAGTTACGGTGCGACCGAAGATATGCAGTTTAGTCTTGTCGATTCGCCATGTGAGGAGACCGTTGCGCCGACGGTCTTATCCACAAACCCCGTCAGCGGCGCGCAGGGCGTGGCGGTCAACGCCGCTATCAGAGCCACATTCAGCGAGGCGATGTTAAATTACACTATCGACAAGGACACATTCAAATTGAACGACGGCGCGGTGGCGGGTGCTGTTTCTTATATTTATGACCCAATAACCAAGACCGGCACGGCTATATTTGATCCGTCGGCCGATCTTGCCTACAACACGACTTATACGGCCACGATAACAACGGGAGTGGAAGATATGGTAGGCAATAATATGGAATCTGATTATACGTGGAGCTTCACCACCGCCATCCTAACAGATATCGAAAAGGGCGGCGAAGGCGAAGGTGAAGGCGGCGGCGGAACGGGCGGCGAAGGCGCCGAGGAGTTTGACTGGGGCGCCGGGTGTTCGTTGATTAGACCTTAGACCTGAAACTTGAGATCTAAAACCGGCGTCAATAAATGAGGCCGGAAATCACAAGCACCAAATTACAAACAATATACAAATTCCAATATACAAACAAAGACAAACTGCCCTTGTTTGTGATTTGGAATTTCCGAGCCAGCGGGATTGCTTCGGCGCTAATGCGCCTCGCAATGACTACAATCGAGATAGATGCATTTGGGCAACAGGCGCTCAATATGTATTAATAGATTTTTAGTACGCGGATGTGGGGACCGCTGGAGGTGCAGGATATGTCATAACCGACACGTGCGCCGACCGCGACATATTTTTTGTCGGCCTTCGGCCCGACAAGATCGAGCTCGCCTAAACGAAAGAGAATCTCCTTATCCTGCCTGTTTTTGACATACCCGTAACCCTGAAGGGGATAAAATTTCACCACTTCACCCTTCGGGAAGAGGTCGTTCTCGTCTACTATCTGCTCTTCCGCGGCCTTCTTTATAAGACTTTCGGAAGGCAGCGGAAGCCAGTTAACCGGTCGGGCAGCTATTTGTGTCGACTGTGAAAACATTATTAGTAGTGCTAAGTGTTTAAGGAACCTCTGAAAAACTGCTTCTTATTCTTCGAGCGACCCCGAGCTTGTCGAGGGGGAGTCGAGAAGTCGAAGATATCGAGCGAAGTCGAGAGATAAAGGAGATTTTATCTTCTCGACCTGCTCGAAGAATAAAATCTAACAGTTTTTCAGAGGTTTCTTAAGTGTAGAAGTCAAAGACTTCAACACTTACGCACTGTTTTTAAAGCATAAACCCCTGCATCACGTCATTTAGCGTCCAGTCGCGGTTACCCTTCGCCGTTTCGCGGATCTTTATCTGTCTTTCATCATAGGTGTCACGCGATTTTTGATAGAGGACGCCCAGCGATATGTACTCGGGCGTGATCGCATGATGCCACGCCTTGCGCATGTCGGCGGAATCGTAATCGGGCAGCTGATCTATATATTTGGAACGCTTACGGATGACGTCGTATTGATCTTTTCCGCGATATGTGACGCACGGCGATCTGACGTTGACGAACGAAAACCCCCTGTGGCGCATAGCCGCAATGACAATTGAGACCAGATGATTTAAATCCAGCGATGTTGATTGGGCGACAAAGGAGGCCTCGTAACTCAATAGGAGCTTGAGCGGCTGAATAGGATCTTCGATGCTTCCGTAGACCGTGGTAATGGTCTTTTCCCCCAGCGGTGTCGTCGGCGACACCTGACCCTTGGTCAATCCGTAGATCCCGTTGTCCATGACGACGCAGGTCAGGTCTATATTGCGGCGCGCAACGTGCGGAAGGTGGTTACCGCCGATCGAAAATATATCGCCATCACCGCCCACGGCCATGACGGTGAGATCCGGCCTTGAAAGCTTGAGTCCGGCGGCGATGGGCAGCGCCCTCCCGTGAATCGCGTTGAAGCCATATGTGTTAAGGTAACCCGGAAGCCGCGACGAGCAGCCGATTCCTGAAATTACCGCCACCTTTTCCTTCGGCAGTTCAAGCGCGGCCATGGCCTTGGCCACGGCGTTCAAAACGGCGTAGTCGCCGCACCCGGAACACCAGATGGGCTTTAGCGCGGAGATGTATTCTTTGTGGGTCACCTTTTCTTCAGACATACACCCTCCATTCCCCTCCTTTTGTAAGGAGGGGTAAGGGGAGGTAGATCGTGTTCTACCCTCCCTAACCCTCCCTTACAAAGGGAGGGAATATTCTTTATTCCTCGTCTTTCCCCCCCTTACAAAGGGAGGGAACGGATTCAATTTCCCCTCCTTTGTAAGGAGGGGTAAGGGGAGGTAGATCGTGTTCTACCCTCCCTAACCCTCCCTTACAAAGGGAGGGAATATTCTTTATTCCTCGTCTTTCCCCCCCTTACAAAGGGAGGGAACGGATTCAATTACCCCTCCTT
>Ga0315276_10006895_pt1 | contig 10484 bp, 7 predicted proteins | sample YL17G05_0_MG_FD_204542 | JGI IMG/M metagenome (GOLD analysis project Ga0315276, IMG submission 204542) | Sediment microbial communities from Yellowstone Lake, YNP, Wyoming, USA - YL17G05_0 | ecosystem: Environmental > Aquatic > Freshwater > Lake > Sediment | place: USA: Wyoming | collected... | reverse complement strand
CGCCGATGCTCATCGCCGCCGTGTCCGTCGTGCATATGCTGGTCTCGCACTACGCCGTGGGCGGCGGGCTGTTCCTGGCGGTGGAGACGGCGCACGCCTACAAGACGCGCAACAACCACTACCTGGACTACCTCAGGCAGCACGCCTGGTTCTTCGTGCTGCTCACCGTGGCCTTCGGCGCGATCACCGGCGCCGGCATCTGGTGGACAATCGGGCTGGCCAGCCCGCTGGCCACGGAGACGCTGATCCACGCCTTCGTCTTCGGCTGGGCGATGGAGTACGTGTTTTTCGTGCTGGAGATCGCCTCGGCGTTCATCTTCTTCTACTACTGGGGCCGGCTCGATCCCAGGACGCACCAGATCATCGGCTGGATCTATGCCGGATCGGCCTGGATCAGCCTGGTGCTGATCACCGGCATCACGGCGTTCATGCTCAACCCCGGCGCCTGGCCGCAGCACCCCAACTTCTGGGTGGGCTTCCTTAACCCGCAATTCGTGCCGCAGACGCTGGCGCGCACAGGCGGCGCGCTGCTGCTCTCCTCGCTTTACGTCTACGCGCACGCGGCGTTCCGCGTCAAGGACGACGCGCTGCGCCACATGATCGCGCGGCGCTCGGCGCAGCCCGCGCTGCTAGGCTCATTGCTGATCATCATCGGCGGGCTGGGGTGGTACGTCTTTCTGCCACCGTCGGCGAAGGTGGCACTGGCCGCGGCCGGCGCGCTGAACGTGCTGATGGCGCTGATCTTCGGCGTCACAGTAGCCGTGTTCGCCATGCTGTACTTCGGCCCGTACCGCAACCCGGGCTGGCTGTCCCCCGGCTTTTCCATCCTGTTTCTGGCGCTGGGCTTCACTGCGGTGGCTGCTGGCGAGTTCATCCGCGAAGCTGTGCGCAAGCCGTACATCCTGTACAACGTCGTGCTCTCCAACCAGATCCTGCCCAGCGAGGTCGCCTTGCTGAAACAGGACGGCTACCTGGAGGGCGGCGTGTGGACCAAGGCCTACCTGCAGGCCTACGCGCCGTTCCTGCTGGTCAACGGGCAGATCGACGAGACCACGCTCACGGACCTGCCGGAGGACCTTCAGACCGACGTGGGCCGGCTGCTGTTCACCTACCACTGCGCGGACTGCCACGCCGCCCCGGACGGCTACAGCGGCATCGGCCCGATGATCCGCGGCTACACGCCGGCGATGCTGCTGGACGTGGTGCAGTACCCGGAAAAGCGGCGCTTCTTCATGCCGCCGTGGTGCGGCACGCCGCAGGAGGCACAGCTGCTGGCGAAGTACCTGCAGACGATCGCGGAACCCACACCCGAAGATATGTACTTCGGCCTCAATGAGCAGAAAGGAGAAGCCAGTGAATCCCACTAGCCTGCTCGGTCCCGAAAGCGCACTGGGCGCGCCGGCGCCGTACTGGGTGCTGGTGTTTTTCAAGGTGCTGGGTTTCACGCTGCATATGGGGCCAATGAACCTGTGGTTCGCCGGGCTGCCGCTGGCGATGCTGCTTGGCACATTTGGCGGCGCGCACGCCAAGCGGCAGTCGGCGCGACTGCTGTCGCAGATGCCGCTGATCATCGCCGCGGGCGTCAACCTGGGCATCGTCCCGCTGCTGTTCCTGCAGGTCGCCTACTACCGCGTGTTCTACCCGGCGACGATCCTCGAAGCCTGGGCCTGGTTCTTCGTCATCGCCTTCCTCTGCGCGGCGTACTACGGCGCGTACCTCTACGCCATCGCGCTGAAGACCGGCGGCAAGGTGCTGACGCGCTGGGCCAGACTGGCGGGCTGGGGCGCCGCCGCGCTGTTCGTAATCATTGGCTTTATCTTCGCGCACACCATGAGCCTGATGACCAATGTGGGCGCCTGGGACGCCATCTTCAAACACACAACAGTTGCGGGCGGCGTGCTGGGCATCGGCAACAACTTCGGCGACCCGACGCTGATCCCGCGCTACCTGCTGATGATCGGCCTGGCGCTGGTGACCTGCGCCGCCTACTTCTCGCTCGACGCGGCGCTGTTCGCCTCCAAGGAGACGGCGGAGTACAAGGCGTGGGTCGGCGGGTTCGCCTGGAAGCTGGGGCTGGCTGGCGTGCTGTGGTTCGCGATCTTCGGCTCCTGGTACACATTTGGCACGTGGCAGCCAGTGGTGCGCGAGGCAATGCTCAGTGGGTCATTGCTGCCGCTGACGGTGCTCACGGCGGTCAGCCCCGGGCTGACCTGGCTTTTGCTGCTGCTCAACCGCGCGGGAACGTCGCGCCCACTGGCGCTGGCGGCTGCACATGTACAGCTCGGCGTGCTGGCGCTGAATGCGATCAGCCGCCAGGTGGTGCAGAACCGCGAGCTGGCGCCGTACTTCAGCCCCGCCGCCGAGAAGGTGAACCTGCAGCTGTCGCCGCTGATCCTGTTCCTGCTGCTGTTCGTCGGCGGCGTGGCGCTGCTGATCTGGATGATTGGAAAGGCGGCGCAGGCGCAGCGGCAGCCGCTGCCCGGCCGGAAGTAGTGATGCGTGGCGCGGGCGCTGAATGTAGCGCGAGCGCCGTGTGGTATTACTAACTTAATGGCCAAAATGAAACCAGCTGCGGCGGGGTGCGCGCGTTGAGCGACGTACGGGAACGCCTGCGCGTGGTGATCCGCGGCGCCGTGCAGGGCGTCGGCTTCCGGCCGTTCATCTACCGCCTGGCCACTGAGCTTAAGCTGGCGGGCTGGGTGCTGAACAGCTCGCAAGGCGTGTTCATCGAGGTGGAAGGCGAAGGCAGCAGGCTGCGCGAGTTCCTGCTGCGCATCGAGCGCGACAAGCCGCCGCTTTCCTTCATCCACAGCCTCGAACCGTCGTGGCTCGACGCGGTGGGGTTTAGCGGCTTTGAGATCCGGCACAGCGACGGCTCGGAGCCAAAAACGGCGCTCGTGCTGCCGGACATCGCCACCTGCCCCGACTGCCTGGCAGACATCAGCAATCCCGCCGACCGGCGCTACCGCTACCCGTTCACCAACTGCACCAACTGCGGCCCACGCTTCAGCATCGTGCGCGCGCTGCCCTACGACCGGCCCAACACGACGATGGCCGGCTTCCCGATGTGCCCAGACTGCCTGGCGGAATATGAAAACCCGCTGGACCGCCGTTTCCACGCGCAGCCCACGGCTTGCCCGCGCTGCGGCCCGCAGCTGGCGCTGTGGGACAGCTCCGGCGGCGTGCTGGCCGAGCGGCACGAGGCGCTGCTGGCGGCGGCGCAGGCGCTGCGCGACGGGCGCGTAGTGGCAGTGAAGGGGCTGGGCGGCTTCCACCTGCTGGTCGATGCGCGCAATGCCGATGCCATCGTGCTGCTGCGGCAGCGCAAGCAACGCGAGGAAAAGCCGCTGGCGCTGATGTACCCAAGCCTGGATGCCATCCGCCAGGACTGCGCAGTCGATGAGCTGGAGCAGCGCCTGCTGGCTTCCCCCGAGGCGCCGATCGTGCTGCTTGAGCGGCTCATGCAGCGCCCTGGCACAGGCATCGCTGACGCCGTCGCGCCGGGCAACCCGCACCTGGGAGTGATGCTGCCGTATACGCCGCTGCACCACATCCTGCTGCGCGAGCTGGGCTACCCCATCGTCGCCACCAGCGGCAACCTCAGCGACGAGACGATCTGCACTGATGAGCGCGAGGCACTGAGCCGCCTGGCGGGGATTGCTGACTTGTTCCTGGTGCACGATCGGCCGATTGAGCATCATGTCGACGACTCTATCGCCCGCATCGTCGCCGGCCGCGAGTTGGTGCTGCGCCGCGCGCGCGGCTACGCGCCTCTGCCGGTCCGCCTGCGCCAGCCGCTCAGGCCAGTGCTGGCTGTAGGCGCGCACCTGAAGAACAACGTGGCGCTGAGCGTCGGCAGGCAGGTGTTCATCAGCCAGCACATCGGCGACCTGGAGACCGCACAGACGCTCGACACGTTCCGCAAGGTGATCGGCGACTTCGAGCGGCTCTACGAGACGCGACCCGCGGTTGTGGCCTGCGACATGCATCCCGACTACCTGTCCACGCGCTATGCGCGCGAGAGTGGCGTGCCGGTCGTCGAGGTGCAGCACCATTATGCCCACGTGCTGGCCTGCATGGCGGAGAACGAGCTGGAGCCGCCGGTACTCGGTGTGTCCTGGGATGGTACGGGCTATGGTTCCGACCACACCGTTTGGGGTGGCGAGTTCCTCGTCGCCCCAGGCCAGGGCTTTACACGCGCGGCGCACCTGCGCACCTTCATGCTGCCGGGCGGCGACGCGGCCGTGAAACAGCCACGCCGCACCGCGCTGGGTTTGCTGTACGAGATGACAGGGCCAGCGGCTTTCGAGCTCAAGGATTGCCCCGCGCTGCAGGCGTTCACGACATCTGAGTTGGGCCTGCTGCGGCAGATGCTGGAGCGTGGCGTGAACGCGCCGCGCACGTCGAGCGCCGGGCGGCTGTTCGACGCCGTAGCCTCAATCTGCGGCCTGCGGCAGCAGGTGCGCTACGAGGGTCAGGCAGCAATGGAGCTGGAGTTCGCTCTGGCTAGCGTTGAGACCGAGGAGTCCTACCCGCTGGCAGTGTCGGCGGCGGGCGCTGGGCTTGCGCTGGCAGCTGGCACGCCGCAGCCTGCCGTGATAGACTGGCAGCCGCTCGTGGAAGCCGTGCTGGCCGATCTGCGCCGCGGCGCGCCGCTGGGGCTGATCTCTGCCAGGTTCCACAACGCGCTGGCGGAGGTGATTGTCGCCATCGCCAGGATAGTAGGACTTGAGCGCGTGGCATTAAGCGGCGGCTGCTTCCAGAATAAGTACCTGACAGAGCAGGCTGTCCGGCGCTTGGCTGCCGCCGGTTTCCGCCCGTACTGGCATCAGCGCGTACCGCCCAACGACGGCTGCATCGCGCTGGGGCAGACCATTGCCGCGGGTACGCCCGCCCAAGGAGACTGAAGCAAGATGTGTCTAGCTGTGCCCGGAATAATCGTCAGCGTTGCCGAAGGCGAGCCCATGAGCCGCATGGGCCGCGTCAGCTTTGGCGGTGTGATCAAGGAGATCTGCCTGGCCTACGTGCCCGAAGCGCGCGAGGGCGACTGGGTGGTGGTGCACGCGGGTTTTGCGCTGGACAAGCTGGACGAGGCCGAGGCGCTGCAGGTGTTCGAGTACCTGGAGCAGGTTGACGCACTGAACGAGCTGGATGAGCAGCCGGAGCGAGACGCCGCGGCGCCGCCGGTGGAGGGCGACGAGCGGTGAAATACCTCGAGGAATACCGCGATGCCGACGCCGCGCGGCGCTACGCCGAGGCGATCCGGCGCATCACCCAGCAGCCCTGGACGATCATGGAGATCTGCGGCGGGCAGACGCACGCCATCGTGCGCTACGGTATCGACGAGCTGCTGCCGCCAGAGATCACTCTGGTGCACGGCCCGGGCTGTCCGGTATGCGTGACGCCGGTGGAGCTGATCGACAAGGCGGTGGCCATCGCCATGCAGCCCGGCGTGATCTTCACCAGCTTTGGCGACATGCTGCGTGTGCCGGGCAGCAGCGCCGACCTGCTGTCGGTCAAGGCGGCGGGCGGTGACGTGCGCGCGGTCTACTCGCCGCTGGACGCGCTGAAGCTGGCCAGCCAGCATCCCGACAGGCAGGTTGTGTTCTTTGCCATCGGCTTCGAAACCACCGCGCCGGCCAACGCCATGGCCGTCTACCAGGCTAAACTGCAAGGCGTCGCCAACTTCACGCTGCTGGTCTCGCACGTGCTTGTGCCGCCGGCAATCGAGGCCATCCTCAGCGCGCCGGAATGCCGCGTGCAGGGCTTCCTTGCCGCTGGCCACGTCTGCGCCGTGATGGGCTACGAGCAGTACGAGCCGTTGGCGCGCAAGTACAGCGTGCCGATGGTGGTCACGGGCTTCGAGCCGCTGGACCTGCTGCAGGGCATCTACATGGTGGTCAGGCAGCTTGAGGAAGGGCGCGCCGAGGTGGAGAACCAGTACAGCCGCGTCGTGCGCCGCGAAGGCAACCTGCCGGCGCAGCAGCTCGTGGCGCAGGTGTTCCGCGTCGTCGACCGCCAGTGGCGCGGGGTGGGGCGGATCCCCGCCAGCGGGCTGGGCCTGGCGCCGGAGTACGCGCAGTACGACGCCGAGCGGCGCTTCGACGTCAGCGCGATCAGCGCGCAGGAGTCGGCGGAGTGCATCAGCGGGCTGATCCTGCAGGGGCTGCGCAAGCCCTGGGAGTGCCCGGCGTTCGGCTCACGCTGCACTCCCGAGCACCCGCTGGGCGCGACGATGGTCAGCTCGGAGGGTGCCTGCGCCGCCTACTACCGCTACCGCCGCCAGGCCGCCAAGGAGGCCGTCGATGGATGATGTGCAAGGGCTGTGGGCGAGCTGTTTCGTGCCGATCAGCGACTATCCGCGCGTGCTGCTGGCCCACGGCGGCGGCGGGCGGCTGATGCACCAGCTGATCGAGCGGCTGTTCGTGCCGGCATTCGGCGGGCAGCCCGAGGAACTGCATGACGGGGCGGTGCTGGAGGTGGGAGGCGCGCGGCTGGCGATGACCACCGACTCGTTCGTGGTCAGCCCGCTGTTCTACCCCGGCGGCGACATCGGCTCGCTGGCTGTCTACGGCACGGTCAATGACCTGGCGATGTGCGGCGCGCGGCCGCTGTACTTAAGCGCGGGTTTCGTCATCGAAGAGGGGCTGGAGATGGCCACGTTGGAAGCAGTCGTGCAGTCGATGAGCCGCGCTGCTGCCGCCGCAGGCGTGCGCGTCGTGACCGGTGACACGAAGGTCGTCGACCGCGGCAAGGGCGACGGCCTGTACATCAACACGGCGGGCGTGGGCCTCGTAAGGCCCGGCGTGAGCATCTCGCCGCAGCAGCTGCGCGCGGGCGACGTGGTGTTGCTCTCGGGCGACGTCGGCCGCCACGGCATGGCCGTGCTGGCCAAGCGCGAGGGCCTGGCGTTTGAGAGCGAGATCGAAAGCGACGGCGCGCCGCTGGCCGCGCCCGTGCTGGCGCTGCTCGACGCCGGCGTGCGTGTGCACTGCCTGCGCGACTGCACGCGCGGCGGAGTGGCTACGGCGCTGTGCGAGCTTGCCGACTCCGCGCGGCTGGAGATCGAGATCGTCGAGGCCAGTGTGCCGGTGCGCGAGGACGTGCAGGGCGCGTGCGAGATCCTGGGCTTCGATCCGCTGTACGTAGCCAACGAGGGCCGCTTCGTGGCCTGTGTCGCTACGGCCGACGAGCAGCGCGCGCTCGACATCCTGCGCAGCTGCGAGGTCAGCGCGGGCGCCCAGCGCATCGGCCAGGTCACCGCGCACGCCAGCGGCATTGTCACGCTGCGCAGCAGGATCGGCGCGCGGCGCGTCGTCGACATGCTGAGCGGCGAGCAGCTGCCGCGCATCTGCTAGTCGCGGCGCCTACAGCAGCAGCAGCGCTGCCCCCACGACGACGAGTACAGCTCCACCCCAGCGCGCGCGTACGGGCTCCTTGAACCACAGCCCGCCCAGCGCGATGGCGATGAACACTGAGAGCTGGCTGAAAGGCTCAACCACGCTGGGGCGGAAGTAGTCCAGGGCGACAAGCATCAGCACGTAGGCGTACATGCCGGCAAACGCCCCGATGGTCGCGACGCGCAGGCGTTGCCGCGCCAGCTGCGTGAACGCCGCGCCGCGTCCGCGCCATGCCAGGTAGGCCAGCCCGCCCAGCACGCACGGCGCATTGGAGCACAGCGCATACAGGGCGGGCGGAGCGATCGGCGCGCCGGCGTTGTCGATGATGCGGCCGAGCGCCAGCCCGAAGGCGTAGATCAGCATGCCCCAGGCGCCCGGCTGGCGCAGCACGGCCAGCGGACTCAGCGCCTGGGCCAGCGGACGGCCAGGCGCGACGTTGAGGAACACGACGCCGGCGGTGACCGCCAGGATACCCAGGACCGGCAGGACGGTGACGGGCGCACCCCAGACGAGCACGTCCAGCAGGTACAGCCAGATGAACATCGTGGCGTACAGCGGGGTCAGCAGGCTTACCTCGCCAACGCTCATGCCCCAGACGTAGGTGTTGAAGCTGATGGCGTAGATCACGCCGGACAGCGCGGCGAACTTGATCCAGACGCCCATCTGCGAGGCGTAGTCCGGCGCGGTCGCCCACTGCCAGGCGATGAGCGGCAGCAGCAGCAGCTCGCCGACGCCGAAGTACAGCGTGGTGGCGGCGACGCTGTCGCGGCCCTGGCCGAGCGCCTTGACCAGCGGGCGCTCCAGCCCCAGGCCGACAACGCGGCCAGCCAGGGCGAGCAGACCAGGGAACACGTCCTGAAGCATCGGGGGATTATACGGCCTCTTGGCGGTACTGCTGTGTCAGCGCTGCCAGCAAAAAAAGGGCGGGCCTTGCGGCCCGCCCCATTGCATTCTGCTGATCGCAAAACTCGAACTAGAACTTGAAGGTCCAGTCGACCTGGATGATGCTGTGATCATCCTTGTCTTCGGGGACCAGGAAGTTGAAGGCGTTGTTCATCTTGTTGAGGAAGTAGGTGATCCCCATCAAGCTGTTGTCAGCCCACATCCAAGCCCAACCAACCTCCAGGCTGTTGGTGTTTGCGCCACCCGCGTCGGCATCAGCGAGGCCGCTGACAACAGCGTTCGCGCCGATTTCCTTGTACTGGGCATACGCATACCATTCGCCGCAGGCATCCGGCTTCTCGCCATACTGCATGCCGAAATCAAAGCCGGTGTCGTCAGTGGTTTCGTAGATGATGTTGGGATCGATGAACGGGTTGACGAGGTTGATACGATCCTCAGCATTGCTCTGAGTGTTGATCATGTACTCGCCGTACAGGGCCAGCGGCTTGTTAAACGTGCACTGGAAAGTGTACTGCAAGCCACCCTTGATCGTGTCAAAGTTGCTGGAGAAGCGATCGTCGCCATTCACAACGCCGTCGTTGTTGAAGTCAAAGCCCTCAAGGCTATTGCCGGTAAAGTAGCTGCCGGGCAGGCTGCTCTCATTCTGCCAGCCGTAGCAACCAACCCACGCGTCCAGGCCGCACCAGATGAGGTTGTTGTACTTCAACTCGGTGGCGAAGAGATACGTGTCGTCATCGTATGACGAGTCGGCACCGCCAAAGTTCTCCACCACGACGCTCGCGGTGGTCAGGATCTGGAAGTCCTTGTTGAAGTGATACACCACGCCAACGCCCTGGAAGTTCACGTCGTCGTCGAGAATCATCTCGTGCGGGTCGTACGTGATGTTCGGGTAGATGCCGGCGTAGATGTCCAGCTTCGGAGTGCATTCCTTGCAATCCTCATTGGTGTAATAGCCGAACCAGCTGGGGGTGTACTTCACATAGGCGCGATCGAGGAAGATGTCCGCGGTCCTCCCGTCGTTGCCCAGCGTGAAGTTGCCCGATGTAGCATCGTTGCCAGTGTTGGTCTTCAGACGGAAGGCCACTTCCACCGCATCGTTGATCTGCTTGTTGTAGCCAAGCATGAACATGATGCGCTGGCGGAAACGCTCACGATCCTCACGCGGGACATAGCCCGTGAACTCGTTGGGATCGCTGTACTGGTCAAACTGCCAACGATAACGGAAAGAACCCTTCCAGTTCGGGCCGGGCTTCAAGCCGTTGATCTTCTCTTCGAGGGCGCCAACTTTGCTATTGGTGTCCGCAACCACGCCCTCGAGGTCGCCGACCTTGCCTTCCAGATCATTGATCTGGTTGCCCATTCCGTCGACCTTACTATTGATCTCGGCCAGCTGGTCAGAAAATTCCGCGCGAAGGGTCTCAGCCATGATGTTGATTTGCTCGCCCCAGTCCTTCTGATCGAGCGTGTCGAGCAGACGGGCTACAGCCTGAGCAAATTCGTAACGGGTGAGCGTACGATCGCCCTTGAAGAAGCCATCCGGGTAACCCTCAAGCACACCACGCTCGGTCAGGTAGTCCAAAGCGTTGTAGGCCCAGTGGTCACGCGGGACATCGTCGTAGGCGCTCTGCGCATAGGCGCTGCTCACCCCGAACAACATTAAGGCGATCAGCGTTGCAATGATAAAGCGCATACCAACTCCTTATAAAGTTGTATTGGTAGTGGACGGCAGCGCGCTCCATCCACACCCCAAGAGAAGCGCCTTATCTGCACCCTTCGCCCGGCTTCAAAACCTCAGACTGCAAGTACAAACATTCGGCCCCTCTCGGGGATGGGGAATTCTAGCATATCTCTTTGGAAATTGGAACCTTGGGCTGGCTAGGCAGCGCTAATCCCCCCACCTATCCCGCACTGGCGCCGGTTCCACGCTAAAGCTTAGCAAGTGCGGCACGGCAGCGCTAGGGCGCGGCGACGCGCTGGGCTGGCGGGCGGGGCGCCAGGGCGGACAGCAGCTCCTCGCGCGTCAGCAGCGCCTGGTACTCCGGGCAGCTCGCGGCGAGCTCCTGGTGCGTCCCCTGGCCCACCATCCTGCCATGCCCCAGGACGTAGATCGTGTCGGCCTGCCGCGCCGTTGCCAGGCGGTGGGTGACGATCAGGCAAGCGGCACCGGGGTAGCGCTCGCGG
>Ga0315276_10006894_pt1 | contig 10484 bp, 7 predicted proteins | sample YL17G05_0_MG_FD_204542 | JGI IMG/M metagenome (GOLD analysis project Ga0315276, IMG submission 204542) | Sediment microbial communities from Yellowstone Lake, YNP, Wyoming, USA - YL17G05_0 | ecosystem: Environmental > Aquatic > Freshwater > Lake > Sediment | place: USA: Wyoming | collected... | reverse complement strand
GACGTCTGGTAGAGCGCGTACTGGTCCACGGGCAGGTTGTAGGGGCGCATCTGGGCCTCGTCCGCGTGGCAGGTGGCGCAGAGTCTCGGGATGTCCTGGCGCGCGGGGCGGCCACGGAAGCCGGCGCCGTGCGCGGCCCCGGCATCGAGGCTGCGGTCGTCGCCGCCGTGGCACGAGACGCAGCGCACGCCTTCGGGGGCGTGGCGGCCCTTCTCGAACTGGACGCGTTCGGCCGGGTGGCAGACACCGCAGCGGCCGGAAGCCGGGGCGACGGCCGCCGGTGGCGCCGGGCCCGCGGGCGGGGCGGTCCGGGCGTGAGCGGTCAGGGCCGCGGCCGTCAGGAGCAGGAGCGCGAGTGGGGTCTTCATCGTCTCAGCTCCGCTCGAGCAGCGCGCCGAGCACGCTGAGAACGAGCCACACCAGGAGCACCCCGGCGCCCGCCAGCCGGATCCGGAGCCTGTGCTCGCGGGTCTCGCCGCCGCGCAGCCAGAACGGGATGAGCAGCACCGCGATGGCGGCGGCCAGCAGCACCAACCCGCTCAGCCAGGGCAGGGGCAGGCGCTGGAGCAGGACGTAGGGCGCCAGCATGTACCACGGCGGGCGCACCCCGCCCGGTGTCACGTAGGGGTCTGCCGCTCCGTGGAAGCGAAGCGGCAGCAGCGTGGCCAGCGTCACGAGGATCGCGAACAGTCCGACCGTGAGCATGGTCATCGAGTAGAGGTGCTCGCGATAGTGGATGGTCCGCTCGTCGCCCGCCGGCCCGGTCCGGCTCAGGCCGACGCGCCGCAGCGTGGCGAAGGTGAGGTAGAGGAAGGCGGCGTAGAACGCCGGCAGCACCATGACGTGCAGCACGTAGAAGCGGATGAGGACGTCCTCGTTCACGGTCCGGCCGCCCAGCAGGAAGGCCAGCACCGGGCCGGCGATCGGGATCGCCCACACCACCTCCAGCCCGCGCACCGTGCTCCAGTAGGTGTGCGAGTCCCAGGTGAGGAGCCGCCCGGTGAAGTCCGACTGGATGACCACCCAGGTCATGGCCACCGCGCAGCACCACAGCACCTCGCGCGGGGCGCGGTACAAACCCTCCCAGAAGAGCCGCAGCAGCCGCAGCACAATGACCCCCACCAGCAGCCACGAGCCCCAGGCGTGCATCTGGTGGATGAACCAGCCGCCCGGCAGGTCGCGCACGATGGTGCGCGTGCTCTCGAAGGCGGCCTCGGGCGTGGGCCGGTAGTAATAGGCGAGCAGGACACCCGTGACGATCTGCAGGCCGAACAGGATGGCGGCCAGCAGCCCCAGCGCGCGCGCGCCGTGCGCGTAGCGGGGCACCGGCTTCGCCGCCACGTCGCGCAGCACCTCGCGCACCGGCTTGTGGGTGTCCACCGGCGTGTAGACCAGGCCGAAGTGGGTGAGGAAGGAGAAGATCTCGCTCAGGTTCACGCGCTGTTCGAGCCAGTCCACCCAGCTCGCGCGCGCGGGCGGGTCCTGCCGGCCGGGCCCGTTCATACCTGGACGAAGATCTCGCCGGCGCGCACCGACGCCGGGTAGCCGGGCAGCGGCCGGGGCGGCGGGCCGGAGAGCACGTTGCCCGAGAGGTCGAAGCGCCCGTCGTGACAGGGGCAGACCAGCGTCCTATGGGCCGGGTCGTAGCCCAGGATGCAGCGCACGTGCGTGCACACGGCCGAGAGGGCCAGCACGCGCGTGGCGTCGAGGCGGACCACGTAGAAGGGCGTGACCCCGTGACGCACGAGGCGACCCTCGCCCACGCGGTAGTCGTCGAGGAGGCCCGCGCTCACGGTGCGCTCGGCGTCGCGCTTCTCGGGGGCTTTGAGGTAGGCGCCCACCACGGCGGCGGCGCCGAGTCCCCAGAGCGCGAGGAACGCCTGCGAGAGCAGGGTGAGGACGCGGCGCCGGTCCGGGGGGTCGGCCGCCGGCAGGTGGATCGGCCGGTCTTCAGGGATCGGCATGGGACCTCCGACGGGGTCGGGGACGCGGGCCGCGCGGGCGGGCTGCCGAACCCACTGGCCTGCGGCCGGCCAGTGCCCCGCGCGTGGCAAGAACTCCAAGCAGCATCATAGTCCGTGACCCGCGCCCCGCCAATGCGACTCGAGGCCCATACCCGGTCCGCCCGGAGCCGCCGGGCTCCCCCCGCCGGTTTTCCTCGACCCGCAGTCGCATTTGCGCTATGAAGTCCCTCTCATGACGACCCGTGCCTGGATGGTCGCGCTGGCCGCGGTGCTCGCGGTCTTCCTGTTGCCGGGCCGCGCCCTCGCCGCGAGCGGCGGCCCGGACATGGCGCCCCTGCTGCTCGCGCTGGTGCTGGTGCTCCTCGGCGCCCGGCTGGGAAGCGCGCTGGCGGAGAGGTTCGGCCAGCCTCCCGTCCTGGGCGAGTTGCTCGCGGGGGTCGTCATCGGCAACCTCGGCCTGCTCGGCTGGCACGGGCTCGACGGGCTGCGCGAGCTCGCGGGGCTCGAGTTGCTGGCGCAGATCGGCGTGCTCTTCCTGCTCTTCGAGGTGGGGCTCGCCTCGGAGATCGGGCAGATGCTCGCCGTGGGCGGCTCGGCGCTGCTGGTGGCGACGCTGGGCGTGGTCGCCCCCATCGGCCTCGGCTTCCTGGTGTCGCGCGGGTTCTTCCCGGGGCACCATCCCCTGACCCACTGGTTTGTCGGCGCCACGCTGTGCGCCACCAGCGTGGGCATCACCGCGCGGGTGCTCGCCGACCTGGGGCGCACGAAGAGCCGCGAGGGCCGCATCATCCTCGGGGCGGCGGTCATCGACGACGTGCAGGGGCTGCTGGTGCTGGCGGTGATCAAGGGCATCATCGATTCGGTCGATCGCGGGGAGGCCTTCAACACGAACTCGGCGCTGCTGATCGTGGCGAAGGCGGTCGCCTTCCTGGTGGTCGCGGTCGCTCTGGGCCGCTCGATCTCGAGCCGCGTGTTCCGTCTCGGCGCGCGCCTGCGCGGGGAGGGCGTGCTCCTCTCGCTGGCGCTGGCCTTCTGTTTCGCCTCCGCGTGGCTCGCAGGGCTGCTGGGCCTGGCGCCCATCGTGGGCGCCTTCGCCGCCGGGCTCGTGCTCGACGAGGTCCACTACCGCGACCTGCGGGCGCGCGACCGGGCCCAGCGCGACGTGCTGACCCTGCTCAAGCCGATCTCCGCGTTCCTCGTGCCGGTCTTCTTCGTGCTCATGGGCATGCGCGTGGACCTCTCGGTGTTCGGCCAGGCCGGCATCCTGGGCTTCACCGCCGCGCTCATCGCGGTCGCGCTGGTGAGCAAGCAGGCCTGCTCGCTGGGCGTGCTGGGGAAGGGGACCGACCGGCTGGCGGTGGGGCTGGGCATGATCCCGCGCGGCGAGGTGGGTCTCATCTTCGCGGGCATCGGGAGCGGACTGATGATCGGCGCCGAGCGCGTCGTGGACCCGATGGTGTTCTCGGCCGTGGTCGCCATGGTCGCCGCGACCACGCTGCTCACCCCGCCGCTGCTGGCCTGGCGGCTCCGGCGACTGCCACTCGAGGCCGGCCAGCCGGAGGGCGGTCCTTCCGGGGGTTGAGAACACGCCGGACCCAGGGGCCCGCGGGGCCGTTCCCGCGCGAGCCCGAGCGCCGGCGAGAAAGGGCGGAGTCGCAGAGATGATTCACTACGGCAGTCGATCCTTTCGGATCATCGTCTCGTTGCTGGAGTGGGTCCTCAAGAAGGTCACGGGCCCCGACGGGTGGCGGCCGGCGGGCGCGATCCGGGAGCTTCCCCCGTCCGCCCTGGTCTATGATTCGCAGGAGGACCCGCGGGCGGAAGGCGTGTTCCGCATGCTCTCGGTCCTGGGATTCACGCCCACGCGAGTGCCAGTCGCCGGTTCGGCCGGCGACCTCCCCGGAATCTGCAGAACGATCTCCCGCGGCACGCAGGATTGCTGGGCCACGGTCGTCCTCGAACCCCTGGACGCCGCCAGCGCGCGGAACCTCGGCCCGGCCTTCCGGCAGTACGCTCACCTGCACCCCGACGTCGTGGCGGTCGTCGTCGGGCCGCTGCCGAGCCGCTCGGAGATCCTGGACCGCTACCGGCACGTGGTGACGGCCGATGACGGCAGCGTCGCGTCCCCCGAGCTGGCGGCGGGAATGGCTCATGCCAGCGCGGCGCGCGTCCTCCATTGCGTACGGCTGCTGAACACGGCCGTGGTGTGCTTCGCGCTCGTGGCGCTGGTCGTCGGCCTCGGGCTGGCCTGCGTCGGATGGTTCGTCCTCTGGCGATGAACCGCCTCGTCCTGTTGTCGCGGCTGACCCTCGCGGTGGTCCGGCCCGGCGCCCCGTCACGGCTGCCACCGCGCTCGATCTCGTGGGGCCTTCCGGCACGCGCGCGCTCACGCTCGAGCAGCTCCGGAAGCTGCCCGCGACCGGCGGACAAGCGGGCGTGAAGAGCAGTACGGGCAAGGTCACCCTGCCGGCGCATTACGAGGGTGTCGACTTGCGGGACCTGGTCGCCGCGGCCGGCTGCACCGTGGACGTGATCGCGGGCGACGGCGCCAAGGTCACGCTCGACAGCTCCCGGCTCGAGCGGAACGACGGGCTCATCGTCGCCTGCCTGCTCGACGGCGCGCCGCTGCCCGGGAAGTCGTTCCCGTTGCGACTGACGGGCCCGGGCCTGAAGGACGAAGAGCGGATCGGCGGGATCGCGAGGATCGTCGTTCACGCGCCCGGTGCGACGCGGGCGCGCTGAGGCCTGAGAAAGCCCGTGGACGGCGGCCGGGAAGCGGGATAGGCTCGCAGGCTCGAGAATCGGAATCCTCATCCGTACGCCCCACCACGAGGTAGACCCGTGCCCCGACTCCGTCTCTCGCCCCTGCCGGTGATCATCGCCCTTGCGGCGCTCCTCTTCGCGTTCCCGACCTTCACCGCCCTGCTCACGGACTGGTGGTGGTTCCGCGAGATCGGCTACGAAGTCGTCTTCACCCGTGAGCTCGTCACTCGGTCACTGCTCTTCCTCATCGTCGGAGCGGTCACCTCCGTCGCGCTCTACCTGAATCTGTGGATCGCGCAGCGGGGGCTCGTACCCAACCCGATCATCGTGGACGTCGGACCGTCGGTGCCGCAGTTGGACCTGACGCGAGCGTTTCGCCGTTTGAGCCTGCCGTTTTCGCTGGTCCTGGGCCTACTGGTCGGGCTCGGCGCCACCCCGGCGTGGGACCTTGTGCTCCAGGTGATCAACCGCACCCCGTTCGGGATCCTGGATCCGGTCTTCTCGCGCGACATCGGGTTCTACGTGTTCACGCTGCCGGGGCTCTCGGCGGCGATCGGCTTCCTCTCCAGCCTCACCGTCGGCTGTCTCGTCCTGCTGGTGCCTGTCTACCTGGTGCGGGGCGACATCGTCGTGCGCCCGCCGCTGTTCCACATCGAGCGGTCGGCGGGCATGCACCTCGCTACCGTGCTCGCGGCGCAGTTGCTCCTCACCGCCGTGCGGCTCTGGATGGTGGACGTGCCGAGCCTGCTGTACTCGTCCACGGGCCCGCTGATCGGCGCGAGCTACACCGACCTGATGGCCCGGCTCCCGGTCCTGCGCCTCTCGGCGATCGTGGCGGCGGTGGCCGCCGCTCTGGTGCTGGTTGGCGGTCTGCGGGGACGGCTGGTGCGCTACGGCCTCGTGGCCGTCGGCAGTTACGCGATCGTGGTCCTCCTCGGGCGCGGCGTCTTCCCGCAGGTGATGCAGAAGTTCGTGGTGGCGCCGACCGAGCTGACCCGGGAGACGCCCTACCTCCGCTACCACATCGCCGCGACCCGGCTGGCGTGGGGTCTGGACAGCGTGGAGGTCCGCGAGTTGTCCGTCGATTCCAGCCTGACGCTGGCCGACCTCCGCGCCAACGCCCCGACCATCGAGAACGTCCGCCTGTGGGAACGTGAACCACTGCTGCAGACCTTCGGGCAGCTCCAGGAGATGCGCACCTACTATGATTTCGTCTCGGTGGACGACGACCGGTACTGGATCGACGGGCGGTACCGGCAGGTGCTGCTCTCGCCGCGCGAGCTGAATGCCGCGTCACTGCCGACGCGGACCTTCATCAACGAGCACCTGACCTTCACGCACGGGATGGGGCTCACCCTCAGCCCCGTCAACCAGGTGACCACCGAAGGTCTGCCGGTGCTGTTCGTCAAGGACCTCCCGCCCAGTTCGAGCGTGTCGTTGAAGGTCACGCGGCCGCAGATCTACTACGGCGAGCTGACCGACTCGTACGTCTTCGTCGGCACCCGGCAGCGTGAGTTCGACTACCCCTCGGGCGAGGAGAACGTCTACGCCGCCTACCAGGGCAGCGGGGGTGTGCGGGTCGGCGGCCTGTGGCGCCGCCTCCTGCTCGCCGCCCGATTCGGCTCGTCGAACATCCTGTTCTCGCAGGACATCGTCGGCGACAGCCGGGTGCTCTACAACCGCAACATCAAGGTGCGGGTGGCGAAGGCGCTGCCGTTCCTCCGGTTCGATCGCGATCCCTACCTCGTGATCGCGGCCGACGGCACGCTCAAGTGGATCCTCGATGCCTACACCAAATCGGACCGCTATCCCTACGCGCAGCGGCTGGACGACGGCACGAGCTACATGCGCAACAGCGCGAAGGTCGTCCTGGACGCCTACGACGGCTCGCTGAAGGCGTACGTCAGCGCCCCGGACGATCCGCTGATCCGGACCTGGGCACGCAGCTTCCCCGGCATCTTCACCCCGCTGGACAGCATGCCGGCCGACCTGCGCGCGCACATCCGCTATCCGGACGACCTCTACCGGATCCAGGCCGCCCTCTACACGACCTACCACATGGAGGCGCCGGAGGACTTCTACCACCGCGAAGACCAGTGGCAGATCCCCACCGGGGACAAGGCCACCGGGGCGGTGCCGTTCATGCGCCACATCATCATGCGGTTGCCGGAGGAGTCGGCGGCCGAGTTCGTCTACATGGTGCCGTTCACGCCACGGGGCAAGGACAACCTGGCGGCCTGGATGGTGGCGCGGAACGACGGCGCCGCATACGGGAAGCTGCGGATCTACCGGTTGTCCCGGCAGAGCCTGGTGTTCGGCCCGACGCAGATCAAGAACCGGATCAACCAGAACACGGACATCTCCCGCCAGGTCTCGCTGTGGGACCAGCGGGGCTCCGAGGTGATCCGGGGGGACCTGCTGGTGATCCCGATCGAGGCCTCGCTGCTGTACGTGCAGCCGCTCTACCTGCGGGCGGAGGGCGGGCGGATCCCCGAACTGAAGCGCGTGGTGGTCGCCTACCAGAACCAGGTGGTGATGTCCGAGACCCTCGACGGCGCCCTGACGGAGTTGTTCGGCGGCTCCGCCGCTCCGCGCGGTCCGGCGGGGCCGTCCGTGGCGGCCCTGCCGGGCGGAGCGCCGCTGGGCGACGCGGCGTTCCGGGCGGCGGTCGCCGAGGCGCGGCGGCGCTATCAGAGTGCGATGCAGGCGCAGCGCGCGGGCGACTGGGCGCGCTACGGTGAGGAGATCCGGCAACTGGGCGAGCTGCTCGAGCGGATTGGGGCCGGAGGCGCTCAGCGGTCCCGGTAGCGGGCTCGGGCGGGCGCAATCCGGCGCGGCGTGAACCGGAGAATCCCCCGGACCTGCCTGCTGTCTGGGCTGTATGAGGGAGCATGGAGTGCAGGCACGGTGCGTCCGCGTGGCACCGCTTTTGCCATTCTCAGACGGATTCGTCGTAACCCCGCAAGGCCGTTGTCCGCACCGGGCACGGCCTTGGCGTTTCTGCAGCGGCGGGCACGCATCCTGCAACCCGCAGGCGCCGAGGGCCCGCAACCCTGTGCGCCGTGGAGGAAGGACATGAAGCCACCCGCACCCGCCCCGGGTGCCTCACCCGGAACGCCCCCGACGAGCCCGTGCCCGTGCCGGCACCCGGCCCGCGCCGCGCTCGCGCGGTTGGGAGGCGTGCGCCTCGCCGCGCTCTTCGCGGCCGTGCTGCCGCTGGTGACGCTGGCGTTCCTGGCGTTCGCCGCGGACGAGGAGCCGGAGTACCCGCACGGCGATTTCCAGGGCGACTGCACGCAGTGCCACAGCGACGAGGGCTGGAAGCCCGCCCGCATCAGCCGCAAGTTCGACCACGCGAAGCTGAACCGCTCGCGCTTCGCGCTGACCGGCGCGCACGCCACGGTGTCCTGCACCTCCTGCCACGTCTCGCTCGACTTCCCGAAGCAGCAGAGGAAGATGTGCGTGTCGTGCCACCAGGACCCGCACTTCGGCGAGTTCGGCACGGAGTGCGCGCGCTGCCACACGCCGCGCTCGTTCATCGACCGCGCCGGCATGGTGCGCATGCACCAGACCACCCGCTTCCCGCTGGCCGGGGCGCACGCCGGGCTGGACTGCGAGTCCTGTCACCCGCCGGTGGGGCAGGGCCGGCTGCGCTTCGTGGCGACGAGCGCCGAGTGCCGCAACTGCCACCTCGCCGACTACCAGGCGACGCGCGTGCCCGACCACGCCGCCAGCGGCTTCCCGCTGGAGTGCGCGACCTGCCACAACACCATGGCGTTCAGGCCGGCGCGCTTCGACCACGCGGGCACCGGCTTCCCGCTCTCGGGCGCCCACCTCCGCGTGGCCTGCCTCACCTGTCACGGCGACGGCGTGTGGCGCGGCAAGGACCCCGACTGCTACTCGTGCCACCGCCCCGACTACGAGTCCACCACCGATCCCAACCACGCCCTGGCCAGCTTCCCCACGACCTGCACCGCCTGCCACAACACGACGGCCTGGCGGCCCTCGACCTTCGATCACGACGCGCGCTACTTCCCCATCTACTCCGGCCGCCACGCGGGGGCCTGGAGCGCGTGCTCGGACTGCCACACGAACCCGGGCAACTACGCCGTGTTCTCCTGTCTCGGCTGCCATGGGCCGGACACCAGCGACCATCACGGTGGCGTCTCCGGCTTCCGCTACGAGAGCGCGGCCTGCTACTCGTGCCATCCGCGCGGCGTGGCGGGCGATTGAGCGGGCGGGCGATGAGACCCGCGCTCCGGGCCGTGACCCTGGCGCTGCTCGCGGGCATGTCGCTGGCCGGGGCGGCCGTGGCCGCCACCGCGAAGGTCAGCTACCTTGCGGGCGGATCGGTCTACGTCGCCGCCGGCGAGAAGGAGGGCCTGGCGGTGGGCGACACCGTGGTCGTCGAGCGTGACGGACGCGCGATCGCCTGGTTGCGCGTCGCGGCGCTCTCGTCGCACCGCGCTTCGTGTGACACCCTGCGCACCCTCGAGCGCGTGCAGGTGGGCGACCCGGTCGCGTTCGCGGCGCGGGCCGTGGCCCCGGTCACGGGTGCCGCGCCTCCCGTCGCCCCGTCGCCCGCGTCGAAGGCCGCGCGACCCGCGTGGGCTGCGCGCTTGCACGGGCGCCTCGGCGCACGCTACCTCACGGTGGACACCGACGGCGCGGGCACGATCCGCCAGCCGGCGCTCGACCTGCGGCTCGACGGCACCGGCGTGGGCGGGCTCCCGCTCGACGTGGGGCTCGACCTGAGGGGGCGGCGGGTGACCTTCCAGCGCCCGGGCGGCGGCACCGAGACCGATGACCGCACGCGGGTCTACCGTCTGTCGGCCGCGACGCACGATTCCGCGGGGCGCTGGCGGCTCACGCTGGGGCGCCAGATCTCGCCCGCGCTCTCTCCCGTGAACCTGTTCGACGGGGCCCTGGCCGAGCGGCGCGGCGCGCGCTGGAATGCGGGCCTCTTCACGGGGGCCCAGCCCGAGCCGCTGCGCATGGGGCTCTCGGGCGACATCGTGGAGGGCGGCGGCTTCGTCGAGTGGCACCAGCCCGCGGCCTCGCAGGAACGCTGGTCCGTCAGCGGCGGTGCCGTCTCGTCGTACCAGGGCGGCTCGCCGAACCGGGAGTTCGGCTTCGTCCAGCTCTTCTACCTCGACCGCGGATTCTCGGCTTTCGGCGCGCAGGAGTTGGACCTCAACCGGGGCTGGAAGCGCGACCTCGGCGAGCCCGCGCTCGCGCCCACCAGCACCTACCTCAATGCGAGCCTGCGCGCCCTTCCGGGGCTCTCGCTGCGGGCAGGCTTCGACAACCGGCGCAGCGTGCGGCTCTACCGCGACCGCGTCACGCCCGAGACCGAGTTCGACGACCGCTGGCGCCAGGGCTCGTGGGGCGGGCTGTCGCTCGACCTCGCCGGGCACCTGCGGCTGGGCGGCGAGGCGCGCACCAGCGCCATCGGCGGCAGCCGACGCCTGAACGGCTGGTCGGGCGCGGCCGAGCTGGTCCGGCTGGGACCCCTCGAGGCGGCGCTCCGGGGGCGCCTGAGCCACGCGAAGGGCGCCGGCATCGAGAGCGACCTCGCCTCGCTGGGGCTGGGGCTGGATCCCATGGCGTGGTCGCACGTCGAGGTGACGGGCGGGCTGCGCCGCACGAAGGACCCGCTCGCCGGCACGCAGGAGGACACGCGCTGGGAGAGCGCCGACCTCGACCTGACGCTGGCGCGGCGCGCCTACCTCAACGTCTCGCTCCAGCGCGACCACG
>Ga0315276_10006892_pt1 | contig 10485 bp, 4 predicted proteins | sample YL17G05_0_MG_FD_204542 | JGI IMG/M metagenome (GOLD analysis project Ga0315276, IMG submission 204542) | Sediment microbial communities from Yellowstone Lake, YNP, Wyoming, USA - YL17G05_0 | ecosystem: Environmental > Aquatic > Freshwater > Lake > Sediment | place: USA: Wyoming | collected... | reverse complement strand
CGGGGCGGGGGCGCCTCGACCAGCGTGGCAAACGAGGCCCAGGTCGGCGTCCAGCAGTTGCTGCCCACAGGCACGCAGATCGGCGTCGACGCAAGCACAGCCGCCACGCACGGGTCGGGCGCGGGCGACGAGTTCTTCACGTCGCGCCTGGGCCTCTCGGTCACGCAGGCGCTCCTGAGGGGCTACGGCCTCGACGTGAACCTGGCCAGCCTGCGGCAGGCGCGGCTCGACACGCTCTCGACGCAGTACGAACTGCGCGGCTTCGCCGAGTCGCTGGTGGCCCAGGTCGAGGAAACCTACTGGGACTACACGCTGGCCCAGCGCCAGATCGACATTTTCACGGAGTCGCTGCACCTGGCGGAGCAGCAACTCAACGAAACCGAGGAGCGGATCCGGATCGGCAAACTGGCCGAGATCGAGCGGGCGGCCTCCGAGGCCGAGGTGGCCCTGCGGCGCGAGGACCTTATCCAAGCCCACGCGGCGCTGGCGACCACGCGGCTGAGACTGCTGCGGCTGCTGAACCCGGGCGTCCCGAGTTACTGGTCGCGCGACGTCGCGATCGAGACGACGCCGGCCGCCCCCGAACTCAAACTCGAGGACCTCGAGTCGCACGTCCGGGTGGCGGAGCGCCTGAGGCCCGACCTGAACCAGGCCCGCCTACAGGTCCAGCGCGGCGACCTGGAGATCGTCAAGACACGCAACGGACTCCTGCCGAAACTGGACCTCTTCATGACGCTCGGCAAGAGCGGCTACGCCGAGACGTTCGGCAGATCCATCGAGCACCTCGACGACCGCGGGTACGACCTGCTGGTGGGGGTTAACGTGGAGTACCCGCTGTGGAACCGCGATGCGAAGGCCCGCAACATGCGGGCCGGCCTCACCCGCCAACAGTCCATCGAGGCCGTGACGAACCTCGCCCAACTGGTCGAGTTCGACGTCCGCAGCGCATACGTCGAGGTGCACCGGGCGAAGGAGCAGGTGGCGGCCACGGCCGTCACCCGCAAACTCCAGGAAGAGAAGGTGCGGGCCGAGATGGAGAAATTCCGCGTCGGCAAGTCCACGACGCTGCTGGTGGCCCAGGCCCAGCGGGACCTCTTGCAGAGCCAGATCGCCGAGGTCCGGGTCCTGGTTGCGTACCTCAAGGCGATCGTGGAGTTCTACCGCCTCGAAGGGTCGCTCCTGATGCGCCGGGGCATCGAGGCCCCGGGCCAGCAGCCCATCGTGCTGACCGAATGAGCGGCGGAAGTTGAGTCTTGCGGCGAAAGGCGAAAGGCATAAAGCAAAGAATATGACAACGACCCCAAAGTCATGCACGTTCAGCGGGGAGCCGAAGGCGACCGCGTGTTGGCGGCGCTGCCGGCCGCACGGCCTGGTTGTCGGCCTGGCAGGCGCCCTGGCGCTGGCGACTCTCGCCGCCGGCTGCAAGAAGGACCCCGCCGCCGCCCAGGGGCCCCCGCCGAAGCCGGTCTTGCCGGTCGTCCTCGCGCCGGTGGTCCAGCGGACGGTGCCGCTGCAACTGCGCAACTTCGGCACGGTCCAGCCCTTCTGCACGGTGGCCGTGAAGTCGCAGGTCACCGGCGTCCTCCAGACCATCCACTTCCAGAAGGGCCAGGACGTGAAGAAGGGCGACCTGCTCTTTACGATCGACCCGCGGCCGTACGAGGCCGCCCTCAAGCAGGCCGAGGCCAACCTGCTGCGCGACACGGCCCAGTTCAAGAATGCCCAGAAGGAGGCCCAGCGCCAGGCGGAGTTGCTGAAGAAAGGCTTCACCGCGCAGGACGCCTATGACGAGGCCCAGACCACGGCCGACGCCTTGGCCGCCGCCATGAAGGCCTCCGCTGCCGCCATCGACACCGCCAAACTCAACCTCGCCTACTGCACCATCTCTTCGCCGATCGACGGGCGGGCCGGAGACTACCTCGTCGACGCCGGCAACCTGGTCAACATGGCGAACGACGTCGCCCTGGTCATCATCAACCAGGTCCGGCCCATCGAGGTCAACTTCTCACTGCCGGAGCGCGACCTGGCGGCGGTGATGGAGAACCAGGCGAAGGGCAGGCTCAAGGTCCGGGCCGCCATCCCCGCCCAGGAGACCCGTCCCGAGACGGGCGAGCTGATCTTCATCAACAACACGGTCGACCGCACAACCGGCCAGTACCAACTCCTGGCCTCGTTCGCCAATCCGGGGGGCCGCCTGTGGCCCGGGCAGTACGTCGACGTCACCCTGACGGTGGCCGAGCAGCCGAACGCCCTGGTCATCCCGTCGCGGGCGCTTCAGACCGGCCAGAAGGGCGAGTTTGTCTGGGTCGTCAAGCCCGACATGACTGTCGAGGACCGCCTGGTGACCATCGAGCGCGTCCTCAACAGTGAAAGCGTCATCTCGAAGGGCCTGAAGGCCGGCGAACAGGTCGTCGTTGACGGGCAGTTGCGCCTCGTGCCGGGGGCGACCGTACAGGCCAAGCCCTCGCCCGACGCCCGCGAGCAGGCCAAGCCTTCGCCAGAGGCCGGCAAGGAAGCCAAGCCCTCGCCCGGCCCGCGCGGGGGGGCGAAGCCGTGAACCTTGCCGAAACCTTCATCCACCGCCCGGTGATGACCACGCTGGTGATGTCGGCGATCCTGCTGTTCGGCATCATGGGGTACCGGCTGCTGCCGGTCAGCGACCTGCCGAATGTCGACTACCCGACGATCCAGGTCTCGGCGAGCCTGCCGGGGGCGAGCCCCGAGACGATGGCCTCGGCGGTGGCGACGCCCCTGGAGCGGCAGTTCTCGACCATTGCGGGCGTCGACTCGATGACCTCGAGCTCCAGCCAGGGCTCCACGCAGATCACGATCCAGTTCATCCTCTCGCGCCAGATCGACGCGGCCGCCCAGGACGTCCAGGCCGCCATCGCCCGCGCGGCCCGGCGACTGCCCCCCGACATGCCCGCGCTGCCGTCGTACCAGAAGGTCAACCCGGCCGACCAGCCGATCCTGTTTCTGGCGCTGACGGGCCCCACGCTGCCGATGTCCACCCTTGATGAATATGGCGATACGTTGATGGCCCAGCGCATCTCCATGGTCGACGGCGTGGCGCAGGTCATGGTCTACGGCTCGCAGAAGTACGCCGTCCGCGTCCAGCTCGACCCGTGGGAACTGGCCTCGCGCGGCATCGGCATCGACGAAGTGGCCACGGCCATCACCAACGGCAACGTAAACCTGCCCACCGGCATCCTCTACGGCCCGCACCAGTCCTTCACGGTCCAGGCCACGGGGCAGCTCCTGCGGGCCGGCGACTACCGGCCCCTGATCGTCACCTACCGCGGCGGCGCGCCCGTGCGCCTCCGCGAGCTCGGCCGCGTCATCGACAGCGTGGAGAACGACAAGACCGCCGCCTGGTACTGCACCCCGGAGGCCCAGGAGCGGTCCATCGTCCTGGCCATCCAGCGCCAGCCCGGCACGAACACCGTCGAGGTGGCGAAGGCCGTCAAGGCCCTCCTGCCGACGTTCCGGGCGCAGATGCCCGCCTCCGTCGAGGTCAACACGCTCTTCGACCGCAGCCTCGCGATCGACGAATCGGCCCGCGACGTCCAGTTCACTCTCCTCCTGACGCTCGGCCTCGTCGTGATGGTCATCTTCCTGTTCCTGAGGAACGCCTCGGCGACGGTCATCCCCAGCCTGGCGCTGCCGATGTCGGTCGTCGGCACGTTCATCGTCATGTATGCCCTCGATTACAGCCTCGACAACCTGTCGCTGATGGCCCTGACGCTCTCGGTCGGCTTCGTGGTCGACGACGCCATCGTGATGCTCGAGAACATCGTGCGGCACATGGAGATGGGGAAGCCGAAGTTCCAGGCGGCCCTCGAGGGCTCCAAGGAGGTCGGCTTCACCATCGTCTCGATGACGCTCTCGCTGGCGGCGGTGTTCATTCCGGTCCTGTTCATGGGCGGCATCGTGGGCCGCCTGTTCCGCGAGTTCGCCGTGACGATCGGCTCGGCGGTGATCGTCTCGGGCGTCGTGTCGCTGACGCTGACGCCCATGCTGTGCAGCCGGTTCCTGCGGTCGCCGGAATCGATCCACCACGGCGCCCTTTACCGGGCGTCGGAGCGCGTCTTCCAGTGGATGATTTGGCTCTACGGGTGGTCGCTGAGCATCGTCCTGCGGCAGAAACTGCTGACGATGGCCGTCTCGCTCGCGATCCTGGCCGGCACGGTGTACCTGTTCCTGGTCATCAAGAGGGAGTTCCTCCCCAGCGAGGACCGCGGCCAGATCTCCATCCAGACCGAGGCGGCCGAGAGCATCTCCTACCGGTCCATGTTCGCCCACCAGCAGGCCCTGACCGCGATCGTCCAGAAGGACCCGAACATCCTGGCCTTCATGTCGAGCGCGGGCAGCCGCGGCTTCGGCGCCTCGAACACCGGCCGCATGAACATCTTCCTGAAGCCGCGCGCCGATCGCGGGTTGAGCGCCGACGAAATCATCCAGGGGCTCCGCCCCAAACTCGGCCAGGTGCCGGGTGTCCGCGCGTTCCTCCAGAACCCGCCGGCCATTCAGACCAGCGGCCGCGGGTCCAAGAACCTGTACCAGTACACCATCCAGGGGCCCGACACCGCCGAGCTCTATCGGGCCGCCAGCCTCCTGATGGCCCGCATGCAGGAGATGCCCGACCTCCAGGACGTCACCAGCGACATGCAGCTCAAGAACCCCGAACTCGACATCAACATCGACCGCGACCAGGCCTCGGCGTTGAACGTCACCGCCCAGCAGATCGAGGACGCCCTGTCCGACGCCTACGGCTCGCGCCAGATATCGACCATCTTCGCCCCCACCAACCAGTACCAGGTCATCATCGAGTTGCTGCCCGAGTTCCAGGTGGACCCCGAGGCGCTCTCGATGCTCTACATCCGCTCGACGTCCGGCCTGCTTGTGCCCATCAAGTCGGTCGCCGAACTCAAGGAGGGCTTCGGCCCGCTGTCGATCAACCACTCCGGCCAGTTGCCGTCGGTCACGATCTCGTTCAACCTGGCGCCGGGCGCCGCCCTCGGCGACGCGACCAGGAAGGTCGATGCCGTCGCCCGCGAGGTCCTCCCCGCCAACATCACCACCGGCTTCCAGGGCACCGCCCAGGCGTTCCAGGCGTCGACGCAGGGCATGTGGGTGCTGCTGGCCCTGGCGGTCCTGGTCATCTACATCGTCCTGGGCGTCCTGTACGAGAACTTCTGGCATCCGCTGACCATCCTCTCGGCCCTGCCGTTCGCCGGGTTCGGCGCCCTGGCGACGCTGTGGGCGTTCAACGTCAACCTCTCGATCATCGCCTTCGTGGGCATCATCATGCTGGTGGGCCTGGTGAAGAAGAACGGCATCATGATGGTCGACTTCGCGATCGAGGGCCGCCGGGCCGGCAAGGAGCCCGTCGAGGCCATCCACGAGGCCTGCCTCATCCGTTTTCGCCCGATCATGATGACGACCATGTGCGCCCTGATGGCCGGCCTGCCCATCGCCTTCGGATGGGGCGCCGGGGCCGAGGCCCGCCGGCCCCTGGGCCTCGCCGTCGTCGGCGGCCTCGTCTTTTCCCAGACCCTCACGCTCTACGTGACGCCGGTGTTTTATGTGCTTATGGAGAAATGGCAGAGCTTCCTCCGCCGCCATCCCACGGCCGGCGCATTGATTGTCGTCGCAATCATCCTCATTGTGGCGCTCGCCATCTTCGGCTACGTCGCCTACAGGGCGAATTTCTGGGGCATCCAGATGCCGTGGATGGCCCGGTAGAGGCCGCCCCCGCGCGCCGGTTCACCCGACCCGGCGTGCGCTTCGTCAACAGTGTAGGGTGGGTCCTATGGACCCACGCGGGCCTTGGCGCCTCCCGCGACAGACCGCGTGGGTGCGGAGCACCCACCCTACGCACTGCCAGAATCCGCGGTCACACCTTGGTCCCGAGACAACCGGATTTCCCCTTGACTTCCCGTGGTTCTGATTCATACTCCATTGTTGAAGACTCTGCCCGGCGCTGGTGCCGGGCCAGGGCAAGAACGCTGAACCGGCGCGTCAGTAGACAGGGGGAGACCTGCCGAGTGGGTTTTCTTCCCGCTCTCGTTTCCATTGGTGCGCCGGCATGTCCTGATGAATGGGGGGAGGCAAGACATGCGAAGTCTCGCGAGCGGCTTTACGACGGGCCTGTTGGCCTTGTGCCTGGTGTCCTTCGGCTTGGCGGCCCCGTTGCTGGCCGCCGGCGCGCCTCATATCGGGTGGAGCCGGCAGTTCGGCACAGACACGTCCGATGAGGCCACGGCGGTGGCCGTCGACGGCTCGCACAATGTCTTCGTCGGGGGAAACACCGGCGGCGACCTGTTCGGGCCCAACGCGGGTCTCTGGGATGGCTTCCTGCGCAAGTACGACTACCAGGGGACTGTTCTCTGGACGACTCAATTCGGAACCCGTAAAGACGACAAGGTGTATGATGTGACGACGGATGGATCGGGGGGCGCTTACGTGGTGGGCTACACAGGCCCCCTATCGAGACCCGCCGCCCACGACACAGACGCCTACGTGCGCCGGTACGACGCCAGCGGCGGCCTGCTTTGGGCAAAGACGTTCGGCACCCAAGCGGACGACTCGGCGTGGGGGGTGGCCGTGGACCGGTCGGGGAATGCCTACGTCGGGGGCTGGACCGCCGGGAGCCTCTTCGCCGCCAACGCCGGCGATGCGGACGTCTTTCTCTGCAAGTACGATGCCAGCAACAACCTGGTCTGGGGCCGGCAGGTGGGCAGTGCGGGCTGGGACTGGAGCCCAGCCCATTGCGTGGCGCTTGATGCATCGGGCAACATCTATATCGGCGGCATGACCACAGGCGACCTGGGCGGTCCCAACCCGAACCTCTACAGGCAACTGTTCCTGATCAAGTACACGCCGGAGGGGGACCTCGCGTGGAAGAAACAATACGCTCAATGGAGCAATAGCAGCGGCGGCAGCCTGGCGGCCAACGCGGCGGGAAAGATCGGCATGACAGGCGAATGGAATGGCGCCTTGGCCAACCGTCTGGACACCGGCGGCAACGTAGAATGGACCACATCGCTGGATTTCCTTGGGAACGGCATCGACACCTACGGATGTGGTTTGGCTCTGGACGCGGGCGGCGGTGCCTGTATTGCGGGCGGCGTAGAGGGTGGGAATGGCCGCGATGTTCTCATCTGGGGGTTGGATGCCTCGGGGAAGTACCTCTGGCACCTGCTGCAGAGCACCATGTATGCAGAAGAGGCCTATGACGTGGCCGTGGACAGTTGGGACCGGATCTATGTGGTGGGCTGGACGGATGGCAGTCTCTTCGGTGTCAACCCCTCTCCTGGTTGCTATCAAGCCTTCGTGGAAGTGTTGCCCGAACCTGCCACCCTTTCGCTCCTGGCCCTTGGCGCCCTGGCGCTCCTCGGCCGGCGGCGCGCGTGACGCCCGACTACCGGCGATGCCTGCGCCGCGCCAGCCGCCGCCATAGACTTTCAGTCAAACCCCCGCCGACTGATCAGGTCGTGTGGGTGTCGTGGGCCGTCCAGCCCATGAGCCTCGCCTTTGCCGGCGCGGGCGGGCGCCATCCAGTGGACACTCGACTGCACACCCGCTATGATAGACCCGCGCGGGATGGCCATGGTGGCCGACTCGGCGAAGTTCGCGGAGGGCGACGTCGTCAGGGCACGCCGCCCGTCGAATGTCTCCGGCAAAGTGCCGGAGGGCGACGACTACGTGCCGTGGAACAACTATTATCGCAACTTCTATACGACCGAGATCGAGGTGCGATGAGGGGGCCGTTCTGAAACGCGGTTTGGGGTTTTGCGCGGCGGGCCTCCTGACCCTCCGCGCACAAGTGGGGACATGGGAGGTGCAGCCATGTTGAGAACGCGCGGCGGACTTGTGGCGGCTGCCGTTGCGGCAGCCGTGCTGGCTGCGGCCCCGGCCGCTTGGGCCGCCGACCCGGCGGATGCCGCCGGCCTCGTGAAACGCCTCGGCTGCGCGCGGGGCGTGTACGTGGTCCTCGAAGACAAGGGCTGCACGCTTGCCCTCGACCTCGCCCGGGCGAGTGAGGCGATCGTGTACGTGCAACTCTCTGGTGCGGCCGATACCGAGGCCGCCCGCCGCGCGGCCGATGCCGCCGGCCTATACGGCAAGCGCATCTTCGTCGAGCAGGGCGCCCTGGCGAGGATCCATCTGGCCGACGGCGTGGCCGACGCGGCAATCGTCCCGGCTGCGGCCGGCGCGCCGCGGGCCGAGGTCCTTCGGGTCCTGCGGCCTGACGGCAAGGCCCTGATCGGCACTGCCGAAATCACCAAGCCCTGGCCCGAGGGCGTCGACGACTGGAGCCATCACTATCACGGGCCCGACAACAACACGCAGTCGCGCGACAAGGTGGCCCGCGCGCCGTTCATGACGCAGTTCATCGCCGAGCCGCGCTACGCCCCGGCCCCGCAGTGCGCCGTCTCATCGGCCGGGCGGATCTTCATGGCCTTCGGGCACGTTGCATGGCACGAGCGCGAAGAACCGGTCCTGGATACGCTCATCGCCATGAATGCGTTCAACGGCACTGTGCTCTGGAAGCGTGCGCTCCGGTCGGGCGCCATGGTCGACAGGGGCACGATGATCGCGACGCCCACGACGCTCTACCTGGCCGACGACAAGTCGTGCAAACTGCTCGACCCCGCCACCGGCGAAGTGACCGGCGAGATCGCCGTGCCCGCCGACGTTGCCGGCGGGACCTTCTGGAAGTGGATGGCCCTCGACGGGGGCACGCTCTACGCCCTCGTGGGCAAGGACGAACCGGCCGACGCCGTCGCCAAGTGGAAGATGACCGGCCACGGCTGGCCGTGGGACCGCATCTCGAAGGGCTACAACGCGCCCGACTACCCGTGGGGCTTCGCCAACGTGCTGGTGGCGGTGGACCCGAAGACGAAGAAGGTTCTGTGGACCCACCGCGAGAACGACCCGATCGACAGCCGCGGCCTCGTCGTAAAGAATGGGCGTATCTACTTCTGTATGTTCGGCAAGACCCTCGCGTGCCTCGATGCCGCGACCGGCCGGGACGTCTGGCGAAAGACGGCCGACACCAGCCCCGACCTCTTCCAGGCCATCGGCCCGCCGCGCACGGGCCAGGGGTGGGTCGAGGGCTGGCGCAGCGGCGTGTACCTGAAGTGCACCGACAAGGCCCTCTACTTCGTCGGCCCGCAGACGAGTTGGCTGTCGGCCGTCAGCGCCGCCGACGGCCGCTTCCTGTGGAAGTTAACGGACAAGGACATCCAGATCGTGGTCCGCGACGAGGGCCTGTATACCATCGGCGCCCAGCGCCCCCAGGCCGATTCGAAGAAACTCGACCCCCTGACGGGCCAGGTCCTCGCGACCTACGCGGTCCACCGCCGGGCGTGCACCCGCGCCACGGCGGGCGCCGACGGCATCTTCTTCCGCGCCGAGGAAGGCACGGTGCGCTTCGACACGGCGGCCGGCAAGCCGCAGTGGATTACGCCGATGCGGCCGTCGTGCCACGTGGGCGTGGTGATCGCCAACGGCCGGTTCTACTGGCTGCCCTGGGCGTGCGACTGCCTGCTCCAGATGTTCGGCGTGATCTCGTGCGGACCGGCCGGCGATTTCAAGTTCGACCAGGAGGCCGTCGAGGGCGACCGGCTCGAGAAGGGCGACGGCGCCGCCGAGGTCGCCAGGTTCGACGACTCTCCAGCCGACTGGCCGACCTACCGGGCCAACTGCGCCCGCACCGCCAAGTGCGGGGCGGCGACTCCGAAGGTCGTCCGATTCTGGGAGTTCAGGCCCGAGAGCGCGACGGAGCCCACCGCGCCGGTGGCGGCGGGCGGCATGGTCTTCATCGGCGGCGCCGACGGCATCGTCCGCGCCCTCGACGCCGGCACGGGCCAGACGCGGTGGAAGGCCTACACGGGCGGCGCCGTCCGCTATCCGCCGAGCATCGCGGGCGGCCGCGCATACGTCGGTTCAGGCGACGGCTGGGCCTACGCCTTCGAGGCGGCCACGGGGCGGATGCTGTGGCGGTTCCGCGCCGCGCCGGTTCTGCGCAAGATTCCCATCTACGGGGCGCTCCTGGACACGTGGCCCGTGGCGGCCGGCGTGCTGGTCGACGGCGGCGTGGCGTACCTGGCGGCAGGCATCAACAACTTCGACGGCACGCACGTTTACGCCATCGATGCTGCCACCGGCCGGATCAAGTGGCAGAACAACACCAGCGGGCATCTCGATGAGTTCTCGCATCGCGGCGCGACCGTGCAGGGCGACTTGCTGCTCAGCGACGGCAGATTGTACCTGGCGGGGGGCGATGCGGTCTCGCCCGCCGTTTTCGATGCCGCCACCGGCAAGTGCCTCAATAATCCGCCGAACGCCCCCGGCTCGCAGGCGCCGCGCGGCAGGGAACTCATGCTGGCGGGCGGCGGCGTCCAAGTCTCGGGGCAGCCGCTATACTCTCAGCCCGGATACCCCGTGTATGATGGCGCGACCAAGTGGAACCCGCAG
>Ga0315276_10006891_pt1 | contig 10485 bp, 13 predicted proteins | sample YL17G05_0_MG_FD_204542 | JGI IMG/M metagenome (GOLD analysis project Ga0315276, IMG submission 204542) | Sediment microbial communities from Yellowstone Lake, YNP, Wyoming, USA - YL17G05_0 | ecosystem: Environmental > Aquatic > Freshwater > Lake > Sediment | place: USA: Wyoming | collected... | reverse complement strand
ACCGAGCGCACCCACGAGATCGGCATCCGCATGGCCATCGGCGCCCGCAGCCGCGACATCCTGGTGCAGTTCCTCATCGAGGCCATCGTGCTCAGCCTTTCCGGCGGCCTGATCGGGGTGCTGATCGGCTTCCTGGCCACCTGGATCGTCGGCCTGGCCACCGGCTGGAACACGGTCATCTCCCCGACGAATGTCCTGCTCTCCTTCGGGTTTGCCGGCGCCGTGGGCGTTTTCTTCGGCTACTACCCGGCCCGCAAGGCCGCCGCGCTCAACCCCATCGAAGCCCTGCGCTACGAGTGAGGGGAGGGGGAAGCGGCGCCGGATATCCGGTCCGTCCGCAGGCATACCCGGGCGTTCGACCCGGGTTTTTTCCTGATTGCCAATGAAAATGCTTCGTGCTAGCATCGGACCCAAGACAAGACATGGGGTTCAATTCCTTCACTTTTCTGTTCTTGCTGCTGCCGCTGTTCCTGGCGGCCTATTTTTTACTTCCGCAAAGGCTCCGCAGCATCTTTCTTATCGCGGCCAGCTTTTCATTCTATTATTGGAGCGAAGGACGCTACGCCACGCTCCTGGCGTTTCTCCTCCTGGTCCTTTTTCTGGCCGCCTGGTTCAAGCGACCGGCCATGGGGGAAAAAAACGGCAAGGCCTATTTTGCCCTGGCGCTTGCTCTGCTGATCTTCGTGTTCGTCTACTTCAAGTACGGCAATTTCTTGGCCGCCAATCTCAACGCCATCAGCGAATTCTTCTCCATCCCGCCGCGCCGATTCAAGCCGATCCACCTGCCCCTGGGCATCTCCTTTTTCCTGTTTTCGGCCATCTCCTGCCTGGTCGATATCCGGCGCCGCCCCGCCGCGGAAGGGCGTCCGAGCCTCCGCGTCATCGCCCTCTACATCACCCTGTTCCCGAAACTGCTGACCGGCCCGCTCATCCCTTTCCACGAGTTCATCAAGCTCGAAAAAAAATGGGGCATCACGGCACTAAGGATCCTAACCGGTATCCGGCGCTTCATTTTCGGTCTCGGCAAGAAGGTCCTGGTCGCCGACGTCCTGGCCCGGACCGCCAACGGCATTTTTTCCATGCCCGCGGGGCAACTGGACTTCGGACTAGGCTGGATCGGGCTGATCGCCTTCTCCCTGCAGATCTACTTCGATTTTTCCGGGTATTCCGACATGGCCATCGGCCTCGGGGCCATCATCGGCTTCGATTTTCCCGAAAACTTCCGCTACCCCTACGCCTCCCGCTCCATCAAGGAGTTCTGGTCCCGCTGGCATATCACCTTGTCGCAATGGTTGCGCGATTATGTCTTCCTGCCGCTCGCCTACAGGACCCTCGATCATCTGAAAAAGGAGCGCTACCTGGGCGTGCGCAGCGAGCATTGGTCCTATGTCGGCGCCACCGTGCTCACCATGTCCCTGTGCGGCCTGTGGCACGGCGCCAGCTGGCTCTTCCTGGCCTGGGGGTTATATCACGCCCTTTTCATGGCCATCGAGCACATCGGCTGGGGACGAAAACTGAAACGGCTATGGCTTCCCCTGCGGCACCTGTACGCGATCCTGGCCGTCGCTTTCGGCTGGGTCCTGTTCCGCTCCCCGAGCTTGTCTTTCGCCGGATCGTATTACAAAGCTCTCCTCGGCTTGGGCCGGGGGCAGGGCACGATTTTTTTCCCGGCGCTCTTCATTGACAATGAAATAATCCTTGCCGCCGCGATCGGCCTAGCGGGCAGCCTGGCCCTGGCTCCCTGGCTGGGTTCCCTGGCCGGACGGCTCCTCAGCGGCCGGCAACGGAACGGGCGGAGCTTGCTTCGCTTTTCCCTCGCCGCCTTCCGCCTGCTCTACCTGTCTGGCATCTCTTTGCTAAGCACCCTTTACCTGGTCGGCGGCACCTACCAGCCGTTCCTGTATCTGAGGTTCTGATCCATGCTCTCCTCTCCCCCATCCGTTTCCGAAGTCACCGGCCGCTCCGCCTGCAGGGAAACCTGGGCGGCAGGCGCAGCCATGCTCCTGTTCCTGGCCTGGCTTTTCCTGCCCTTGGCCATGGCGGGGTTGCGGCGCCCATCCGCCCTGGGTCCTGTCAAAGTGAAGGAGGCCGTCCAGAGACCGGTCCTGGGGGGAAGGCCACTGGCCGATTTTCTGCGCGACTTCGCGCTGTATTACGAAAAATCAAACCCCGTCCGGCCATTGCTTATCCCCAAGTACATGGCTTTCAAGCTCTATTCGCTGGGCATGTCCTCGGTCTCCTCGGTGGTCGTCGGACGCGAAAACTGGCTGTTCGTCGGCCATGAGACCGAAAAGATCGATGAACTCCGGTATTTCCTAGGCTGCAACCTCATGAGCGAAGAAACCATGGCGCAATGGCTGCAGGTGCTGACCGAGCGCCAACGCTGGCTCGAGAGCCGGGGGATCGCTTACTTGCTGGTCATCGCCCCCAATAAGAGCACCATCTATCCCGAGTATATGCCCGCGATCTATCCCCGCGGCCGGCGGACCCGGCTGGACCAACTGGCCGGGTTCATGGAACGGCGCGCCGCCGGTTTCCCCTTGCTCGATCTGCGGCCGGTCATGAAAGAGGGAAAAAAGACCCGGCTCATATATTGGCCCGCCGACACCCATTGGAACGATTTCGGCAAGCAGCTGGCCTACCGGGAGATCGTCCGCGTCTTATCCCGCCGCTTTCCGTCCCTGGAGGCACTTCCGCAAAACGCCTTCGAAGTGGTACCGTGCGCGGAGCCGTTCCACGACCTGGAGGATCTCCTGCTCCTGCCCTGCGAAGCCACGGTGCCGCTTTACCGGCTCATGCCCAAGCGGCCGCTGCCATCCACCCTGGCCAGGGCGTCGAAGCCCGGCAGCGCCAGTTCATGGGATATTTATCATGCCCGAGCCGCCTCCCTGCCCCTGGCCCTGATCATCCACGACTCGTTCGGAGAGACCTTGAAACCGCTCCTCGGCAGCCATTTCCGCCAGAGCCGCTGGGTGCTGGACCGCAGCCATGCATTACCGGCCGCCTGGATCGAAAGCAAGCGGCCGTGCCTGGTCATCGACGAGATCGCCGAGCGCTACCTCGACGAGGATCCCTGGACGAACCCGGAAGAGATCCGGGAGTAAATGCCATGGCTGCCGTCGGCTGCGCCGCGGCGTCCCCATGGGGGGCTGCCGGCGGCTGCGCCGCGGCGTCCCCTTGGGGGGCTGCTGTCGGCTGCGCCGCTGCGTCCCCATGGGGGGCTGCTGTCGGCTGCGCCGCTGCGTCGCCATGGGGGGCTGCCGGCGCCAACGCCGCTGCCCGATTTGACCGCACCCTGTTTTTTTGTTAAAATATGGTCTCTCCGAGTTCAACAAGCTAAAGCCCCATGGCCAGGCTTTTGCACCGCGAGGGCCGAGCCGGAAACGGCTCCGCCTCCCAGACTGGAAAGGAGAAACCCATGCCGATAATTGAATTTCGTTCGCCCCTGAGCCCCCTCTGCCCCACCCATGGCTGAGAAAGCCCTGCTCAGCGTCGAGGAGGCGGAAAAGATCCTCGGCGCCTTTCCCGTGGCGGTAAAAACGGAAACGCGGCCTCTCCTGGCCGCCCAGGACCGCATCCTGGCCCAGGATATCCACGCCCCTTTCGCCATGCCGGAATTCGACAAGTCGGCGATGGACGGTTTCGCAATTATTTCGGAAGACCGCTCTCCCGCCTACAAGATCATCGAAACCATCGCCGCCGGCACGCTCCCGCGGCTGGCGGTCACGCCCGGCCACTGCGCCAGGATCATGACCGGGGCCATGCTCCCCGCCGGCGCCGACCGCGTGGTCAAGCGCGAATCCACCCGCGAAGAGAACGGCACCATGACGATCATCGCCGAGGACAGGAACCGCAACATCCGCAAAAAGGGCGAGGATCTCCAGGCGGGGCAGCTCGTCCTCGCCGCCGGCGAGCGCCTGCGGGCGGCGCAGATCGCGCTGCTGGCCTCGCTGGGCATGTCCGAAGTTCCGACGGCCCGCCCGCCCCGGGTCGGCATCCTGACCACCGGCTCGGAGCTGGTCGATCCCGGCGCGCCGCTCGCCCCGGGGCAGATATACAACAGCAATTCCTATTCCCTGGCCGCCCAGCTCCGGGAGACCGGGGCCGAAGCCGTGCTCCTGGGCCGGATCGCCGACGACGCCGGGGCCACGGTCGAGGCCATCGCCAGCGGCCTGGAGAAATGCGACGTCCTGGTCCTTTCGGGGGGCGTCTCGGCCGGCGATTTCGATTTCGTGCCGGCGGCGCTGAGGGCGGCGGGCTTCACCCTGCATTTTGAAAAGATCGCGGTCCAGCCCGGCATGCCCACCGTATTCGGCAGCCGGGACGACCAGATCGCCTTCGGCCTGCCCGGAAACCCCGTCTCCACCTTCGTGATCTTCGAGATATTCATCAAGCCCCTGCTGCTGCGCCTGCAGGGGCATGCCTATCGCCCTCTGGTGCAGCCGGCGGTGCTCGCCACCGCCTTCAGCCGCTCAAACGGCGGCCGTACCTCGTTCATCCCGGTCACCTGCCGGGAAGGGCGGGTCGTCCTGGTCTCCTACCACGGATCGGCCCATCTGCATTCCCTAAGCCAGGCCAATGCCCTGCTGCGAGTTCCGGCGGGCTTGAAAGACATTGCGGCCGGGAGCACCGTCGATGTACGATTCCTATAACCGCGAGATCGATTACCTGCGCATCTCGGTGACCGACCGCTGCAACCTGCGCTGCGCGTACTGCATGCCCGAAGCGGGCATCGTGCTGAAAAGCCATTCCGACATCCTGCCCTACGAGAAGATCGTCCGCGTCGCGGCGGCGGCCGCCGAACTGGGCATCCGCAAGATCCGCCTGACCGGCGGCGAGCCCCTGGTCAGGAAGAACATCGGTTTCCTGGTCCGTGAGCTCAAGGCCGTCCCCGGCGTGCGCGAGGTGAGCATGACCAGCAACGGCACGCTCCTGGGCCTGCTCGCCGCCGGGCTCAAGCAGGCCGGGCTCGACCGCCTGAACATCTCGCTCGACACCCTGGACGCGGGCCGCTACCGCCAGGTGACGCGCAATGGCGAAATCGCCCAGGCCATGGCCGGGATCGACGCCGCCCAGGCGGCGGGTTTCGCAGACATCAAGATCAACATGGTGCTGATGCCCGGGTTCAACCAGGATGAGGTGGAACCCATGCAGGAATTCTGCCGGCGCAAGGGGCTGCGGCTTCAGCGCATCCATCATTACAGCCTGCACGACCTGCGCACCGCCCGCAGCGGGCTGGAAGCGGAAAGGCCGCTCGCCTGCGCCGTTTGCAACCGGCTGCGCCTGACCGCCGACGGCAAGCTGAAGCCCTGCTTGTTTTCCGACCGTGAATTCGCGGTCGATTTCACGGACATCCGCGCCAGCCTGGAGCAGGCCGTGCGCGCCAAGCCCCGGCAGGGGGTCGCCTGCGGCACCCGCCAGAACTGGCAGATAGGAGGATAGATGAAACTATCTCATGTCGATGATAACGGAAAGGCACGGATGGTCGATATCAGCGGCAAGCCGCCCTTGCACCGTGAAGCCGTCGCCGCCGGGAAGATCATCCTCGCACCCACGACCCTGGAGCTGCTGAAAAACAACCAGCTGCAAAAAGGCGACGTGCTGGCCGTCGCCCGCATTGCCGCCATCCAGGGCGGCAAGAAGACCGCGGAACTGATCCCCCTCTGCCACCCGCTGGCCATCCACCAGTTGGACGTCCAGTTCCACGTCGTGGCCGACGGCGTCGAGATCACGGCCAGGGCCGTCAGCGAAGGCAGGACCGGGATCGAGATGGAAGCGTTGACCGCGGTGAGCGTCGCCGCCCTGGCCATCTACGACATGTGCAAGGCGGTCGACAAGAAAATGATCATCGGCGCCATCGCGCTGCTGGAGAAGAGCAAGCGTGAAATTCAAGGTTGAAGCGGTCAATATCGCCGCCGCCAAGGGCGTGCCGAAGCACGAGGTCCCCGAGATCGTCCTGAAGGAGAACTTGGGCATCGTGGGCGACGCCCATGCCGGCGGCTGGCACCGCCAGGTCTCGCTCCTGGCCGGGGAAGCCGTGGACGCCATGAAGGCCAAGGGCCTCGACCTGGCCGCCGGCGCCTTCGGCGAGAACATCGTCACCCGCGGCGTGGATTGGAGCCGGGCCCGGGTGGGCGACACGATCACCATCGGCGAAGTGGAACTGGAGATCACGCAGATCGGCAAGGAGTGCCACAGCCGCTGCGCCATTTATTATGCCGCCGGCGACTGCATCATGCCCAAACAGGGGATCTTCGCCAGGGTGCGCAAGGGAGGTACGATCCATGCTCAAAGTAGCGGTGATCACCGTATCGGATAGGGCGTCACGCGGCCAGTATGCGGATCTGTCCGGGCCGCGCATCCGGGAGATCCTGGGCCAGCGCCTGCCCGGCGCGGATATTTCCCTGACCGTGGTTGCGGATGAGGCGCCGGCGCTCACGGCGGCGATCATGAAGAACCTGGACAGGGATTACATCCTGACCTGCGGCGGCACCGGGCTCTCGCCGCGGGACATCACCCCCGAGACCTGCGCCCGCCTGTGCGACCGCGACATCCCCGGCATCAGCGAATGGCTGCGCCGCGAATCGGCGCAGGAGACCGCGCACGCCGTTTTTTCCCGCGCCTACAGCGGCATGAAGGGGAGCACGGTCATCGTTAATTTCCCCGGCTCGCTGCGCGGCGCCGAACTCTGCGCCACCCTGATGGCCGGCGTCATGGCGCACGGCCGGGACATGGTCCATGGCGGCGGCCACCCATCCCACGGGCACAGCTCAGTGAAAAGTGATTAGTGAAAAGTAAAAAGGTAACGGTAAGATCTCGAACAATGGCTTGCGCCATTTAACTTTTCACCTTTCACTTTTTACTCGTTTTGTTGCCCTACGCCCTACCCCGGCGGCCGTGCACCGTTTGCCGAGCTCGATCTCTTGAAAGCCCTTTACTTCTTCCCCTTGTTGTGCGCCCAGGAGATCAGGTCGTCCAGGTCCTTGTCCACGGATTTCCCGCCCTGGCCTTTCTGTTCCCGCGTCATCGCCGGGGCGACCCGGGCGGCCGTATGGGACTCGACTTTCTCCTGGTCGCCCCCGACCAGGCGCTCGACCTTGGCGAGCAGGTCCTTGCCCTGGAAAGGCTTTTCGATGAAATCGTTGGCCAGCCCCTTGTACACGTACATGCGCAGGTTCACGTCCTTGTAGACCCCGGTCATCAGCACGATGGGGATATGCTTGAATTCCTCGGTGGCCCGGATCTTCTCGCAGAGTGCGATCCCGTGCAACCTCGGCAGCAGGATATCGGCGACGACGAGGTCCGGCTTTTCCCTGACGATCAGGTCGAAGCCGCTGGCGCCGTCCGAGGCCAGGGCGACGGTGTACCCAGCGTCACTGAACAACTCCTGCAGGGATTCCTGGATGACATGGTCGTCATCGATGATCACGATTCTCTTGCCCATATTGCCCCTGTCTCTCAAAAAATGATGGCCACAGTATAACATAAAAATGCAAAATCAAGTGGTTTTGGGAAATCAGGAAAAACCTGAGCCTTGCCTTTCGCCGGCCAGGCGGACTATAATGCGTCTTCCATACGCAAACACCATGGACAAGATCATTATCTACTGTGACGGCGCCTGCAGCAACAACCAGCAGAAGCAGAACCGCGGCGGCTGGGGGGCGGTCCTGCTTTACCGGGGGAAGGCCAAGGAGATCTCCGGAGCGGAACGCGACACCACCAACAACCGCATGGAGCTCATGGCCTGCATCCGGGCGCTGGCTGCGGTCAAGAACCGCTCGCTGCCCGTCGAGGTCTTCACCGACAGCGCCTATCTCGCCAATTGCCTGCTGCAAAAATGGTACCGGCGCTGGCAGAAGAACGGCTGGCAGACCGCGGGGAAAAAGCCGGTGGAAAACAAGGACCTCTGGCTGCAGCTCCTGGCGCTGAAAGACAATTTTTCCCGGATCACCTTCCATAAAGTGGCCGGGCACAGCCGCATCGAGCTGAACGAACGCGCCGACCAGCTGGCCAAGGAAGCCATACAAAATTTGTTGTGAGCGGCTGCGGTTCACAACACGGACGGCTAGAATTTATTCAACCTCATGATCTCGGACAACGGCTTGCGCTCAGGCCGCGTTTTCTCGCCCTCCTTCTGTTGGTCGCTCAACAGTTCATTGGGAGGCAACAGGTGTTTGCCGACATTGACCAGGGTGATCACGGTCATGTCGGCGGGGATGGCCAGCGCGTCCTTGACCTTTTCTTCGTCATATCCGGCGATGGGATGGGCGACCAGTCCCATCTCCGTGGCGCGCAGGATCAGGAAGGCGGTGGCCATGCCCGTGTCGAAAACGTACAATTCCCTGCCCGTGTTCGGGCAATCCAGGTCCCTGCGGCTGCAGACGGCGATGATCAATGAGGCGGCAAACGTCCATTTGTTGCCCTTGCTCATGGCCCCCTTCACTTTTTCCAGCGCTTCTTTGTCGTACGCAAACACGAAGCGCCAGGGCTGGTTGTTGAAGCAGGAGGCCGCAAGCGAGGCGGCGGTCGCCAGCTCGCGGATCATATCCTCGTCGATCGCCACCGGCTGCAGCGAACGATAGGCGCGCCGCATGTTGATCAATTCCATCAATCCCATGCTCCCTCCCGAATGAAACGATGTAACCGCTGTTCGGCCTGCCTTATTTCCCGGCCATCTCCCGCTTCATCTGGAAGATCTTGCGCAGATGGCCCATCTCCTCGTGGATGACGGTTTCCACCGGCCCGGATTGCTCCCGGGCGTACATTTCCTTCAACAGGGAAAAAAAGACGATCGAATCTTTTTCGAAGCCCATGGCCATGTCCAGGACATCTTCCAGCCCGGACGCCTTGGCGAGCCTGGCCGCGGTCACCTCGAGATCGGCCAGGGAATGCGCTTTGCAGAATTCCCGCATGTAGGCCTGGTATTCGGGGTCGCGGTTGCCGCCCTTGAGCCCCCCGCTCTGCTCGGCGAGCGTCTGGAACACCTTCTCGTGCTTGAATTCCTCGTCAGCCAGGTACTGGAAAAGCTCGGTGACCTTCGGCTCGCCGAATTTCTTCATGGCCCCGACATAGAACTCGTAGCCCCGCTCCTCGATATAGACCGCGAATTCCAATATTTCCTTCACCGCAAGCAAAAAGGACATGTTTTCACCTCGTTTACGCTTACTTGGCGTCGCCACCCTGCATCGAGAGCCATCCGGCTCAAATTGAACTATAGAACAGATTCGTAATTATTTCAATGGCGCCCGCTGGGTCGAACCTGGCCCGCCCGCCGCTCATGAGAACAGGATGGTGAACTTCTGGTACAAGGACGCCTTGAGCTCCCGGAAGGCGTGGCGCCGGTTCATGGCGATCTCCAGGTTGCCGTGGCTGCCGATCAGCAGGAAGGGCCGGCCGCCGGTCGCGGCGTAGTCATGGCGGTATTCGCTGACCTCCTGGTCGTTGATCATCAGCTTGAAATGCTGGCAGCCCTGGGCCACGAGCTTCTCGAAGAGCCACTTGCCCGGCACGTTGCTGATGATATTCCCGAACTTGTCCACATGGATGATCCGCCCCTCGATCCGGCCGGGCTGCAACTGCTGCGGGTAGTAGTCCGGGTTGACGACGAATTCGGCCGTTTCCGTCCCGATATCCGCGCCGGCGACCCCCTTGGAAAGATGGGCGGCCACCGGGGCCATCCGGTCGCGCGCTTCGAAGGTGGAGGAGCCGGAGATCAGGAAATACTTCTCCTGGTTGATCTCGCGGACAAGGACCTCCTTGCCCAGATGGAAGATCGGAGTCAGGATGCCGTTGTCGGGCGCGACGAAGTGAAAGCCGGCGGCCGCGACCAGGAGCAGCTTGCGCTGGGTGCCCACGCCAGGATCGACGACCACCAGGAAGATGGTGCCGGCGGGAAAAAAGCGAAAGGTCTTCTCCAGCACGTAGGAGCCGCCCTGGATGAAATACGAGGGCACGCCGTGGCAGATGTCGATGATATCAGCCTGAGGATTGATTTTCTTGATCACCCCTTTCAAGGTGCCCACGAAATAGTCATTTTCACCGAAATCGGTTATCAAGCCTATGGTCATTTTCCCTCCTTCCCTGAGCCTATTTTATTACACCGATCCAATTTTGCAACAGCGTCCGCTCCTGGTTCATCCATTCCCCCCCTTGCTGATTTTCGCGAGCATGCTTTTCAAAGCGCCTTCGCGCTCACTCAGGAAGTGCTTGTAATCCATGTTCCTGGAATGATGCACCTCCACGCGCGTCTCCTCGATCTCCTTTGTCAGCATGGTCGCCAGAAGCTCAAGCTCGATCCCGGAAAACTCGATCGCATGCATGATCAGACCTCCTCGTAGCAAAAACTCTGGTACTAGTGTAATCAAAAATACAAAATTCTTCAAAATTGGTGCCAGACATCCTTTCCATGCGCTGTCAAGCCGGAAGGAATGCATGGCTTTCCTGAAGTTTCCCGCGAGTCGCGCCGACTTCGCAAATTGTACCTTT
>Ga0315276_10006888_pt1 | contig 10487 bp, 8 predicted proteins | sample YL17G05_0_MG_FD_204542 | JGI IMG/M metagenome (GOLD analysis project Ga0315276, IMG submission 204542) | Sediment microbial communities from Yellowstone Lake, YNP, Wyoming, USA - YL17G05_0 | ecosystem: Environmental > Aquatic > Freshwater > Lake > Sediment | place: USA: Wyoming | collected... | reverse complement strand
AGAAAACATAAAAGGAGCTTAAAAATGTCACTTATAGTTCAACTCATGACTGGTAACGAAGAAGGAAGATATCTTGAAAGAGTCTTGAAGAGTGCGTCAGAGTATGCCGACAAGGTCCTCATTCTTGACGATTGGAGTACAGATAAGACAGCTGAAATCTGTAAAAGCTTTCCTAAAGTCCAGTATCATAAGTCTCCTTTCGGGAAATCAATGTTTGGTGAAGATGAATCAGTTCTTCGTAATCTCCAATGGGAGTTGACGAGGCAGATTGCAAAAGATGGTGACCATGTAATTTCTTTGGACTGTGATGAAGAATTTGATCAGAACTTTGTGAAGGCTCTTCCAGAGCTCATGAAGCTTAATTATGACTGGATCAGCGTCAGACTCCTTGACATGTGGAATGAGAATCAATATCGTACAGATGGTTATTGGTCTCCAATGATCACTCGTCTATTTAAGTTCAAGAGTGAACAATTTGGTTATAAAGGGAAGATTCATACTGGATGTGTTCCTTACTATGCTGCTTCTTCGCTTAATGGTTATGCAAGAAGTGATATGAGACTTAAGCATCTTGGTTGGGTTAAAGATGATGACAAGAAGCGTAAGTTCGATTTCTACATTGCACGTGCAACAGGTATGAATCTTGAGCATGCCTATTCAATTGTTCGACCTGCACAACTGAAAGATTTCAAGGAAGAAATTCAACTTCCTAATGTGGTAGTTGGGTGTCTTGTACGCAATCGAGAATGGATACTTTCAAAGTTTATTGAAGGAATTGAACTTCTTGATTACCCAAAAGACAAACTAAGCTTCTACTTTATCGTCAATGATAGTACAGATCAGTCACATGAGATCCTCAAACAATGGGCAATTAAGAATGATCAAACCTATCGTCTTGTCAAAGTAGAGACTGTCAATTTTGGGAACACAGATCATAAAGAGCATACATGGGAAGATCATCGTCTACGTAACATGGCTTTTATGAGAAATCGTGTTCTTCAGTCGATGAAGAAGGAATTTAACTCAGAAGCAGTCTTCATGATTGACAGTGACATCATCATCAAGCATAAAGAACTTCTTAAGCATCTCATTTGTCTTGAGCGTCCTGTTGTCTCTGAAGTCTTTTGGGCAATCTGGGGACATACAACAGCGCAGCCTTTACCGAACGTTTGGATTCGAGGAGGATACGAAATTAACCAAGAGTTCTTGACAATGCTCAAGAAGCCTGGTACTTATCCTGTTGGTGGACTTGGTGCATGTACAGTCCTCACATCAGAAGTTCTTGATCGTGGCATCACATACGATCGAGTCTGGAATTTACCTCATGACATGAGAGGGGAAGATCGTGATTTTTGTATTCGAGCTGCTTGTTCTGGAATTAAGCTTTGGGCTGACACTCAGTTTACACCAGATCATGTTGAAAGACCAGATCTTGTATTAACACCAGAGCAAAAAGTTTTCAAAGCCAAAGAAGAGCAAGAAAAGTCTGAAGCAGAAGTCAAGAAGTTCCAAGAGTGGAGAAGTAAACTTCCTCGTTATAATCAAATTTCTCTTGCCATTATGGCTAAGAATGAAGAAGAGAACATTGCACGTTGTATTAAGAGTGCTCTTCCAATCGTTGATGAGATCGTCGTTCTTGACAATGGAAGCACAGATAATACAGCAGAAATAGCTGCAAATCTTGGTGCTAAGGTTATTAAGATGGACTGGGATATTCCTTCCAAAGGATTCTCAGAGCCTCGTAATGCATGTATAAGAGCTTGCACGAAACCTTGGATCATCCGTCTGGACGGAGATGAGATGATCCCTAAGCAACATCTCTTCGATATCTGGAAGTTGGCACAAAGTGAAGGAGTCGATGCTTACCTATTCTCGATCAGGAATTACCAGAAGAATCCATTCGAACTTGGTTGGGAAACAGACTGGGTCTTAAGCGAGACACTTCGTATGTTCATCAATGATCCAAAAGTTTACTACAGCAGACTTGTTCATGAGGATATTGATGATGCTCTAATGGAAATAGGTAAGACGAGAAAGGTCAACATCGTTAGAACGCCTTTTCCACTCTATCACTTTGGCTATCTGAAGTCGAAAGAGTTACTTAGTGCAAAGCACGATTGGTATTATAAGCTTGCAGAAAAGCAGAGTGAAATGACACCAAAAGATCCTCGACCGTATTTCATAAGGGCTATTCACCTGTATCACAATAAGCAGTACGATGAAGCCTTGAAGCTTTATGAAAAGACAGTTGAGTGTGATCCAAAGCTTTGGGGAGCATGGAACGATATTGGAGTGATCAATTTCAATCGAGGACAATTTATTGAAGCAAAAGAAGCATTTTTGAAAGCTTCTGAAAATATTGGTTCGAACAGTCATCCGTCTCACAAGAAAAAAATTGATGAGAATCTTAAATCAATTGAAATAGCTATCGTAAGAGCGGAAGCTGTAAAGGCGCAAGGAGTCGTCCTGACGACGAATTAATGAATGGCAGAGAACTTCCCACAATGGAATCCTTTACTCAATCGCAGACACTTTCCAAGAAGTGCTGACTCTGAGTGGGTTGCCGTTGCAGCTGGACAGCTTTCTGATGGAACCATCGTTCCGATCCAGACAACTCTCGTTGATGGGACGACAAACCAGTATGCACTGACGGTCAATACAGAGATCACTTTGCCTCCAATCACAATCGGCAATGTGGTCATTAAAGGGAAGGACTTTGCTGGGACCGATCAGTTTATATTGACAACTCCCAATATCTTTGGGAAGTATGATCTCAGTGTTTCAAGTCCGAATCTCGCTTTAGAAGCAAGTCAGCTCACACAGATTAACCTACTCAACTTAATCTCTCAAGAACTGACTCAGCTTTCAGTCACAGTCGGTGATGTTAACGTCAATACTGATGAACTTGAGCTTCTAACACGTCTTGTCATTGCAACGACAGCTGATGGTATTACTCTCATCTTGGGAGATATTCAGTCTTCAACAGCGTCTCTCCAAGATGGTATCACTGACCTCAAGATAGAACTCCTTGAAGGTCTGACAAATATCGTCAATCTCAATGCTCAAGAGGTTAGTCAACTCAGTCAGCTTATATTTCAGGGAAGCTCTTCGTCTTCTCAACAAGTCACTCAGCTCTCTGATATTGGAGTACTTCTTTCTCAGGAAGTGTCTCAACTTTCTTCGATTGAAGATAAGCTTTACGATGGACTCACAGACACATCCGTCTTTGGTGAAAAGTTCATCAAGACGACCGATAGCTATACTCCATGGTTAACTCAGTATGGCAAAAGGTACACAACTTCAGTCGAGTACAATTTTCCAAATCAGAATGAGATTGACGCTTTTCTCTTAAGAAATCCATTAGGTAGTGGGAAAAGAGTTCATATTTCAGAAGTCCTTCTTGCTCTGCTCATAAGGACGAACAACAGAAACCATGTCAGATTTTATGTTGGACCAACAGTATCTGTTTCGGGAACGACCCTTACCATCGTTCCGAACATCACAGGTGGTTCTCAACTACCATCAGTTGTACGAGCTTACTCAGGACCTACAATTTCTTCAAGGGGGACGGCCTTTAGAAGATATGCACTTCAAGAATCAAACACAGTTCAAGCAGAGTGGAAAGATGGACACATCTTAGAAGAGGGAGCCGACCTCCTTATAACAGGAGAATCGGATGCAAATAATCGCTCATTAGCGATAACAACGGTCTGGGAGGAATCAAATGCTTAACATCGAAGTTGCAACTTGGTTAGAGTTTACAACCTTAGCTTCATCGAGACATATCAACATGCAGTATGTTGAACTCCCCGACAGGTACGAGATCTACTTACCCGAGGAAGAGGAGATCCTCTTTCATATTTGTCTTTTGAAAGACGCAGGTCCGGATGTCACTGATTTTGAGACAAACTATAAGCCGAATGCGAATGAAGCATTACCAAAAGAGTCAAGTGAGGTTACACAGCTCAGTATTTGGTATGACCTATCTCAGGGAGTCTCCCAGCTCTCTCAGATCATCTCAAATACTGGTTCGACTATTAATTACACTTCACTTCTCTCTCAAGAAGTTACACAACTGTCAACAAAGATCGATCAAGAAAACTTGATGATCAATCAGTTAACCGATATTCAACTTATCGGTTACCAAGAGATTGCCCAACTTTCTCAAATCATCACGAACACCGGTGTTGCTGGTGCTGACCTTCGTCCATATTTGAGCCAAGAGATAACTCAGCTGTCAACAAAGATCGATCAAGAAAATTTGATGATCACCCAGTTGACTAATATTGAGATCACTGGCTCTCAACAGGTTGCTCAGCTTTCTCAGATCATTACAAACACTGCAGCAACATCTAATGACTACACGCCTCTCTTCTCTCAAGAGATCTCCCAGTTAACTGACATTACAACCCTTCTTTCACAAGAAGTTGGTCAGTTGTCGACTAAGATTGCTCAAGAGAATCAGATGATTAGTCAGTTGACTAATATTGAGATCATAGAAACACAGCAGGTTGTACAACTTACTAACATCACAGTATTAGAAACACAGCAAGTTAGTCAATTGTCTCAGATCATTACGAATACAGCAGCATCTTCGATTGATTATACGTCTCTCTTGAGTCAAGAAGTTACACAACTGTCAACTAAGATCGATCAAGAAAACTTGATGATCAATCAGTTGACAAATATTCAGATCAGTCTTTCGCAACAGGTTGTTCAGCTGTCTCAAGAGATCAACCAGCTTACAATCATTGCTTCTTCTCCAATCATTGGATTAACGATGGGCCAGAAAGCAATGACACAGTCTGTTCCTGTCACACTTGCAACTGATCAGACTTTAGAAGTCCCAACTGACATGTTCATCGCCATAGCGACGAAGAACAATCAGATGTATAGCTGTGGAGTCTCCAATGTCAACGCTGCATCTCAGAATACTGACAACCCTTTATTGTTGCTACGTAATCCTACTGCAAGTGTAAAAACATGCTTTATTAAAGGAATCAGAGCAGGAACGATGACTGCGAATAGATCCTTTGCATACAGGGTCTGGGCAAATCCAACTGTCACTGTTATCGGGATCACTCAGACGAGCACGAGCCTTCATTTTGGAGGGGGAGCCCCAGCAGCTTCGGTTATCATTACTACACTGCCGACAATATCTTCAAGTGGAACACAAGTCGAGAATTTAGTTCAGGGGCAGAATTCTCAATCTTACTCACTTGATGAAGAGTTCAGAATTCAAATCAAGTCCAACAACAGTCTACTTTTGACTGGTATGCCAAGTGGTAACAACACAGCTTCAGAACTGACTGTCCAATGGGCGGAGGCATAGTCAACTGATGCAATTGATGGAAGCATCGTCTTGGAGTAACTTCAAGAGCGTCGTCAACACAAGGTCACTTGCAATCCAGTACCTTGAGATGACAGACAGGTACGAGATTTTTGCTCCTGAAGTCCAGACACTCATTTGGCACATCAGTATCTTAAAAGATGGTGGAGTTGATGTCACTGATTTCGAAGCAAATTACAAGCCGAATGCAAATAGAGCAGTAGCAAAGACTTCTCTTGAAGTTACTCAGCTCAGCTTTTTTCAGACACAAGACACTCTTACCTCTCATCAGATTACACAACTGACTACTCTTGAGTTATACGGAAGTCAGGAAATAGCTCAACTCTCAAACATCCTTATTAACGGTATTACTGCCTCTGTTAATACAGCAAAGATGGAGGCTTTACTTACACAGGAAGTTTCCCAACTAACCACTCTTGAACTTTACAATTTTCAAGAAGTCACTCAGTTAACAACTCTTCAGTTGTATGGATTTCAAGAGGTTACTCAGCTAAGTAACATTGTCAATGTCGTTGATGGACTCTCAATTGTCAATGGAAGACTCCTTGTTTCACAAGAGCCACCAAGTCCACCGCCTGCAACGACTGCTGTTATTCAGCAAGCACAGAGCACTGTCTCTGGAACGAGTGATACGATTTATACTATACCAAATGGAAAGACTCTCATCATTCAGCGTTTCAGAGGAGGAGCAGTACCATCGACCAACGGTTGCAAAGTTGAAATCTGGTATGATCCAAATGGTACTGGGGCTGGTATGACGCTCATTGATGTTGGGTACGTCGACGGTAGCAATTTTCTCTTTGATGAGTCGACTACATTAAGTTATGTTGGAAATGGAACTCGTGCGATCAGACTGAGAAGAGTTAACTTTAGTGGTGGTAATCTTGAGACATATGGTCGTTGGGATGGGTATTACTCATGAGCATAGTACTTAGCATCGATTGGCAGTCCCTTAAGAGCATAGTTGATTCGAAGAGCCTCAAGATCCAGTATGATGAGAGTACTTCGAGATACTATGTGTACGCGTACGATGGTGTACATGCTTACAACACACTGATTGAGAAGACTTCACCAGCAAATTTTGATCAAACTGAGTTTGAGATCTTCTATAAGCCAAGTGGAAATCAGATTCTTGATCCACTCAATGTCATTTCCTATAGTCAGACAGTTCAGCTTTCAGATCTTATTCGCTTAGAAGCCCAAGAAGTCGTTCAACTGACCACAATCCAACTTTATGGATTTCAAGAAGTTGGTCAATTGTCGACGCTTGAGCTTTATGGCAGTCAACAGGTTAGTCAGCTTTCTCAAGTCGTTACGAACACCGCAATTGCAGGAGCAGATCTTCGTCCCTACTTGAGCCAAGAGATCACTCAGCTCAGTAACCTTAATACTTCTGTTGCTCTCGAAGTTACACAACTTTCGACAATAAATGCAACTTTAGTTCAAGAAGCTGCCCAGCTTACAACTCTTAATACAACTGCTGTTTCGAGTAATGCTGTTCTTAGTAATCAGACTTCGCAGCTTTCGACCATAGAGCTTTATCTCAATCAAGAAGTTGGACAGCTCTCTACTATCAGTTCTAACACGGCAGCTGCTGGGGCTGATCTACGTCCTTACCTGAGTCAAGAAATTACTCAGCTGACAACACTTCAGCTTTATGGCTCTCAGGAAGTTACTCAGCTCTCAAATCTTAATGCTGCAGTTGCTCTCGAAGTTACCCAATTAACCACTGTCAATGTAACATTGGCTCAAGAAGTCGCCCAACTTTCTACACTCAATACAACAGCAACAACTGGCAATATTGTTCTTAGTAATCAGACAACTCAGTTGTCCACAGTTCAGTTTTATCTCAATCAAGAAATTGCTCAACTGACGACACTGAATACTTCTAACAACAGTCAGGTCACTCTTCTTTCTCAAGAAATTGCTCAACTGACGACACTGAATACTTCTAACAACAGTCAGGTCACTCTTCTTTCTCAAGAAATTGCTCAACTGACGACAACAAATGCTCAACTTTCTGCGCAGACGACGCAGATGACTACAGTTCAACTTTATGAGAGTCAGCAAGTTTCCCAATTATCAACACTCTTAACTATAGGAATCACTGCAACTGTTCCAGGTACCAACCTCAATCAAGAGGCCACTCAGCTTATAGTGAAGACTTTGATCACACAAGAAGTTGCACAACTTTCTACGATCATTTCTTCACCAGTAATTGGTTTGACACTTGGACAGAAGCTTGGCTCTGGTTCACTTCCTGTTGTTTTACCTTCTGATCAGACGGTAAACGTCGCATTCGGTGGTGTATCTCCGGATCTTACAGCACAGCGTATTTTCACTCTCGTTTTATCAAATTTTAACATAGCAAGCTCTGGTGTTGAAACAAATCTAATTTTGTTCAAGAATCCTTCTGGAAATACGAAGACATACTATATCAAAGGTATTTTCTTTAACAATAGAACGAAAACACAGTCTGGTGTTTTTACTTTACGTGCTAATCCAACAGTAACAGCTAATGGAGTGACTCTTACAGTTGTCAACACCTCCATTGGATCTGGTGTTGCATCGACCATCAATACTTTTTCAGGACCAACCACTTCTGTGCTTGGTACTATTGTAGGGACCTACGGAACTGGAGCGGGACAAAATGACGAACAGGTTAGGATCGATTGGTTTGCATTGCCAGCAAACAATTCATTTTTGTTGACAGGAATTGGCTCTAACAACAATACAAACGTCGATGTTACCATCATCTGGGTGGAATTATGAAAAACGTTGACCTTACATACAGTGCATTTCTTAGCACGATCGCTGCTAAGTTTTTGGCAATTCAGTTTTCTGAGACTCCAGATCAGTATTTCCTTTTTGCAATTGAAGGAAACATCTCTTGGGAGACTGTGCTTTTGAAAGGAACTTCAGACGCTACTGATTTCGAGACTAACTATAAGGCTTCATCGAATAAGCCTCTATTTCCACCTCAGGTCAATTTCAAAGATTTGGGTGACAACATTCCAATAGCTTTAGTCAATATTGCTGCTAACAAGATTGCAAGAGTCATTGATCTTGAAATTCCAGCTGGTAAACGTTGGGATATATCTTCCTGGGATGCCTCAGGGTCCAATGACGGTTTTTACGAGCTTATTGAACTCTTTGGAACTCAGGTAGATACGTTAAGAGATGCAATGGATGCAACAACAGGCTGGTCTATTACAGTTGGTCCTGGAACACTCTCATTAGATACAACAGACAAAGTACAAGGAACTGGTTCTCTTAAAATTAGTGGAACTGGTACTGGTGGTGCTCAAATTACACTTCAAAAGACTGTGAGTCCAACTCAGAATTGGTCTGCAGATAGTGAAGTCGCTTTTTGGTGTAAGGCATCTAGTTTGACTAATTCCCCAAAAGTCTGGTTAAGAGTTTCTCAAGCAGCAACGACTTACACTTTCTCTCAACAAGCTCTTGGCACAGCATGGAATGAATTTCGCTTCGATCTTACTGAGATCACAAATTTTGACAAGACTGCAGTCTCAAAGGTTGAAATATTTGTTAAGAACACAGCAAGCCGAGATTTTCATTTTGATGAATTGCATACTTTAAGTCTCGGTGATAGTTCTGAGATTGATCACTTCTTTAGTGGAGCAAAAGTTCCTTATAACCATATATTCTCCGTCCCAATCCAAATTCCTGCAGGCCATCGTGTTATTGTCAATGTGACAAACAAACAAGGAGTTGCTGGAGATTTTGAAGTTGGCATGAATGGGAATGAGGTAACCATATGAATAAGATGGACATAGCTCTTTGGTCTGATTTCAAAAGTCTTGTTACAAGCAAAGCTCTTATGATTCAGTATTCTGATCTTGGAGATAAGTACGACATTTATGCTCCGGAAGCACAGACTTTTCTTTGGCACACGTTCCTTTCAAAAGATGGTGGGACTGATGTAACAGATTTTGAGACAAACTACAAGGCTAAAGCTAATGCGCCTTTAGAGGTTAAAGCTGGTACTGGTCGTCCAGTACGCTATTCTAACTCTCCTCAGCCTCTTAACACTTACAATAAGTGGAAAGGTTATCAAGCAATCATTGGACCAGGATCAACTTTTACTTTCATCGACGTTCAATTTCCAACACAAGTTTACTTTAGAGGTGGATACCTCTACACTAATGATGCTGATGTTGATGACACTCTTTCAGCTAATGTTTTACTTGTAACGAATGACTCAGTCCTTATGCCGAAGATGATTGATAGTGTACCAATTTCTTCAGGTATTTTGATCCCTTTCTTAAGTGATGAGTCGATGGCATTTCCTAGTTACTATAAACTTAGGCTTGAAATATCTTGTCCAGATGGAATTAGCGAAACTGAAACTAAACATCATAATATTATGGTGGAGTTCTTTCAGTGACCGAATTAAGACCAGGAGACTTGATCTTTTATCCAGACATGAATGATAACTGGAGACGCCACATCTTCGCATTGCTTCAGGAGAAATTTGGTGAGCTTGGAGATTGGAAGGGGGCTATCTTCACACACGTTGCAATGATTTCAACAGAGCCTGATCTTATTGTTGAAATGGTTTGGCCAAGACCAAGATTCAGACTCTTTGTAGACGATCAAAGGCCAAAGTTTATTATGAGACCAAAGGTTGATCAGAAACAGATTATGAGAGCAATCTACTGGTGCTACATGAATATCAACGATCACTACGATTTTGTCAATATGCTTTTTGGTTATCTCAAAATTGTTCAGTCTTACAAAGTTTGTTCTACATGGGTCGATAATGCATTCAAAGAAGCAGGAGTTCCATTGACAAGAAGTGACAAACTGATCAGTCCTTGCGAGCTCGCAAGTAGCAATCTGCTCGAACTGGTGACTCTGTGATTGAGATTAAAGATCATCATGAAAGCAAGCAGCAAGGAGGCAATTCATGGCTTGCATCTTGATGCCTCCGGGAGGCGTCACTGTAAGGAACATGCTTTATACACAGACCACAGGGTTGACGGAATCTCAAGTCGATATCATGTGGTCACCAGTCAATGGAGTAAGTGGTTACAATGTCTACCGAAACCTTACTCCATACGGGAACTTTCAACAGCTCAATCTTTCGGGCCTCATTGGAATTACTGAATTCATT
>Ga0315276_10006885_pt1 | contig 10490 bp, 7 predicted proteins | sample YL17G05_0_MG_FD_204542 | JGI IMG/M metagenome (GOLD analysis project Ga0315276, IMG submission 204542) | Sediment microbial communities from Yellowstone Lake, YNP, Wyoming, USA - YL17G05_0 | ecosystem: Environmental > Aquatic > Freshwater > Lake > Sediment | place: USA: Wyoming | collected... | reverse complement strand
CTTCGCACACTTCCATAGACCTGGACAAAGTCCCCGAACAACGCGAGCCACACGGTGCCACCGGCGAAACGACCAGGCTGCGCGAAGACAGGATCTACGAGGTACAACGCAAGCGTGTCAGCAATGAACGCCTTCTTGAAGAACCCGAGCAGAAAGCGAGTCTGGCCGCTCTGGAAATCGTCCAGGCTGAATCGGCGCGGTTTCTCCACCAGAGGCAATAACTGGCGCGCCTGCGTGACGGGTCCGGCCACGACATAGGGGAAGAAGGACGCGCACGTGGCAAACACCAGCAGCGAGTTGGCGGGCTTGATCACCCCGTGATGGATATCCAACGTGTAGGAGAGGAGCTGGAATGTATATTACGAAATGCCCAGCGGGAGAGCGGTTGCGCGCATTCCCGGTGACAGTCGGATGCCAACCATCTCCGCAACGGCAGCGAGGCTTTCAGCGAAGAAGTGAAAGTACTTGAAGTACCCGAGAATGCCCACGCTGCCAACGACGCTGACGAGCAGCCAGTTCCGCCAGCGGCTGGCTCTTTCGGCACACGCCATGCGCGCACCGCAGAGGTAGTTCAAGAGCGTCGCGAAGAGCCGCACGGCGAGCAGGCGCAGTCGAACCAATAGTAAAATGCGTAGTTCGCGAGTAGCTGAAAGCGGAACCTTGACCGTTGCCCCAGTCTCCAGTAGAGAACGAAGACGACGGCGGCAATTGTCTTGATCGACGCGCCCGTCGATGCCAGGCGCGGCTCACCGAGCCCTGCCTATCGCCCAAGCAGGGTCGCGGGTTCTCTTGGCAGGTTGGCTTTGAGTTCTTCCAGGCGGGCAGCCGCCTTCGCCAGCACGGCATCCCAGTCGCCGGGATTGTGCGACCACTTGCCGTAGCCGTACCACTCCGGACGGTCCGCAGCTTCCGACAGCGCGACGTTGATCACGCTCTTCACCAGGCGATCCGCCAGGGCGCCCTCACCTACGTGCTTCAGCAGCCAGAAATACTCGAAGTCGGTCTGACCGCGGCGGATCTGCTTCATCCGGATGTTGACGATGGGCAGGTCGTAGTTGACCTTCTTGCCAGGATAGATGAACACGCCCTGCGACACGGCCCAGGGGCGGTTGCGGGGATGGTCCCAGATCTCGTTGTCGTTGTTTTCGCCGACCGGGCCGCGCGGGCTGATGAAACGATTCGGATTCTGCGGATCCGGAAAAGCCTTGCGCCAGGCTTCCGTCATTGAGTAGTAGCAGAGGTAGTCGACCCGGTACTGCCACGCGATCCAACTCCACGTGCGCATGGCCACGCCGTCGGCGTCCAGCGTTTCGTTCCCCTGGTAGGGCTCGCCACCCTGGTACATTCCCTTCAAGAGGCCAGGCGGCAGGGCATTCATGTGGGGCACGCTGTAGTAGTCGCCGGCCACCATCCACATGTCCAGGTTGTCTTTCCAGCGGTCGAATACCGGCTGCTGCTTGTCCCATCGATCGCCCAGGACGGTATAGACGGCAATCTGGCGCCGGAGTGCCCCAGCCGACATCACCTTGACGCGTCGCGCGAAGTCGTTCAGCGTGGCGGTTGATGACGGCGGCGGCTCGTCGGCCAGATAGACGTACGCTCGCGCCAGGTCCCAGCCCTTCTGGCGCCAGTGCTTCGCGATCTCGGCCACCATCTGATCCCAGGCCTTGTCACCGCTCGGCGTCTTGTCCGGCCGTGTCTGGATCCCCGTCGACAGAGGCACCCTCCAGATCTCGATCGCGTCCTCGCCCGGGCCGAAGATGTTGACTCTCGGATTGAGCACCTTGTCGTAGGCCGCATCGTACGAACCCCAGTCCACGCGCTTCAGAGCGCCGTCGGCGGTCTCTTCAATCGCAGGAAAGGCGGTGGCGTACATGTTTCCCGCGGTGAACCGGTGTCGGCGGGAGATGCGGTACACCTCGTTCTCGTAGGCGGTGAGCTTCCGGCCGTTCAGCCAGTTGCCACCAGCCTGGTTGAGATCGGCGATGCCGAAATTCATGAAGAACAGGTTGTGGATCTTCCGGGGAATGTCAAAGTCCAGGACGCGCAGGACGATATTGAGTTTGATTCGGTTTCCGTCGGATCGAACCGTCAGCGTCCCGTTGTACTCCCCGGCGGTCGTGCCGTAGGGAATCATGACGTCGCACCACACCGCCTGGATCTCGCCGGGTTTGATCGCGAACGGCGGGCCGTCGTACCCGCCGTAGGCGTTGGTGTCGCCCACGGACCAGGGCACGAGCGCGTCCGGATACCATCCTTTTCCCATCGACGGACCGTTGGTCGGGCCAGATCCGCGGTCGTTGAGCTCCGTGTAGTAGATCTTGAAGAGCTCGAACTGCCCGGCTGGGAGGGAGAGCTGACCCTGGCTGGCCAGTGCCGACGCCTGGACATCCACGGCGGCCCGCCCGGCCTTGCCGCCTTCGATGCCAAGCTGAAACGCAACCGTCTCGCCTCGGGCCCCTCGGAGAGCGATCCTGCTGGCCGCGCCGTCCCAGAGGCTGTTGGTCTTCTTGAGCGCTGTCAGATCCTGAGCGGCGTCCTGCACGAATACCTTCGTGCCTGCCCGATCGATCTTGTAGCCCTCGGGCGCGGCCCAGATCCCGATATCCCCAGCCGGTGCGGGCAGGCCGGCGAGGGCAACGAATCCCGCGACCAATACGGCAGGCGCGCACGCGAGAACCAGGGTGAATCTCATCATGCCTCCAGAACACGGAATTCGCGGGTGGACGCCGGAATCACTATACCAGCAACACCGCTTCCGGGAGGGTGCCGGAGACGCGATACGCACCATGCGGACGTGAGCACTAGAGGCTCCCTTGAGTCGCCGGAAAATCCAGCCTTCGCGGCGCAGGTGAAGAAATGTCGCCATGACAGATGACTACGCTTTTCCGGATTGAGGCGCATCCCGCCGCCAACCGAATCGCAACCACCGGAAGTATATGTCCATCAGTAGCTTATGAACCGTCAGCAGAAACTACGCGCGACTGCACGCGACTGCACAGAGTGGCAGCGTCCTTGCTGTATCCCAGGCAACGACACCGTCGCCGATTCGCCAACATCGCAGGGGTGACCTCGGCGGCGCACGAGTCCTTTCAGATCGAGGCGCCACCAGTAGGCGCGTGTTCAGTCAGTTCACAAGACTCCGCTTGGGGCGTACCCGCTTCCGGCGGCAAGGGTCTAGACAGGCCCAGGGGAGGAGAGCCAAATGACGAAGAGATTAGTCCTAGTCGCCGTGTTGCTGGCGATAGCAGCGGGGCCAGCGTTTGCGGTCCCACTCAATCCACTGAATGTCCGGCCATGGAACATGACCACGGAGGAGGCCAACTACGTTCGATTCGTTCTGGGGGATATCTACGGTTACGACGTGGTCGACCCCATCACCAATCAGCAGGCGACCGGCATGTGGTCGTTGACTGGTGACTCGCCGGCCGGTATGGGGCTAGTGCTGACGAACCAGGTAGGCTCCTACGTGAACGACGTAGCGTTTGGCATCTGGTCGGGCACGAACACCGACGCGATCAACAGGGTCCAGATTTTTTCAGGAGCGGCCGCGCCGTTCACGTATGCAGAGTTGAACTGGGCGAGCCCGAACTCTCTCAGCATAGCCGGGGGCGACGGTGTCAATGTGGGCTCCGACTTCAACATCGACCGGTACAACTATGGGTTCTACATCACGACCCCGGTAGGCGGTACTGTGCACAATCACTACTCGTTGGACCAACTGAACCATAGCGGCGACGCTCAGATGGTCTGGTACGGGGACCCGGGTAGCACGCGGGCGTTCCTCTTTGAGGATGTGGACGCCCCCAACCGCGACAGCTTCGGGAACCTGACGGTCACCGAGGTTGCTCCGAACCCGGAGCCGGCATCGCTGCTGCTGCTCGGCACGGGCATGGTCGGTCTGGCCAGCGCAGTGCGGAGGAGGGGGAAGAAGTAGGGATACCAGAGTTCACGTCCTTCCGGCGTCCAAAGTCCCGGCTCCTTCTGGGTGTCGGGGCTTTGTCTTTTCTGCGCCATTCGTGGCCCCTTCTGGCAGACATTAGTCTCTCAGGAACGAGACTAATGTCGACCTGGCTGACGCCAACCACGCAGCCAAAACCATAACATCTTTCCTGTGTATGACTTAGGAGCGGTGCTCGGCGCACGCACCTTCGGCGCGTCCTTTGCTCACAGATCACGTGACACCCTGCGCTGTCGCGACACGGATCCGTGCAATTCCCAGGCGGAGGACAGTCCGAGCCACCATGATCAATAAGCGGGCGGTCGTTATCGCACTCCTCGTCGCCAGTTTCGCCTTCTTGTTCAAGGACGTCATCGCCAAGCTGGTGTCCGACTGGGGATCGGACGACAACTATTCCCATGGGTTCCTGGTGGTACCCGTCGCGATCTACATCGCGTGGAGTCGTCGGGCGCGTCTGGCGTCTTTCCCTGTTCACGCATCACCGATGAGTCTGGTGATCATCGTCGTCAGTCTCCTGATGCTGGTGGTTGGAATGATCGGCGCGGAGTTGTTTCTCACGCGGCTCGCCCTGCTGGGCACGCTTGGCGGCACCATCATGTTCGTCTGGGGCGGGGAACACCTCAAGGAACTGCGTTTCCCATTTCTGCTGTTTGCGCTCGCCATTCCCATTCCGGCCATCATCTTCAACCAGGTCACCTTCCCGCTCCAGTTGTTGGCCTCCCGTTTCGGAGAGTACACAATCGCGGCCTGCCAGATCCCGGTCCTCCGCGAGGGGAACGTCATCACTCTGGCGACCATCAGCCTCGAGGTCGTTGAAGCGTGCAGCGGCATCCGCTCGCTCGTCTCCCTGCTGACCATGGCCCTGCTCTGGGGGTACGTGACCGATTCCCCAATCTGGTTGCGGTGGCTTCTTGCGCTTTCATCGGTGCCGATCGCGATCTTCGCCAATGGGATCAGGGTCGCCGGCACCGGCGTGGCCGCCCACTTCATCGGTTCCGCGGCGGCCGAGGGTTTCCTCCACACCTTCTCCGGGTGGCTCGTCTTCGTGGTCGCAGGCGCCCTGCTGCTGGGGGTGTATCGAGTAGCGGGCTGGTGCGGCCGGCTGGTTCGCACGAAACAGGAGACGCCGGGCCTGGCCGCAGAACGCGTCGGCCCCGCGCCGCTGCGGGCGCAACAGCGTTCGCAGTTCATGCCGAGGTGCCTGGCGGTCTCCGCGTGTCTCCTGGTCGTGGCTGCTGCCCTCGGCACGCTTACTCGAACTGAGGCCGTCGCTCTGCACCAACCGCTCCGGACACTGCCGCTGAGCGTTGGTCCGTGGCAAGGGCGAGACAGCCAGCCGTTCGACGCGAAACTCGTTGCAGCACTCGGGGTCGATGACTACGTCAACCGTAGCTACGTCGCGCCAGGCGGACCCTGGGTCAGCTTCTACGTCGGCTACTACCGGAGCCAGCGCCAGGGCCAGACCATGCATTCGCCGCTCAACTGCATGCCTGGCGCGGGGTGGGAAGCCATAGGACGGGGCCGCGTGGCAGTCCCCGTGCCGCCCGGCCGCGGCGCGGGGTCAGAGGCCGTTGAGATCAGCAAGCTCGTCGTTCAAAAGGGACTGGACCGGCAACTGGTGTTCTATTGGTATCAAGCCCACGGCCGGATTGTGGCGAGTGAGTATTGGGGGAAGGTCTACACTGTCGTCGATGCCATCCGGCTGAACAGGAGCGATGGTGCTCTCGTTCGGGTCGTTGTCCCCATATCCTCGCGAGAGGCAGACGCCGAATACGCGGCTGAGCGGGCGGCACTGGAGTTCGTCAACAGAATCCTGCCTGTCCTGGCAACACACCTGGACGGGTAGTCTCAAGAAAGGGCACCGTGAAACGACTCGATCACCTCGGACGAACCGTTGTGCTGCTGGCCGTTCTCCTGCCGATTGCGGCGTGTTCCAGGGACCCTGAATCCACCAAGAAAGCCTACCTGGCTCGAGGGGATCACTACGCCGGACAGAACAAGCTGCGCGAGGCCGTCATCGAGTACCGGAACGCCATCAATGTGGATGGCCGCTACGGCGATGCCCGCTACAAGCTCGGCGACACCTACGAGCGGCTTGGCGATGCCCGGAACGCCTATCGCGAGTTCGTGCGGGCCGCGGACCTGCTTCCCGACAGGGACGACGTCCAGCTCAGGGGGGCGCAGTACCTGCTGCTCGCCCGCGAGTACGACCACGCGAAGCGCATCGCGGAAACCCTGCTGAAGAAGAATCCGAAGAGCGTAGTCGCTCAAGTCCTCCTGGCGAACTCCCTTGCCGGCCTGAAGGACCTGACCGCAGCCATCACGGAACTCGAGACAGCGGTCGAACTCGACCCTCGGCGGGTCGACACGTACCTGACTCTCGCGGCGTACCAGGCGGTCAACGGGAACCAGACGCAGGCGGAAACCGTTCTCCGTCAAGCCATCAAGACGGAACCCGGGTCGGTCGAGGCCCGACTCGGCCTCGCCAACCTTTATTGGGCGAGCGGGGATCTCGCGAAGGCGGAGGCGCTCCTGAAAGAGGCGCTCGCCCTCCAACCCGCGCACGTGGTGGCCAGGCGGGCCCTCGCGACTTTCTACCTCAGGTCGGGAAGAGCCGAGGAAGCCGAAGCTCCGATCAAGGCCATCGCCGAGTCGTCCAGGACCGTTGCGGACAGACTCGGCCTTGCGCAGTACTACCTGAGCACCAAACGCAGCGCCGAGGCGATTCCCATCCTGGACGTGCTGGCGAAGGAACCCAAGGGGCAGGTGCCGGCCTCCCTGGTTCTTGCGAGCTGGGACTACGCCAACGGACGACGGGAGGAGGCACACAAGCGGCTCGATGAACTGTCGACCAAGGAACCTCAGAACGCCCGTGTCCTCATGCTGAAGGCGCAGTTCCTCGGCGCTGATGGACGGTTCGACGAAGCCCTTGGGCGCGGGCAGGCGGCCGCCGCGGCCGACCCGAGGCTTCCGGCGGCCCAGTACGTGATTGGCCTGATCTACCTCCAGAAGAAGGACCCGGCGCAGGCCATGAAGGCCTTTAACGAGGCTCTGAAGCTGGACCCGGCGTTCACCGGCGCTTCGTTCCAGGTGGCGAAGATCCAGTTGACATCGGGCCGGGCGGATCTTGCCCTTCCGATCATCGAGGACGTCGTACGCAAACAGCCGGGCTACCTTGACGCCCGACTCACGCTCGTGCGCGCCCTGATGGCGCGCGGAGACGTCGGCCGGGCCGAAGCCGAGTCTTCGACGCTTGTTGCCCAGGTTCCTCGCTCGGCGGACGTTTACGCCCTCGCGGGCGCGGTCGCCTCGATGAAGAAGAACCTGCCCGCCGCCCGTGCCGCGTTCACGCGGGCCCTTGAGCTGGACAGCAACTCGATCGCCGCGCTGGGCGGCCTCGTGGCCATCGACATCGCAAGCAAAAGACCGGCCGACGCGCAGGCCCGGCTTGCCGCGCGCCTGGCCTCGGACGCCGAGAACCCGGCGGTCCTGGATCTGGCAGGGCGCGCATACATGTCGATGGGGGACGCTGCAAGAGCGGAACAAGCCTGGCGGAAACTCGTCCAAGTCCAACCGGGCAACATGGCCGCGTACGCGGCGTTGGGCCGGTTGTTCTTCAGCCAGGGCCGCCTGGACGACGCGCGCCGCGAGCTTGAGCGGTCCGTGGAGCGGGGGCCCAATGATGTCGGCGCTCACACACTGATCGGCGTCATTCTGCAGATGCAGAACCGTCTCCCCGAGGCGCAAAAGGCATACGAGCGCACGCTCGAAATCAACCCCAATGCGCCGGTCGCCGCCAACAATCTCGCGTGGATCTACGCCGATCAAAACGCCAATCTCGACACCGCGCTGCAGTTGGCGCAGATCGCCAAGAGCCAGATGCCTGAGAGCCCCGAGGTGGACGACACGCTGGGATGGGTCTACTACAAGAGGGGGCTCACCACCCTCGCAATCTCGTCGTTCCAGCGGAGCGTGGCCAGGACCCCGGCAAACCCTGAATACCTGTACCACCTCGCCCTGGCTCACCTCAAGAACGGCGACAAGGTCAAGGCGCGGGAGTCCCTGGAGAACGCGCTCAAGGCGAAGAGTAATTTCCAGTCCGCCGCGGAGGCCAGGAAAACCCTTGCCGGCCTGGGCTGACGAGCGAACCACGTCGTGCAGAAACGAGCCGTCGGGAAGGCGCACCGAACCGTTGACCGGGGAAGCGGTTATGTTTGACATCTCGTTCGTCACGCTGACCTGGAATTCCAAACGCTACGTTGGGAACTGCCTCAGGTCGATCATCGCGCAGTGCTCCGCCGAAGGTCTGGGATTCGAGGTCATCGTGATGGACAACGGATCCGAAGACGGGTCCGTGGAGATCGTCCGCGACTACTGCGCACGCTTCCCTGACCACATCAGGCTGGTCGCGCTCGGCCGCAACAGGGGCACTACCTACACGCGCAACCTGGCTCTGAAACAGGCGCGAAGCCCCGTCATTTGCATCATCGATTCCGACACCGAGTTCCTGTCGGGTTCGCTGCGGCCAGTGCTCCGGCTGCTCGCCACCCACGCGACCCTTGGCATCGTCGCGCCCCGCCTTCTGCTTCCGGACGGCGGCGTCCAGCATTCGGTCAAACGCTTCCCGACGTTTCTCGACAAACTGCAGAAGGTTCCCAGAATCCTCCTCGGTCAGAAAGCCACCCGCGACGACTTCTATCGGTCATTTCCGTTCGACGGCTGCACGCTCGTGGAGACCGCGATCTCAGCCTGCTGGTTCCTGCGGGCGGACCTGCTTGCCAGCGTTGGGCTGCTTGACGAGGGCATCTTCTACTCTCCAGAGGACGTGGATTTCTCGGCTCGCGTCCGGCACGACGGCAAGCAGATCGTGTACTACCCGCACCTGACGTTGCTCCACCACACGCAGCAAATCTCGCATCGCCGTCCACTGTCCAGGCTGTCGATCTCCCACTTCAAGGGTCTTCTTCGCTACCACCGCAAGCATGGAAACTGGGTCGTGCGTCCGGCCGGAGGGCCCCGGCCATGGCCGGCCGGAGACGACGCAGTCGCGGAAGGGCAGCGGGAGTGCGCGTTACCGACGAAGGCGACCACGGGCCTCGACTCCGGAGAGCGATCACGCGAGATGGCGGGGCCGTGAGCACCCGTCCCTCGGGTCCGGCACTGCCGCCAGGGCTCGCTCCTCCCATCCGTGTTGTCCATGTGGTGACAACGCTGAATGTCGGCGGCCTCGAGAAAGTCGTGCTGGATCTGGTCCGCTGCCGGACGCGGGCTCTGTTCGACGCGCACGTCATCTGCCTCGACACCGCGGGCGCCGTCGAGCGGGGCTTCCGCGAGCAGGGCGTTCAGGTAGAAACCATCGGCACAGACGGCTCTGTGCCTCGGCGAATCCTGAGGCTTGCCAGACGATTGCGGCACGTGCGACCGCACGTCGTGCATACGCACAATCCACAGGCCCATCTCCATGGAGCGTGGGCGGCCAGAATGGCGAAGGTGCCGGTCGTCGTTCACACCAAGCACGGACGCGGTGTGGCGGAGGGCCGTCTCGTCGGCACGTTCAGCCGTCTCGCGTCAGCGTGGACCTCCCGCGTGGTCGCGGTCTCAGAGGACGCGGCACGCGTGGCGCGGGACATCGAACGTGTTCCGGCGGGAAAACTGCTGGTCATCCACAACGGCATCGACATCGAGCGTTTCTCTTTCAGGGAAACGAGACCGGACTGGACCGGCGGGCGCGCCGTAACGGTGGGCCGCCTCGACCCCATCAAGGACCAGGCGACGATGCTTCGGGCCGTGCGCCTGGTCGTCGACAAGATGCCCGGATTCCGTCTGGACGTGGTGGGCGACGGCCCGTCGCGGCCAGAGCTCGAGACGGCGCGGTCGGCGCTCGGCCTCGACAGTCACGTGCGCTTCCACGGGTATCGTGAGCAGGTCGGGCCTTACCTGGCGTCGGCGGACTTCTTTATCTTGTCGTCGATCAGCGAGGGCGCACCACTCGCGCTGCTCGAGGCCATGGCGTCAGGCCTGCCTGGCGTTGCGACCGACGTCGGCGGGATTCGCGAAGTGATCGTCCCCGACGAAACCGGCTACCTGGTGCCGGCGCAATCACCGGAGGCCCTGGCCGACGCCATGCTGCGCATCCAGGCGGAGCCAGGCAGGCTCGACCGCATGGGACGCGCCGCGCGCCGGCGGGTGGAAGAGCAGTTCAGTCTCTGTAGTGTTGTGGGGCGATACGAGGATCTGTACGTGCAGTGCCTCGGACGAAGCGCGCCGGGAGTGAGCCGGTCGAATTGACACCATGCGGATCTTGTTCATCACGCCAACATTCCCCAATTTACTGGACCCGATTCGAGGGATCCCCAACTATCAAACGGCACGTGCACTGGCACGGAATCACCAGGTCGTCGTCATCGCGCATCTGTCGTGGCTCGACGAAGTCCGTCGTCGCAAGCACGGGAAGAACCTGGAGCGGTTGAAGAACGTGGATGGAATCGAGGTCCACCATCCCCGCTATTACTATCCGCCAGGGACCATT
>Ga0315276_10006884_pt1 | contig 10492 bp, 8 predicted proteins | sample YL17G05_0_MG_FD_204542 | JGI IMG/M metagenome (GOLD analysis project Ga0315276, IMG submission 204542) | Sediment microbial communities from Yellowstone Lake, YNP, Wyoming, USA - YL17G05_0 | ecosystem: Environmental > Aquatic > Freshwater > Lake > Sediment | place: USA: Wyoming | collected... | reverse complement strand
ACCCGGCCCTCATCGCGGTATCTACCGCATGGTTCGTTATCTTCGTGACGATTGGTTTTGTTACGTCCTCGTTTGCCGAAGGATTTAAAGCAGAAGAGCGGAAATACCAGGAGATTTTCGAGAACTCACAGGCAGGAATATTCACTTTTTCGCTTCCGACACTGCGAATCTTGGAGATGAACGGGAAATGCGCACAGATGCTGGGATACGACCGGAATGACCTGGTCGATAAGGAACTCGACCGTATATTCCAGGTTCCTGGTGAAAGGGATGCGTTTCTCAGCCAGCTCCAGAAGAATTCAGAGATCGGGGATATGGAACTTCTCCTTCATACACGGGAGGGTATGGTGCGCCAGTTTCTCGTTTCTGCATCCATCTCTCCGGGCGACAGGGTAATCTGTTCTGCTATCGATATCACTGATCGTAACCTTGCAGAAAGGGTCATCCAGAAAGCACGGGAGAATCTTGAGAGAAAAGTAAAAGAGCGGTCCGACGAGCTCATGCGTGCCAATGACGGACTTAAAGCAGAGATCCTGGAACGAAAACGGTTTGAAGCAACTCTCCAGCTCGCAAACCGCAAGCTGAATACACTTTCCTCTGTCACCCGCCATGATATTCTTAACCAAATCACTGCCATTGTCATGTATGTCTCACTTGCTGAAGAGATGGTCAAAGACCCGGCCCTCCTTGAGCATCTCCAGAAGATTGAGCAGAGCACGCAGATGATTCAGAAACAGATCAGGTTCGCCAGAGATTACCAGGATATTGGATTAAATGCCCCCCAGTGGCAGAATGTTGACATAACAATCAGAAATGCAATCGCCGGGCTTGACCTCAGGGGTGTCAGAGTAGAGCAGGACGTGGGTAACCTTGAGCTCTATGCAGATTTGTTGCTGGAAAGGGTATTCTATAATATTGTGGATAACACATTGCGCCATGGGCAAAAGGAGACAAAAATCAGGTTCTCCTCACAGGAAACAAGCGAGGGTTTGACAATTTTCTGCCATGACGACGGTGTGGGAGTCCCTGCTAGTGTGAAAGAGGGAATTTTCAAACGCGAGTATTACCGGAATACCGGGTTCGGGCTTTTCCTGGTTGCAGAGATCCTGAACATGACGGAACTCTCTATCGTTGAAACCGGCGAGCCGGGATCCGGGGCACGATTCGAAATCAGGGTGCCCAAAGGATCATACCGGTTCATACAAGGGGGCTGATGAAAGTTGACCGGTCAGAGATTCTTCTTACTGCCACTCGCATCCCTTATATAATGCCCAAATTCGCTTTTAAGAAGCAGATCACCTGAGAACACCGGGCCGTCCCTGCATACCCGGAGCCCTGACGGGTCGATGCAGCACGAACCACAGACACCTACACCGCATTTCATGTAACGGTGGAGCGAAAATTCGGTTTTGTGGGCAATCCCTTTTTCCTCAACCTTGGTAAGAACCGCCCGCATCATCACTTCAGGACCGCAGACCGCAATCCGGTCGTACGAACCGAGGTTCAGGTCGTCCATGAGCGCAGGTACATACCCTTTCATCCCCAGGGTTCCGTCATCAGTCGCAATCAACACGTCCGTACATTCATCCAGCTGGTCAACGAACAGGAGCTCATGCTCGGTCCGGGCGCCCAGAAGAAGCGTCATGACACAGTCGGCCCGGGCAAGCGGGAGGAGAGGGGCGGCCCCGACACCACCAGCGATTCCCAGTACTTTTTCCCCTTTGGTAAACCCGTTTCCGAACGGACCGCGAATTCCCAGTTTATCTCCAGGACCCAGTGCAAACATGGCAGCGGTCGCATCACCAGCTTTTTGTACAGTAACAGTATTTTCTGATGACAACGCCATCGGGATTTCATCAACCCCCGGTATCCAGACCATGACAAACTGCCCCGGAGAGAACGTAAACGATCGGTCGAACACGAATGTCCGGATAAGTGAGGTCTCTTTTTTTACCCGGATGATTGATAGAGGCAGAGACAGGGTGTCACTCATGGGCACTCCCTATAATCTGTTCTGGCGTTAATCCATCCTTTCTGTAGAGATCAGCCTTGATGGTCTCAAAGACTTTCACATCATTATAGACTGCACTGCCAATCTCCACTGCGCTTGCCCCGGCCATCATCATCTCGATCACATTATCTGCAGTGGCTACTCCCCCGCAGCCAATAATGGGTAGGGTGCAGGCTTCATAGAGTTCGTACACGCAGCGGACTGCAATGGGGAACACGGCACTTCCTGAGAGGCCGCCATACCGGTTCCCCAGTACCGGGCGCTGCATCCCGGTCGATATCCGCATCGCTTTAACGGTATTGATTGCAACGATCGCGCTTGCACCCCCACGTTCCGCCGCTTTTCCAATCGCAGTAATATCAGTCACATTCGGGGTGAGTTTTACCCAGGTGGGAATACCCGTCACGCTGACCGTCCGGGTACATGCTTCCACAAGAGCGGGGTCGGTCCCGATTGCTGCACCATATCCCTCTGCATGCGGGCAGGAAAGGTTCAGTTCAAAGCCGGCAACCTTACCCTCAAACCAGCTGGCGACCAAGGCAAACTCGGCCGGGTTTCCGCCGAAGATGCTTACAATCACCGGTTTTTTTGCCAGAGATGCGATCTCATCCACAAACTCTTTTGACGGGTTGGGCAGTCCCATGGCATTCAGGAGTCCGTCTTCAAGCACAACAAGGCAGGGCCCCGCATGCCCATCTTTGGGATGAGGTCCGATCGATTTGGTCACGACACCCCCGGCACCTGATGAGAGCATCCGTGAAAGCGACGATCCCGTCGTCCCGAGAATCCCGGCAGCGAGAAGCAGGTGGTTGTCGAGCACCACACCACCTAGTGTTATCGGACCCGGCCTGATCGAAACCATTCATCAGGAAATAGTTGTTATTTATTATAAATAGCATCATTTTGTTTGGTCAGAACAGGATTCATACCCTGCTTTTAGGTGGAGCAGGATGCGGATATCGTGGGATTGTCCAACACTTCCTGCCAAAGGGGATTTCCTTGGCAGGTTTTTGCGCGTCCATTGAATCCGGAGTTGTTTTGAACATCATTTTGAAACGGATTTTTTCAAAATCTTTTTTGCATCTTTTGGCTTCTTTTTTGATTCTGAACAATAAGGAACGATTTTTGAATAATTAAAAGTATTGCGGACAGTACAGTTTTTAATAAACTTTCGTACCCCTTATTTCAGACCGGCTCCAAAAAATAATTTACCGGAATGCTCCGGAATAGTGAGGTATCCCTATGACCAGATTCTTTCGAATGTTTATTGGAGCGATTCTGCTTGCACTGATTTTCAACATTGGAATTGTATGTGCAGCGGATGGAAATGAAACGCAAGCTGACCTTAATGTCTCAAAAGTCGTGAGCTCAACCGGACCCTATGAAATCGATGACGAAGTAACGTGGGTAATAACGCTTTGGAATAATGGACCCGGGAATGCTACAAACATTACGATAGCTGAAGATATTTCACATCTTACAGGGCTGAAAAACATAACCACCGTGGCAGGTCTTGGTAGGTACAATACAACAACAAACATCTGGAATATTGATGAGCTGAAGAATGCTTCGTATACTAACCTCACGCTCAAAACAACGTTCAATACTTCAGGGAATAAGATAAACAAGGTCAATATCACCGCTCTCAACGAGACGGATCCGAACGTAAATAACAACCACGCAGAAGCCACCATACAGTTCAACACATCGGATATTATAACTCCGCATATCACACCGGATTCCCTGGTGACGGCAAACCTTGTTATTAAGCCAAATACCCTGAACCTTAAAAGCAAGGGTGTTTTCACCGTTTATGTTTCCCTGACCGGCACTTCCTGGACGTCCCAAAACGAGAAAACCAACAAGCCCCGTATCGATTATGCCAACAGCTCCCTGACCTGCAGTGGCGCTGATATGGTCAGAGCAATAATATCCAATAAGGATGGTGGAACGCTTATTGCAAAGTTCCACAGGCAGGACCTCGAAAATGTTTCTGCCGGCGATGGTGTGCAGATTAATTGTTCGGGTACTTTTTTAGTGAACGGTAAGACCATCGCGGTTGAAGGCAGCGATACAATTCGTGTCATCGGGGAAAGGAAGGGAATGGATAAAATCTTATCACGGCTGTGGAAATTCCTTGGGATTGAAAAAGATGACGTGGAAATCACTGAAGGTGAAGACGGTAATATTACGGTGACGTTATCTCTGAATCCTGATAATTTCAAAAATTCCGGTCAGGCAAAAAAGATACTTAAAATCAACAATAATGAATCTGACACATCAGCAGGGAACGAAACTGCAGTTTCTGATCAAGCCCGTGGCGGAAAAGAGAAAACCTCAAAAAACAACGGGGATAACAAACAAATCAGAGAAAAAAATACCGATAATAAACCTGATAAGGGCAATAAAGGTTCAGATACGCGTGAAGATGAGTCCCCCGGGAAGTCAAACGGAAAAAAGAATCTGTGAAGAGGCCACGGGCCACCCTTTTTTTTATTGATTAAAATCGTTCTTTCCTGCTTCGTCTCATTTCTCGTCATATCCGCACTGCAGGCGTATACCAGAAATGAGGAGGAGATTCCTATCGTGGGATTTATTCATCCCTGTACCTCTCTCTGTTCCACCTGCGAAGTCCTCATGAGAAGGGGCCAGATTATAGAAAAAATCAACGAGAATGTCTGATACTTCAGACTGCAATAATCTGATCCGGGAACTGAACCGTTTTCTCAACAGAGGTTACCCGTGTTTGTAACGTCAGGGTCTCACCAATACATTTTGTTGCAAATACACCACAATCCGCATTGATGGTAATCAATTCGGTTTTCTTTTGTCCCCCGGAGAGGTCACCGATACACCGGTTTATGGAAGGCTTGCCATTCAGATTGATAATCTCATTTCTGCTATTGTGAAGACCAACGGAAATACAGACATTGTGGGCCGTCTCATATCCGGTATTGGTAATTGATGCATCCAGCTGGCGGCAGGTCAGTCCACAGCTTGCCGGGTCACCCGGCTGCAGGACAAAATCGACTGGTGGTGACGGGGTTTTTTGTATGGGTGGTGTTTGTTTGATAGTTGGCGTAGCGGTCTGGCTGATAGTTTTTTGGACTTTTTGGGTTTGTGCAGAAGATACTCCTTTTTCAGGCTGGGTGAAATTTTTTATGACCGCGAGTTGAGTGGTTCCCTTATCCGCTGGTGACTGGATAATTACTATCACTACAATAATCGCAATTATAAGCAACGCAAACACTATGCCAGCTATCATTAGATTCTTTTTTCCCGGTAGTCCAGGCCCGGGTTTTTCCGGTTCTTTTAATTCATTGTCTGCCACACTGTTGTCCTCTCAAGTGTTTATGCTATAATTGGAAGTGATAGAATAATAATAGGGAAGGGAAAAAAAATAATTGCCCGAAATCCCTTTCTTCATTTTTATTCATCTCTCCATGATTAGTAACCACATCCTTCTTTTTTGTCTTCTCCACCTGATTCGATACTTTCATATGCCCATGCTACTGATCGGAAAGTATGAACGACATTGTTGGCAGCAAAAAGATGGAGAACGGTATTGTGGTCTTCTGGATGGAAAAAGATGAAAAGAAGTATGACTCGTTCAATTACTCCGAGCTGATAGACATGAAGATTAACGCGCTGGATTTACTGGAGCGGCCTAAGTTATACAAAGTTGATGTGTCCGGCCACACACTCATTGCAAAAAAATGACCCGCTCTTTAGATAAGGTCGGGATCTAATCCTTTTTTAATGGGGGCCGGTGAAACGGTACGCCCCTTTAGGAACCCGGATTTCAAAACGTGCTCCCGTACCATAGGTTCCGGTCTCCCGTATGGACATACCGGTAATGGACACGATCTCCCGAGACAGGTACATGTCAAGCCCGGTATTCTGGAAAAACTGGCGTTTGAATATCTTCTCTTTTGCGTCAGGAGGGATACCAATGCCGTCATCCTCGCAGATCACGTGCAGTTCTTCAAACGACTCCTCACAGAAGAACCGGATTGTCCTGATCTTCTCACCATATCTCACTGCATTATCAAGCAGGAAAAAAAATACTTTTTCAAGCAGGTGATCGGCATAGATCTCCACACATTCCATATCGTCTAAAAGTGTAATCGATCCCAGCCGGATACCAGCAGCAACAGATTTGATAGTACTGCTGATATTGTACCAAGCCGGAGGCTGTATCCCGATATTCTGGTAATCCCGGGTGAATTCAATCAGGTTCTGAATGGCGTTTGCCGCTGCCAGCTCCTTATCCAGTGAGGAAAGCAGGAAAGAAGGGTCGCGAATCTGCTCTCTTGAAAGTTCAATAAAACCTTTCACTACGGTCAGATGGTTGAGTATCTCGTGACGGGTAATGATGTTGAATAAATTGAGCTTTTTATTGGCTCTCTTGATTGCATCTTCTTCCTGTATTTTACCGGTAATATCCATAAGCGAAACGACCATTTTTTCTGTATCAGGAATTGGGATGAGGGTAAGGAACCCGTTGCGCACCTCTCCGTCGAAACGGATGAACCGGAATTCATAGTTTGCCGGGACGAGCTCTACGTCAACCCGGCGTTGATACTCGTACTTCTGCATACGTTCCAGGTCTGGGGGAGCAACAAAATCCGTCCATTTTTTCCTTCCTTCAACTTCCTCTTTGACATAACCGATGATCTTTTCAAATTCGGGATTGATGTACGAGAATGTTTCATCCTCTTCGATGATCGCAATTCCCGATGCGGCATTTTCAAGGATAGTCCTACATCGTGACTCGGAATCCTGCAGGGTGATCTCCCATTGTCTGAGCACGGTGATATCAGTAATTGAATCAATCGAACCGGCAAGTTCTCCGGACTTGTCAAAAATCGGCGACGCCATTTCTTTTATGATGAGGGAACGACCCTGTAAATCCGTTACCGGTATCTCTGCAGACAGGGAATTTCCTGTCCATTGTATCCCGGTGTATCCCTGTTCTTCAATTTCCGCGTCAGATGTAAAAATCAGGTCAACGATCATCTGGCGGCGAGTCTGGAAGAACGGGAGAGCATATTCATAATTTCCCTTTCCCAGAATGTCTAAGGCCAGAATCCCGGTTAACTCCTCGATTGCCCGGTTCCAGGCAATAACCCTCCCGTGCTGGTCGATCGCAAACGTGGCATCCGGAATATTATAGATGAGTTCTGACATCTGCTGGTTATTGTTACCGAACGAATCTTCAACCCGTTCCCCATCGTGAACCTCCCTTAAGGAAAGGATGGATTTTTGCGTCCTGGGAATAACCACGGTGGTGAGTACCACGACATGGTCCCGTTTTTTCTTGTCAACGAATTTGAAGGAATACGGTTCGGCTGCTGGTATGTTCTTTTTTATATTCTCGGTGAGATAGTTCGTAAGTTTATCAATATCCTCTAGTGCAACAAACTCCATCCATTTTTTCTTTCCCTCAATCTCCCGCCGGCTGTAACCACTCAGCTCTTGGAATGCACGGTTTGCCAGGGAAATAGTCGAATCTTTCTCAACAATAATGGTTGGTATGCTGGAGTATTCAAAAATTGTACGGTATGGTTTTTCAGATGCACCCGGCCCGGCAAGTAGCGGGTCTTTCTTATTTTTTGAAATCGGGGGTTTCTTAGCTGCCATGGATACTCTTTTTATAAAGGTGAGACGATTGGTCCTGTTTTTTCAAGTGTCTCTTAGCGGCCGCATTTTTTCAAGGGATCTGTCCGTAATAACATCAAATAGGTAGACGTTCTGGTTTAATTATTTATTGAAAAATACCGGAGTGAAGCTCGTACAACAATCCCGTTCGTTTTCATCAAATATTCAGGAGCTCATACGTGGCACTACCATTTACGCCCTTCACCAGCTCCCATTTCTCCTTCCCTCATCCACCTTTTCATACCCGCTGCTGTCCTGGTCAGATGTTCACCCGCATAAAATCCGGTTAATTTGGCATACCGCCAGAAACTAAAAAAGATATTCCGGCCCTGAGTTCTTCGCGCGTCAAGGGAATCCCGACCCTGATTATCGGCACAATTCCTCAGCAGTTCTTCCAAAACCTTCTCTGGTGAATTATCACTTCATTTTTAATTCTGAACAATCCCGAACGGTTTCTTTGCTATTAAGAGAACTTCAGACCATCCGGTTTTTATTGAACCATAGCCACCCTTAACTTCCTAAAAATGATACCTACAATCAACAAATGCCGATATGTGGAGGATGTATGAAAAATATGCACATTATTCTTGGAGGAATACTGGTGATTGCTTTGCTCTGCAGCATAGGAACGGTCGCAGCACTGGACGACAATGCAACAGGCGCACTGGGCACGGGCGAAATTTCAGATGATATTGCACCGTATAATGGCTCCATTGGTGCAGACAGTCCGCTGCATGGGCTGAAGCTGGCCATGGAAGACCTTGACGAGACATTCACCTTCAATGATACCCAGCGGGTGGAAAAACGCCTTGACCATGCCCAACTCCGCATTGCCGAAGTACGGCGGGAGCTTGACCTCAACCATACCACATCTGCTGAACGGGCGCTTGAGCAGTACAGGCAGAAACTAAACCTGACAGAGGGGTCATTAACCCCTTTTGGATCCAACGCCATGGGGCTTCTGCATGCACAGGAAATGATCACCCGGCACCAGACTGTCCTGGCAAACCTGGTGCTCTTATACCCGAATAATACGGGTCTTGCCCGGGCGTACAGCAACAGTCTTTTACTCGAACAGAAGTTTGGAGAGAAGACCGAAATGAGATTTGCCCGTTTTATTGAAAAGAACAACAAGACCGTCTTCAAAGCAGTGAAACTGGAGATCAGGAAACAGGACCGTATCCGGGATGACAACACTACAGCTATGAAAGTCTCGGAGCAGGACAGAGATAAGATCCGGGAAAAGATAAAAGATCAAATGGATGTAATTCTGGTTAACGTGACGATCAATCCGCAGACCGGTAACAGAAACGACACGCCCTCAATAATAAAAAATCCGCAGGAAGATAAAGGATCCTCCAAAGATAAAGGAAAAAACGGGCATGACTAAAGAAGTCATGCGACTATGAGCACAAGACCTGTTCCGATACATGCCTGATACATCCCGGTCCACGACGAGGATAGGGGATAAATAAAAAAACTCTACCTACTTTTTATACTCTTGCATAAAAATAATCAACAGGTTGGTGATTCATGGAAAATATGACCCGGTTCAGTATTGTTGTCCTGACCGTGGTACTCCTGATAAGTATTTCGGTTATTGCAGATGCGGCTCCCGTTGCTCCGGACTCTTCAATAACCTACATGATTACGCTCAAGGAAGATGGTACGGCGAACTGGCATGTGGAGTACCGGACACTTCTCGCAGCTGATGAGGATGTGGGGGCTTTTGATTCCTATGCAAAAAATGTATCTTTTACCTATCTTCCCCAGTTCCAGGATCTGATGCAGCGTTCTGCAGCACAGGCAGCAGCAGCCACCTCCCGGCCCATGGAAATTACTGATTTTGCCGGTGATGCGGTTATTCAGACTACCCCCACAGGAAGGTATGGGGTTGTGTATTATTCGTTCAGCTGGAAAAATTTTGCAAAAACAGGAACTGATCTTGCCATTGGTGATGCATTCGCCGGCGGGCTGTACCTGGCTAAAGACAATACCCTCGTTATCCGGTATCCCTCCGGTTATGCGGTCAGTGTTGCAGAACCTGCACCTGACCAGGTGCGGGACGGGCTTATCTGGTACGGCCAGCGTTCATTCGGGGCAGGTGAGCCAAGACTCGTCTTTGAAAAACCCGGCTTTCCCTGGCTGCCGGTACTTCTGGGAGGTGTTCTTGTCCTTATCGTGATCGCGGGAGTGTACTGGGTTATTTCAAAAAGACGATCTCCTGAGCCCGTTGAGGCTGATGACCCGCCAGTCATGTTATCCGAAACGGAACTTTTCAGCCTCGAAGAAAGGATAGTCCAGCTCCTGAAAACAAGTGGTGGGGAACAGTACCAGTCAGAGATCGTCAAAAATCTGGGACTGCCTAAATCAACGGTGAGCGCCACACTCAACGATCTCCATAAGCGTGGTATTATCCAGAAGGTTAAACGAGGACGGGAAAATCTCATACGGTTGGTATGATCGTCCGGCTGTCGAATGTCTGCCACCCTATCCTTTCGTTACGATGAATACCGCACTCGCAACGTATCGGTAACGAAAAATTAAAAAAAAATCCCTGCCCGTCGTGCCTCGGAGAGGCCCTGAGACGGAGTTCCTTCGTATAGACGACGATTTTCATGGTTCGGGTGTGAACCGAATCGATTCATGTTCGGTTCTCCAGAGCCAGAAACAGTGTCATATCTCCTCCCTGAACCGGGAACATTTTTTACTAGTAGTTCCTTTGATAATACTGAGAATCTCTATGACAATTGACTGGTACAAAGAATTTGTTGACCTCGATTACAATCCGGCACCTGATGACCTCATCTGCATGTTTTA
>Ga0315276_10006880_pt1 | contig 10494 bp, 3 predicted proteins | sample YL17G05_0_MG_FD_204542 | JGI IMG/M metagenome (GOLD analysis project Ga0315276, IMG submission 204542) | Sediment microbial communities from Yellowstone Lake, YNP, Wyoming, USA - YL17G05_0 | ecosystem: Environmental > Aquatic > Freshwater > Lake > Sediment | place: USA: Wyoming | collected... | reverse complement strand
TGCGTCATTCTAAAAAAGCACGAAATCCGAAATCGCGGTGTTCCAAACAAATCCAAATGACCAAAATACAAATGACCGAAAATGTGAATACGGGGGGACAGGCAGTGCCTGTCCCCTACCAATTTGTACCCGCGCAATGCCTATTTGATAGTCTCTATTAGTTATTCGATTTTTGTGCTTTCACCGGATTTGATCGAAAACTTTTTATCGCTTATATCAAATGGATAACTTTCGGGGATATTAAAAGGCTTTACTACAATCACCTGGTTATCTTCAATGGAATGGATTTTTAAGCACTTCACCCCGGTTGCAAAATCCCGGTATACAAATACACTCTGTTCGATCTTTTCCGGGTTTGTCGATCGATTTTTCTTCCGACTTTCATTCAAAGTACTTTTCCAACCGCTATTGTTGGGGAACTTTGCTTCCTCGATGTTCTCAAAATCTTCCGCAAATACTGTGCTAAAAACGTCTTCTCCATTTGTCAAAGTTAAAAGCTGAAGAGAAAGGTCATCGATTTCAATTGCCAATGGATTTTCCGCCCCAACGGCAAAGGAAACCGCAGGGACAAAGTTTATTCCCGGTTTCAAGGGGAGATTCTCAAATATGATCATATCATCAAACCATAACGAAGCCAATTGGGTCTCCATGTCGAGAAAAACTTTCAATCGGCGCCATCCTTCGGATAAAGGTTGAATTTCTTTCATTGTTTCATCCATCCGGATATAACAGGCGCCGTTTGATTCCCGGGTCATTGTGATTTTGGGAGTGAAATGTGTCACGGTTTCATTTAATTTTGATAGGTCGCCCAGCCACATTGTAAAGATATCATTGTCAGTTACCGGGAAATTGGCAGCCTGGATTTTTAATTTTAATTCATATACCAGGCTTTGTGGCGACGGCCTTATCCCATCGGTGTTGCTGACTCTTACCAGGCAATTGGCCGAGATGTGATAAGGAACCGGCCACTCATAGGAAGCGGTATTGGGGATCCGGTCTGCAATGGGAAGATACGTGGAACCGTTATCCGGCGAATACTCCAGCTTGATGTTTTCGATGGCCGGATCGCTTTCCCATTTGATTAAGTAGTTTTTCCCCGGCTCAAGTATTTCATTTCCATTGGGTGCTGTCAGTTTGAGAAATTGACCTTGTTTAATGGAGAAAACGGCATCGCTGGTATCCGAAGGGCCTTCATCAGCATCATATTTTCTAATTCTTACCAGGCAATTATCCGATGGGGTGTCCGGTACTGTCCAGGTGTAACTGCCGTCGTTGGGTGTGAAAGGAATGATGGTTTCCCACGAGGCGGCATTATTGGTAGAGTATTCGAGTTTAACTTGCCAATGGGAGTTATTGGCAGTCCAGGTTATTTCGTGGGTTGAGCCGGTGATTAAATTTTCTCCGCCATTTGGGGATGTAACTGTGATAACCGGCGGCGGCGGTGGCTCGATTGAAAATTCAAGATCACTGGTATCCATGGGTTCCCCGTCGGTTTCGCTAACCCGGACTAAACAAGAATTCGATGGTGTATTGGGAATTGTCCATGGATAACTCCCGCTGTTGGAGGTTGATGTGATTATCCCCGTCCAGGAATTACCGCTGTCAGTGGAGTATTCAATTTTAACATCACCCACGGTACCGATAGTTGTCCATTTTATTATTTTAGTTGAGCCTACAATAAGTTTTTCTCCGCCGTTGGGGGATTGGACAATAATGGTTGGCGAAGTAGGCGCGATAATCGAAAATACCGCATTGCTGATATCATAAGGGCCTTTATCCGAATCGCTTCCACTGATACTGATTAAACAATTTGTTGAAGGGGTATTGGGTATTTGCCAATTAAAAAGCCTATCGTTTGCCGTGGAGGGTGTGATATTTTTCCAGGATGCCCCGTTATTGATCGAATATTCGATGATTACTTTTGGGCTGGCCCCGAAGCTGGTCCAGGTAATGGGATGTATCGATCCGGCCTCCCAATTTTCGCCTCCATTGGGTGAATTAATTATAATTTCGGGAAGTGTCGCGGCGGATATTTCACTGCTGTAATCGCCGGTAACTGTGTTTTGGTTAAAGGTATGAGGTTCTGTCCGGGTTTGAACCACGAAATAATAAGTGGCGCCGGGTAGAAGACCGGTTATTGTTAATGAAGATGCTGTTTTGTCTGTGGTGGGGGTGGTTTCGTATGAATAAGGGCCGCCGGGAGTGGTACTATAAAATACTTTGTAATTGCCTGTGCTTTCTGTATAGATAATAGGTGTCCAACTTACCTGTATGGAAGTAGTCGATAAAGCCACTGCCGTAACATTGGCCGGAGCAATAGTCTGAGTATTTTCCCAATCGGGGTCCAGGCTATTTAAAAAGCTTCGGAGATTATCATCGGATGTATAAAGGCCGTTGAATCCGATATCGGCGTCGGTTAACTGTGTCAGGTTAATCAAAGTAGGGGGTATATTTCCCGTTAAGGCGTTAGAGTAAAGGTGTAAAGTTTTTATCACTGTTAGATCGCTTAATTCAGGTGGGATATTTCCTATCAATTTGTTTCGATCAAGGAATAGGGAATTAAGATTTAAGAGATTTGTTAATTTGGATGGGATTGTACCTACCAGGTTGTTATTGCTTAATGCTATAGAAATAACCGTTTTATTGTTTGCATCGTAAGTTATGCCGGTCCATATGCTTTCTGTTCCCGGCATGGCAAAGCCATCGGTGTGTAAGGGAGGTGCTTTCCAGCCGCTGTTATTGGTCCAATGATCTCCATCGGTACTTTCATATAAATTAATAAGCGCTTCTCGCTCCGTAGGTGGAATCCCCCCGGGGATATCGGCAGTAAATGGGCCGTCGCTTATATCCCAGGGATACCCATATGTTTCGATGACTCTAATTAGACATTGGCTGCCGTAGGGGAGTGAAACTATCCAGGGATAGCTGTAAATTCCTGCCGATACGGTGTCGATCAACTCCCAGTTTTGCCCGCTGTCAATGGAATATTCAATGTTTACCATTTCGGTGGTCATATTGGTCACCCAGGTTATGTCGTGGGTAGTACCTGGATACCATTGTTCTCCTCCATTTGGAGCAGTAATCGACATAGTATTATAAACAATATTGACAATAACCTGATTTTCATTATTATTTTCGTCATATTCGTCGATCATATTTTCTTGATCGACAATTGCTACCAATACTACTTCACCGGGGCTCATGCCTGTTATGTCCCAATCAAAGCTTACATCTAGGAAATTATTTCTTTCAATAGCCGTTATACTTTGTTCTGACAATATTTCCCCGCTGTTTGTATCTTTTCGGAATTTCACATTGGTAGGGGTGCTGTTCAAAGCGCCGATATTTTGAATACGTGCTGTTACTGAAATGGTGGTTGCCGATTTCCTGTACCAGGTAACTGGATCGATTGTGACATCCGGTTTTAAAAGTTGGCCATTTATTTTATTATTTGCCCTATTGAATGTATCATATTCGGCCAGGGGGTCAATAACGGAGTAGATATTTAGAGGTTCTGATGTTTCCGGGATTGTCCAATTAATGGATGCCGGTTTTTCATCACCGGAGTTAAATATCCCTGTTATGATTGCTTCTCCAATTTGTGTTCCCCCGGCATCCGGATCGCCCAGGTAAAAATCAACAGGGATATTTTCATCGATAGTCGCACCAGGATTTAACGCTTTCACTGTTATTGTAACTTCGGATCCAGGAGCGGGATTCCCAGGTATTGATATTAAGCTCCCCTGTTCAAGCGCTAAATCCACTGGTATGGGGCTGTCACATTTTAATTTGTATAAGTAAACAGCTCCTGAGTTTTCACCATTTTCATTATCACCTTTAGCACCAGCTACAATAAATTGATCAGAAATAGTAACAGCACTACCAAATTGAGCACCAATCTTCCTATCACTGGGAAATAAACATTCAAGCCTCCTACACTTGGTATCACTTTCTATCATATACAGATAGGCAGCACTATAGCTTCCCATCTGATAAGTCGAACTACCACCCACAACAATGTAATTGCCAGAAATGTCCAATGTATATTCAAAAAGATCATATTCGTTTGGATCAAAACTGAGCATTTCTACCTGCCTCCAATAACCTTCATCCCGCTTCTTCATTACATTACACATATTATCGGTATGTCCATAAACAAAATAATTATTATCAATAGCTACATTCGCATGAAAGGAACTGAGATAAATCTGGCTTTCATTAGTTAAAAAAGTAAAGGTTCTTTCCCATATATTTCCAATTTTCTCAAAAAGGTAGGAACAACCGCAATAATAACCAGCCATTTTGTCCACCGTTCCCACAACAATCCGGTTATTAGATATTGATACAGATATACCAAAATACTGGCGGAGCACAACGGTTTGTGCTTTTAACTTTGTTGTTTCTACCCAAGTGTTATTTATTATTTCATATACATAAGCCGCACCAGAATCTTCTAATGTGGAAAAATAATTGTCATGATAAGGAGCACCAACTACTATTTGATCTCCAGATATTGATACTGAATATCCAAAAAAATCTCCGAAAGCACCATCGCTTTGAGTAAGTTTAATTGTTTTGCTCCAATTATCACCGTTCTTTTCGTAAATATAGACTGATCCTAAAGTATTTTCGCCATAACTTCCAGGTGCTCCTACAATGATTCGGTTTCCAGAAATATCAACAGACCATCCGAAACGATCAAAAGCCAAACCGTCTTCAGGCACGAGTTTTTGAATTTCCACAAAATTGTTGTTTATGTTTTTATAAATATAAACAGAACCGGAGTTAGTTCCGTTCAAATTATCGCCATAACTTCCTACAACAATGTAATCTCCAAATGTTGCTACAGAATGTCCAAAATAATTGTTGGCTTTACCATCGCTAGCAGTCAACTTTTGTTCTGTATGTGCAATATCGTTGGGTACCCAATCAAAGCCATCGCAATCAGAATCCTTTCTGTCACCACAAGCCTCAGGAGCACCAGGGTGGATTTCTGGATTAGTATCATTACAATCTCCTTGATTTTCCGTGTATTCATCCCCATCATTATCAATATTTACCGGATTGGTATCTCCAATATGAAGTACAGCCAATTGATCCCCATACATCGTAATCTGTATAGTCTGACTCCAAGACTCCTTTCCATTTACAACCCATTTTTCAAAAAATTTTCCATTATACATTAGTGGCGCGGTTAGGGTTACAAATGCACAAGAATTGTAAATTCTTCGAAAACTGGTATTACCATTACTGCTTCCATTAATGTCGGCAGGGGTGACGATTATCGGGACACTATTGACTAAAGTGGATTGAACATCGAGAGTAAAGGGTTGTACCGGTTCAGTTGATAACGGTTTTATAAATACATCCGTTTTTGAATTGGTATCATTTGCAACGAGATTGCCTGCATCCGAATAAAAAGATAAATATCTGCCATCATATGTTATTGCAGGTCTATAAGAATCATTATTTCCTTCGGTCCCATCCGTCAGTACAGATACTCGTTTCATTTCCTGGGTTTGTAAATCGTAAACAAAGATATCTTTTTTACCATTTATATCCCCGGGTACCAGGTTGCTGGCGTCGGATTGAAAACCCAAACAGCGACCATTTCCTGAGATGAAGGAATGTTGAGAAGAGCCATTTCCAGGTACTCCTTCCGAATTTATTGAAATACACTTGATTGCTCCATTTTCTCTATCATATACAAACACATCATCGGTACCGTTGGTATCGCCGGATGTCAAATTGTCGGCGATAGAAAAAAAGGTTACATAGCGTCCATCGCCCGATATGCGCGGGGAAAAGTTAGAATCTCCATTGGCCTGTGTACCATCCGAGGCAACGGAAACACGGGTGGTTGTACCGGTTTGCCGGTCATGAATGAATACATCCGCTTTTCCATTGGTATCACCGGGAACCAGGTTGGTTGCCAGGGAATAAAAAGCCACATAACGGCCATCCGCTGAAATAGTGGGGGCCATGGAAGCGCCATTCCCCTGGTAGCCGCTTGAACTTACAGATACCCGTGTGGTTTGCCCGGTTTGACGGTCATGAACAAAAATATCTTCTCTTCCATTTCCATCCCCGGAAACCAGGTTGTTAGCCAGGGAAAAAAAAGCCACAAAGCGGCCATCTAAAGATATTGACGGGTTTACGGAGTAATTAGTTGCCTGCTCGCCGCTTGAAGATACAGAAACCCTTGACGTATTACCGGTTTGGCAGTCGTGGACAAAAATATCCCACACATTATTTGTATCACTGGAAATGAGATTTGAAGCATATGAACGGAAAGCAACGAAACGGCCATCGCCTGAAATTGACGCATATGATGAATCTCCATTGCTCTGTGCCCCGCCATTGGCGACAGATATCCTCCGCGTTGTACTGTCATTTCGATCATAGATAAAAACATCGACAATCCCATTCGTATCTCCAGGTACCAATGTAGTTGACTGTGATTCAAATGTTACATAACGTCCATCATACGATATGGATGGATTTATGGAATCTGTATCTCCCTGCATTCCATCCGAAGAAATAGAAACCCTTTGAATTGCGTCAGCGGTAGGTTTAGTGACAATTGAGAATGCCATATTGCTTTGATCGGTTGGGATACCATCGTTAGCATCACTAATTCTTACCAGGCATTTTTTTGATGGGGTATTGGGGATGGTCCACTCATAACTTTCCTGATTATCGATCGTTCCCATCTCAGTTAACCAGGTATTACCATCATCGATGGAATATTCTATTTTCACATTATCCACTGTACCGGTTGTCTGCCAGGAGATTATAATGGCGGATCCAACTTCAAAGCGTTCCCCGCCATTAGGGTTAATAACAGTTATAGTAGGGAGAAATATTGTTATATCAAGGTAAGCGCTTTTCGTTACCCCATTTTCAGTATAAGTACCTGAAATCCGGCACGGCTGATCTGATGGAATGGATAATGTTGATAGATAGCCGCTGTTATTGATCGATGCATAGGTGCTATTTACGCTCCAGGAGGCGAACCCATTAATATTCCCGGTAGTTCCGTCGTTGTAGTGCGCGATGCAATTGTATTGCGCCCCGGAGTTTTCCATTACATTTGCAGGGCCTGTTATTTCAATAAATGTTAGCGGCGGAGGTTGATTATAAGTGAAAGTTTCACTATTGCTGCTTAGAATACCTGCGGGAGAACTAACGGTTACCTCAACCGACCCACCTCCTTCAGGTACGATGGCTGAAATCTGGTTATTATTCCATGAATTCACCACGGCAGGTGTTGAGCCGAAGTAAACTGTCCCCTGGTTTGCTCCAAGTCCAAAAGGGTATCCCGGTGGAGGCACTGAATTTATGATTGTTACCGTGTCCCCAGGAGAACCGTTTGTGGGAGAAATTCCCCCAAAATAGAGAAGTTTACACCCTCCCACGGGAGAACTGGGAGGACTTTCCCCAAAAGAACCATAGGATGTAAGCTTATAATAGTAGTAAATTCCAGGTTCAGGACTGTAATCATGATAAATAAAGTTCTCCTTGTTGTTATATATGTTAATCAACTCATATGCCCCATTGGGAGACTGGCTGCGATAAACTTTCCAGCCATTGATACCGGCAGTCCAATCGCAGGTAAGTTGGATAAAATGGGCATCATCATTGGTTGCATGTACATTTTTGGGTGTCTTTTCATCTGCGCTGGGTTCTTTTAGAAACCCTGAATCCTCATTGCTATATACGCTGACATCACCGGTTGTGGAATTATGGGCCCTTACCCTGTAATAATAAATAGACCCGGTCTGAAGGAAATCGCTATCTGTATGGGATGTCAGGGTATCTGTCCACCCTAAACCCGTCCATGATTCATCATCTTTTTTCCGATCAATGGAAACCTTATCGGTATTTGCGGAAATTGACCAACTGATCTGGATATGATCTGAGTAAGTACCTTTGGATGCATTTAAATTATATGGGGCCTGGAGATTTGAACCGCTGTTTTCAATAGTGACGTTGAATAAATCGTACATGCCCCCATAACTGGCTCTTATCCGGCAATCATCGTTCGCTGAAACTTCGTGTGTTGTTAAGTAGCCGCTGTTATTTAAGCTGGCATTGATTGCGCCTAACAGAGTCCAACCAGCAGCGCCCGTCACATCTGTCGTGCTTCCGTCGGAATGGTACGCTGTACATGTATATTGAGCCCCGGAATTTTCACTGACTACAGACCAACCCGTAATTTTAATTGAGGTGATATTTTGGGAATTGATCACCTTCAAATCCTGGTACCCCATGTTATAGGTTTGACCATTGAATGTTATTTTAGGAATAACCTTGTAATTTCCTGTCTCATTTTGGGAGAAGTTATAATACGCGAAATCGTTTGTATTAGCGGTTTTATCTAATACTTCCCAGGGATACACGGTGGAAGATGAATAACTCGCCGGCGGCGTCGAAGGAGGTGGGAAACTAAAACTTCCTCCTGGTTCGATATCGATATTGGTGATACTATATTGATCTGTACCGGGAATTTTCATATTATGAAAGATAGTTTCTTTTAAAGTAGCCAGGGTTAGTTCGGAGATATGAACAGGTGCGCTGGTTATATTATGTAGTTCATAAGCAGCTTCAAATCGACCGGTTTCACCTGAATTATCGGCGGCTTTTAATACCCAGGCACCATCTACATTTTGATTGGAAGAAAGAAAAGTTTTAAGTATGATGGGAGAATCCGTCACTGTCAAAGTCATTCCTACCTGATCATTATCCAGAGCCAGGTAATCTCTATTTTGCAGTTTATATTTTTGGCCTCCGATAAAAGCTTCGGCGACTATTCTATATTCTCCTATTTCCCCCTGTGTAAAAGAGGCCCAGGCTTCAACAAATTCGTATTCATGACCAGCTTCTAAATTTATATTAAGATCAAATTTAGGAGAACTGCCTCCTACTGCACTCATATAGCGACTTAATTCGCCTTGGGAATTATAAACCGATAATTGAAGTTTCTCAAGTAATATAGGTTTTGCACCAATATTTTTTATTCGATAGGAGGCTCGAAAGTCCCCTTCCCGGTATTGGGTATCCCAATCGTAAGGCGTTGTCCATGGACCTGATGATCCTTGATACAAAGGGAGATTGTAGCACATAGTCCTTCCCCGATAATAATTTACTTGAATTGAATCATGAATTGCTCCAATGCAAGAATTTTGAGGAGGATTCGCGCAAACATTAAATTTGTACTCATCCTTTACATCAACTGGTGTTCCAAGTGAGCAATAATCGGTAATCAATGTATACCCTTTTAATTCAGCCGGGAAATAATTACGAATTGGAGTCTCAAGAACTCCAAAACAAGTAACTGATACCAAATTTCCGTCCCTTGTTGCGATTCCAACGTGACCGGAATTGCCATTATTTATGTGCCTATCGTACCAAACGATGGCTCCCGGTGGGACGCAGGTGTCCTCTTCTATTGTAGTGACTGCATTTGCATTTGCCATTTTGGTATAGGCGGAGAATGCATCATCGCATCCTTGATGAATGCCCGTCATATCTTTAACAAAAGGCAAACAACGAGTATTATTGGAAGAAGTCCACCAATCGGGATTATATATGTAGTCAACACTGGTAAATTGCCTGACATGATCAATAAAATCAGTACTTTCCGCGGAAATGTACAGACTTCCTGACAGTGGTAAGATAGAAATGAGAAATAGGATAAAACCCTTTAACCAAAATTTTTTTTTGTCGCTCATAATTGTTAAACCTCCTTCAAATTCTTCGGTTTACTACTTTTCCTCCATACGGAGATAAAATTTTCCTTACGATTTTAAGATCGTTGGCTTTTAATTTTTCAATAAATTCCCTAAAAGCTGGCTTAAACCTGAGTGAGTAGGTTTCGACTTTACTTTTTAGGATAATTTTTATCAGTTTTATATTTTTTTCCAATAGTTCAGCGGCCTGTTCTACTCTCATTTGAACCATCACATTCATCTTGTTTTCAATATTAATCCTGGGTTTAATTGCCTTCCCAGAAACATCATTGTAAACTTTTTCAATACATTTTGCAAGAGAAAGAAAAATTCGGTTGTCCCTGCCGGAGGGCCAAACTTTTGAAAAAGTTTGATCAAAACTTTTGCCTGGTTGGGACGATAGGGCGTACGGACGTACGATCGCAAAGTAAATTCCTTTAATCCGTGGAGCCAGGCAAAAAATTCCCTTATTTCGCCATTATTGTTTGTTCCGGTGGCAAAAGAACGGGACATGCCGAAAACCATCTCCTAAACAAAATTAAGATTTATTGAAAAAATAATTGACAGTTCACATTTTCAATCTTATAATACGTACGACAATTTTGACGTACGTCAAGATTGTCGTACGTTAGGTGCTTCGTATGTTATGGTTAAACGTTTTAATGATAAGGAGGTTAAAGTGAGACCAAATCCAGGCGGTATGATCAAAGGAGAGGCCATTGTTGATAGGGAAAAAGAGATCGCTTCTATCTGGAGGGCATTG
>Ga0315276_10006879_pt1 | contig 10497 bp, 10 predicted proteins | sample YL17G05_0_MG_FD_204542 | JGI IMG/M metagenome (GOLD analysis project Ga0315276, IMG submission 204542) | Sediment microbial communities from Yellowstone Lake, YNP, Wyoming, USA - YL17G05_0 | ecosystem: Environmental > Aquatic > Freshwater > Lake > Sediment | place: USA: Wyoming | collected... | reverse complement strand
CAGACCGAGATGCTTCGGCTGCGGCGCAGCCTCACCGTCCGCGACAGGATCTGCAAGCGCTGCCGCGGCCGCCTCGAGCCTGCGGCCGCCGACCTTCTCTCGAGCCTCGCGCTCGGCGAGCTGGCCGAACCGGCTCACGCGCGGACGCTGCGCGCCCTCGGGATCGAGGATCACGACATCTTTGGCGTGCAGCGCGGCGTCACCACTCGCTACTTCGAACTTCGCGGCGCCGCACCCGCGCCGTCGCGGACCTAGGAGGATTTCGCCATGCCGGACCGGATTCTCCAGGCCTTCCTGACGCGCCAGCACGACGAGGGTATGGCGCTGTGCCGGCAGAGCGACCTGGTCGAACTGAGGGCGCTCGGCCCGGCGCCGGTCCAGAAGTACGTGGCCGCGTTCCGATGCACCGGGCTTTGCCGGATGCCCGACAACCACATCGCCGAGATGGCGTACTCGGAGGTGGGCATCTTCTTCCCCGACGACTACCTGCGGCATTCGGACCCGTACCAGATCCTGATGTGGCTGGGGCCGCAGCACGTCTGGCATCCGAACATCGGCAACCACGCTCCGCTCGTCTGTCTCGGGCGACTGGGACCGGGCACGCGCCTGACGGACATCCTCTACCAGTTGTTCGAAATCATCACGTACCAGCGTTTCGCGACCAACGACGTGCTGAATCACGACGCCGCCGCGTGGGCGCGGCAGAACCAGGATCGGTTCCCGGTGGATCGTCGCCCGCTGAAGCGGCGCCACGTCTCGTTCACCGTCGACGGCCATCCGCACGAGGAGCGCGCATCATGACTGCCGCGCACGACGCCGACCCGAGCGCCGCCGCCTGCCGCAAGGCTCTCGCGGCCACTCCCGGCATCGAGACGTCGGACGCAGGCCGGCTCACGCTCGACCTGCCCGACTTTTGCCGGACCTGGTTGCGGCTCCATGTCGAAGACGGCTGGGCGGAACTGACGGCTGGTCTCCCGTCGGACATGGCCGCGCCGGATCCCTGGGAGGCGCTCGCGACGGTCGCCACGGTGGAAGGCGTCGCCAGACTGACCCTGACGCCAGGCGAGTGCGCGCTCGAACTTCGCGCGGACATCGCGCTCGACGACGATGTCGATCCTGCGCCACGGCTGGCCGCCGCCTGTGTGGACATGCGCGCCCTGGCTTCGGCGCTGAGCGGACGGGTCGCCAGCGCCATCCCGGCGGACGGAGAGCCCGCAGCCGACGCCGGTCGGCCGAGCGCCGCTCGCGCGGATCTTCGCGCGCTGATGGCAGAGACAGGCTGGTCGTTCGTCGAACGCGACCCCGAACGGCTGGCCGTCGATCTCGCGATCCCGGACCGCTTCCAGCAAGCCTTCATCACGCGATCGGCCGGCGGACGCACGCTCGCGCGCGCCACGCTGGTCGTCTCCGCCGCACCCACCGGAGCGTCGAGACGGGCGCTGGGCGTGCTGCTGCTGACGGCGTCGACCGTCGTGCGACTGGTGAGGGCCGGGGTCGCGACCGAAGGCGGCGACGCGCGGCTGCTTGTCGAGTCCTACCTCGATCCGAATCCGGCCGCCGGCGATCTGGACGCGGCCTTGAGCGCGCTGGCGATGGCGTGCCGGATCGCAGGCCGCGAAACGCGGGCGCTGTTCGACGAGCGGGTGGCACGCATCTACCTCGCGGCCCGTGGGTGGGCCGCATGACGCAGGCAACGCACAGGAGGACTGACATGCGCGGACAACAGGCAGTGGCGATCGACGGGCTCGAAGTGACGGACGTGACGGGCCAGAAGACGAAGAGCATTTCCAACGTGCCGCCCGATTGCACGGTCGGCGAACTGGTCCAGGAACTGCTGTCGGAACTGCAGCTCCCGAAAAACGACGGCGCGGGACGCCCGCTCCAGTACCAGGCCAGGCTCGATCGGGAGGGACGTCATCTGCACGGCAGCGAGACGGTGGGCGACTCCCTCCAGTCCGGCGACAAAGTCGTGCTGACGCCGAACATCGAGGCCGGTCGCTAGGCGGAGAGGACGATGGCTGCGGATGGATGGACCTGGGCGCTCGCCATGTATCGTGCGGACGGCACGGCCATCGGCCAGTACGCCATCGACGCCGACCTTGAGCCGGCGTACGAGTGGGCCCAGCACGAGGCACGTCGCGCCGGGCACGCGGGCCACGGCTGGCGTGACCGGTCGCGGGTCGTGCCGCTGTGGCATCACACCGGACAGCCGATTCTCCGCGGCTTCCGCGTCGTGCTGTCGGCGGCCGGCCAGCCGTCGGTCCGGTGCGACTTCCCGATGACGTACTTCGGCGCCAACGCCAGCGCGGTGTCGGCGTCCCTGGTCGCGGCCGGAGCGCTGAGCGACGGGGAGGTGTTCAAGTATCTCGTCATGGCGCTGCGCCGCGAGGCGGAGCCGGCGCCAACGTCCCGGCTGTCCCTGGAGGTCAGGGACATCAGCAAGCAGGGCAGGCTGTGTCACGCCAGCCTCGCCGGCGCGATTCGCGATGCGGCGGTGGTGGGCGAGCCGGTAGCCGGGGAGATTCCTGTGGTGGCGGCCGCGTCGGTGCTCGACGAGGTGTCGGCGCTGACCCACGCGGCGGGAGATCTCGAGACGGGCGGCGTGCTGGTCGGCACGCTGCTGCGCGACCCCGAGGCCTTCGAAGTGTTCGTGCGCGTGTCGGCGCAGATTCCGGCGCGCCATGCGGAAGCCTCCACCGTGCGTCTCGCGTTTTCGGCCGAGACCTGGCACGACATCCAGCGCCAGCTCGATGCGCGCGGCAGCGACGAGCGCATCGTCGGCTGGTGGCACAGCCATCCGGTGGCCGGCTGGAATGCCGCCGGCGAGGTCGGGAAGTGCTCGGCGCCGGGCGTCTTCGACGACTGCTTCAGCGAGCACGATCTCGCGCTGCACCGCACGGTGTTTCCGGGCGCGCACTGCGTGGCCCTGGTGGCCAACCGGATGTCGTCCGAGCTGGTGAAGTTCTCGGTGTTCGGCTGGCACCACGCCGCGATCGTCCGGCGCGGCCTGTATGTCGGCGCGCAGCGCGGGTGACCGCAGGATTCAGGAAGGAACGCCACATGCCTCGAAGGGCGGCTACCGACGTCGACATCAGCATCCTGGCGCACATCGTCGACATGAGTGCCGAGGGCGGGGGCGCGGACGAGAAACTGCGGCTGATGCAGCAGGTGCGCGACGCCTCGCCGGAGACGGCGGCGCAACTGGATCAGTGCCTGCTCCACGAACTGGCGAGGCTCGCCCGAGCGGTGTCCGACGTGCGCGGCCATCAGAAGGAACTGCGTGCCGTCATCGAGCGCCTCACCGCGCCGCCGTGGTTCCCGGCCGTCTACCTCGGTCGGGGTGCCGCCAACGGCGGGCCGACGGCGGTCGTGCTCCACGGGTCCGCCAGGCGCGTGGTGCACGTCTGCGACGAGGTGGATGACACGACGCTGGACGCGGGCGACGAGGTGCTGCTGAGCCACGACCTGAATCAGATCGTGGCGCGGTCGTCGGTGCCCGCGTTCCTCGCCGGCGAGGTCGCCGCCTTCGACCGGCGCATGCCGGACGGCCGCCTGGTGATGCTGTCGCGCGAGGAGGAGGTGGTCGTGCACCAGGCGGCGGCGCTGCGCACTACGGCGCTGCAGCGCGGCGACCTGCTGCGCTGGGACCGCCAGACGGGCCTCGCCTTCGAGGTCATCGAGCGGTCGCAGGGCAAGGAGTTCTTCCTCGAGGACATGCCGGCCGAGACCTTCGATGACATCGGCGGGCTCGACGGCCAGATCGAGGAACTCAAACGCGCGGTGCTGATGCGGTTCCATCACGCGGATCTCGTCGCCAGGTACGGGCTCGCCGCGAAGAAGTCGGTGCTGCTCTGGGGGCCTCCGGGCACCGGCAAGACGATGATGGCGCGCGCCCTGGCGAATCACCTCGCCAGTCTGTCGCCGTCGGGCAAGTCCCGGTTCATCAACGTCAAGCCCGGCGCCCTGCATTCGATGTGGTACGCGCAAAGCGAGAAGAACTATCGCGAAGTGTTCCGCATCGCCCGCGAGGCTGGTGCGCGCGACCCTGGGATTCCGACCATCCTCTACTTCGACGAGGTCGACGCGATCGGGTCGGCCCGGGGCAACGGCGTCACCCGCGTGGACGACCGGGTCCTGACGGCGTTCATGGCGGAACTGGACGGCCTCGAGGCGCGAGGCAACGTGATGGTGGTGGCCTCGACGAACCGGCGCGACGCGCTGGACCCCGGTCTGGCGCGCCCCGGCCGGCTGGGCGACTGCGTCATCCACGTCGGCGCGCCGGGCCGGAAGGCGGCGCGGGCCATCCTCTCCAAGCACCTCCGCGTCGGGATCCCCTACGCGCGCAACGGCCACGGCCCGGACGGCGTGGCCACGCGGGAGGAGATCCTCGATGGGGCGATCGCGCGCCTCTACGCGCCCAACGCCGCGAGCGACGTCGCGGTCGCCATGCTGCGAGACGGGAAGCGCGTCACCGTGAAGGCGCAGGACCTGGTCAGCGGCGCCGTCCTGGCGAAGATCGCCCTGACGGCGGTCGAGCGGGCGTGCATCCGCGAGTCCGCCGGCGGAGCCGCCGGCGTGTCGCTCGAGGATGTCGCGGCGGCGGTGGAGAGCGAACTGACCAGCACCGCCCGCGTGCTGACGCCTGCCAACTGCCGTGCCTACGTCCACGGCCTGCCGCAGGATGTCGATGTCGTCTCCGTGCAGCCGGCGCACCGTCAGGCGCCGCAGCCGTCCACGTGCATCACCCGGCGCTGAGGCGCTGTTAATGAACACACGTACCATCTCGATCGTGTGGGCCCGCCATAAGGGCCTGTAAGCGAACAACTGCTGTCTACTGTGTTCGCTAACAGGCCCTAACGCGAGAGACGAGGGGCGGTCATGGTACCGAAGCTGTGCGGTCAGGACATCGAACTCGGCAATTTCGTGATGGGCACCAGCGCAGGCCACCGGTCCGGCGCGGAGGCGTCGCGCGCGCTCCTGGCCGCCATCGAGGGCTATCCGCGCATGCGTCCGGCGGTGTCAGCCGGGCCGTATGCGTGTCCATGCGGCTGTGGGCGGGAGATGGCCCTGCCGACGCGGACGAATCTCCAGGACTGGGGCCGAAAGTGGCTCGAGAGCGGCGCCTGCTGCTACATCGATCTGGATCACCTGGAGCTCGCGACCGCCGAGACGATCAGCGCCTTCGACCAGGTGGCCTGCACGCATGCGCTGCTGCGCGTGGCGCAGCGCGCGCTCGCGTCCGTGAATGTCGCGCGTCCCGCCAGCGCGCGGATCACGGCCCTGGCCAACAACAGCGACCGTCAGGGAAACAGCTACGGCAGTCACGCGAACTTCCTCGTGAAGCGGTCGCTCTGGGATCAGATCTTCAACACCAGGCTCCAGTACCTGCTGTATCTCGCGTCGTTCCAGGTCTCGAGCATCGTCTTCACCGGACAGGGCAAGGTCGGGGCCGAGAACGGCGCGCCCGACGTCGACTACCAGTTGTCCCAGCGGGCGGACTTCTTCGAGCAGATCATGGGGCCGCAGACGACCATGCGCAGACCGTTGGTGAACAGTCGAGACGAGGCGCTCTGCGGCGGGTGGAACGGATCGTCGCCGTCGCCGTTGAACGGTCTCCTCGCGCGGCTGCACGTCATCTTCTTCGACTCGACGCTCTGCCACGTGTCGACCCTGCTGAAGCTCGGCACCATGCAGATTCTGCTGGCGATGATGGAGGCCGGGCAGGTGGATCGGTCGCTGACGCTCGACGACCCGCTTGCAGCTGTCGTGGCCTGGAGTCACGACCCGACGCTGCGGGCGCAGGCCGAACTCGAGGACGGGCGACGCCTGACCGCCGTGGAACACCAGCTGCGCTTCTTCGACGCCGCGCAGCGATTCGTGGAAGCCGGCCAGTGCGACGCGGTGGTGCCGCGTGCACGGGAGATTGTGGCGCTGTGGGGGCAGGTGCTGGCGGCCCTGCATGCCGGCCGCGCCGAAGAACTCGAAGGCCAGCTGGACTGGGTGCTCAAGCGTTCATTGCTGCGCCGGGCCCTGGGCCGTCGTCCGGACCTGTCGTGGTCGGCGCCACAGATTCAGCACCTCGACCTCCTCTACGCGAGCCTCGATCCGGACGAGGGTCTCTACTGGGCGCACGAGCGGGAAGGGCTCGTGACCCGCGTCGTGCCTGAGTCTCGAGTCGAGGAGTTGACCGGGAATCCGCCCGAGGACACGCGCGCGTGGACCAGGGGCATGCTGCTTCGTCACGCGGGTCCCGACGCCGTCGAGGACGCGGACTGGGACTGGGTGCGGCTCCTGGTCCCCCGGCGCGGCGGCGTCAAGGTGCCGTGCACCATCCGGCTCCGGAATCCGCTGGCCGGCGCACGGCGCCACTGCGAAGCCGTGTTTGCGGATGCTCCGGACCTCGAGACGATCATCGATCGACTAACCGTTCGGTCAGAGAGCGCAGGGCCGGACGCCGGGGCGGTCGAAGCGCTTGCGTCGACCGCGACGGCGAGAGAGACGACGCACTGACGCGTCGCCCGATTGCGCAGACAACAGGGAGGAACAGACCATGGACGCACGCGAACGGCATCACCACCCATTCGAATCGGCGCCGGCAGCCGCAGGCGTCGGCGATGATGGCGGAGCGGGGCTCAACCAGGCGCGGGAGGCCGCAGAACGCTTCCTGCAGGCCGGCGATCGGGCCCTCGACCGCGCGCTCTCTCAGGACAGCGAAGCCTTCCTGCGGTCGAGCCGGCAGGAAGGCGGGCAGTAGCGGGGGAGGACCGTGGCAACGAACACGTCACCGGTCGTGGATCCCGAGTCCCCGCTCGGCGTGAAGCTGCGGTCCCACCGCGTCCGGCTGAGGACCGAAGGCCAGGACACGATCATCCTGCAGAATGTGCCGGCAAACACCCTGTACTTCAACAAGCCGGGCACGAACCTGATGGTGAAGCGGGCGCGTGCGACGCTCCCGTTCCTGATCGCCGTAGACGAAGACCTGGCGTACTCGGGGCCGGACGCCGCGTTGAGCAAGGCGTTCGCCGCCGGGACCACGCAGCAGGGGTGGCGCATCCTGTTTCTTGACTCGCGAACCGGACGCGCCTGGTCCGACGTCGTCGAGGACGCGCTTCGTGCGGTCGGCTTCGACGGGGCCGAGCCGAGGTGGAGCGTGCACGACGCCCCGACCCTGACGTCGACTCCCAGTCTGCTGGCGACGTTCGGCTCGGACGTGGCCGGACTCGCGGCGGCGTGCACCATCGGCCGGGACGAGGCCATTGGCGAGGTCGTGTCGGCGCTGCGCCTGTCGCAGGCGACGATGCCGGTCGTGCTCGGCGGAAGCGGCGTGGGGAAGTCGCACCTGCTGCGGGCCGTCGCCGGCCGCCTGGAGCCCGGCAGGCTCGTGTCGGTCAGTCTCAGCCGCTTGTTCAACGGCACGGCGTTCGACGCGGAGCGGGAGCACCTGCTCGCGGCCATCGTCGAGGAAGCCGCGTCCCGCCCGTCGACAGTGCTCGCGCTGGAGGGGCTGGAACTGGTCTTCGCGGCAACCCGCCACGGGCCTGGCGCGCTCGCGCACGCCATCGACGCCGGGGCGCGGCTGGCCGGCACGGCACTGCCCGCGCTGCTGCCGCGCCTCGAGCATGCGCCGCTTGCGCGGCGGCTGCGGCCGGTGCTCATCTTCCCGCTCAGTGACGTGGACACCGCCGCGGCCGTCCGCGTCGCGTTGCCGTCCCTGATCGCACATCACGGCGTGTCGTGTGACGAGGATCTGGCCGGGCTGCTGGTGGAGCTGTCCCGCCCGGGCGTCGGTCACCAGCCGGCCAAGGCCATCGCGCTGGCGGATGCCGCCTGTGCGCGAGCGCGAATGGGCGGCGCGTCGATCGTCTCCGCCGTGCACGCGTATCTTGCCGCCGGTGGACTTGATCAGGACCAGGAGTAACCACGCGTGGCCGAGCATCTGTTCGGGCTTGAAACGGAGTACGCCATCGTGCCCACCGCAGGGCGGGCAGGACAGAAGACTCCGGACGAACGGGTGGACATCCTCCGCACGCGGGCGCGGGACGTCCTGCCCGGGCTGTCGGACACGGGGCAGTCGGGCGTCTTTCTGGCAAACGGATCGCGCTTCTACATTGACTGCGGGCATCACCCCGAGTGGACGACGCCCGAGGTGGCCAATCCGTGGGACGCGGTGCGCTACATCCTCGCGGGCGAGCGCTGGCTGACCCGGCTGTGCGGTGGCCTCTCCGCCGGCGGCGGCCCCGCGCCGTTCACGCTCTTCAAGACCAACGTCGACTACACCGCCGGCGTGACGTGGGGGTGTCACGAGTCGGTGCTCTACAAGGTGTCGAACCCTGGCGCGCTGGCCGGCCGCCTCATGTCCCTGCTCGTGACCCGGATCATCTTCACGGGCGCCGGAGGCTTTGACCCGTTCTCGCCCGGGATCGAGTTCGTCCTGTCGCCCAGATCGCTGTTCCTCCACCGCGAGTCCTCGGCGGACTCGACGCGGAACCGGGGCATCGCGCACGAGAAGCAGGAGCACCTGTGCGGCCACGGGTACCGCCGCTGGCACCTGGTATGCGGGGAGAGCCTCAACTCGGAAATCGCCATGTGGCTGAAGAGCGCGACGCTCGTGCTCGCCGTCAGCCTGGCGGAACAGGGGCATGTCGACTTCGGCGTGCCCGTGCGGTTGGCGTCTCCCGTCCAGGCTTTGCATGCGCTCACTCGCGATCCCTCGTGCCAGGCGCCGCTCGCGCTCGAGGGAGGCGGCGAGATGACGGCCGTTCAGATTCAGCGGTACTACCTCGAGCAGGCCGAAGCCCGCATCGGATCCGGATTCATGCCGCCGTGGACCGGGACCGCCTGCGCGTACTGGCGTGCGATGCTCGACCGGCTGGAATCCGCTCCGGCGTCGGTCACGACCACGTTGGACTGGGCGATCAAGCGGGTGCTCTTCGAACGGATTCTTCTTCGCCGGGGCTACAGCTGGGATCGGGTCCGTCAATGGAACGACGTGCTGGCCGCCCTTCGCGAGCGGGCCCAGGCGGATCCGGCGGCGAAAGAGATGCGGAGGCTCGAGGACCTGATCGATCCGCCGGAGCCGATTCGCATCTGCCGGGCGGAACTGGCGGACGTGCTGGCGGCGGATGGTCTCGAGTGGGACGGACTCGAGGACTTCGCGCGCGTGCGGCGTGAGCTGTTCGAGGCGGATGCGCGATTCAACGCCCTGGGCCCCGGCAGCCTGTTCGCGCAACTGGACCGGGAGGGCGTCCTGTCGCACCACGTACCCGGCGTGGATAACATCGAGCACGCCATGGAGTATCCGCCCGCAGTCGGCCGGGCGGCTCTGCGCGGTGCGGTCATCAGGCGTCTCATGCCGCTCGGGAACCGGTTCGCGGCCTACTGGACCGGCATCGTGAACCGGCAGGACGGATCGACGATGGATCTCTCGCACCCCTTCGAGACGGAGGAGCGGTGGGAGCCGGCCGAGGAGAGTCCGGACGCCACCGCGTCGCGTGACGCCCTGCCTACCAGATCGTGATGGCTGACCGTTTGACGGCGAGGCGCCGGCCGAGCCGGCGATTGGTCTGGATCACGTCGTCAGTCAGCCCCGCGCGTTCCGCCATGACGTGGCGCAGCTTGTGGATGTATTTGTTCAGCGTGTCGCGCGACGGCGCGTGCCCGCCCGTGCGCTTGCCGATGCGCAGCGACAGATCCGCCATGGTCTTGAATCCCACGCCCTCGTCGCCGCTGGTGCCGGTGTCTTCGGCAAGCGCGAGGAACAGGGCACCGAGATGCGGCTGGAGGTCGAAGTGCTTCTTGCCGATGACCACGTCGACCGTGCCGTCGGCGCGCACCGACGCCTCGAGTTGGTCGATCCACTCGGGTGGGCGCGTCGCGCGGATCTTGGCGGGCTTGTCGTTGGTCGTGACCGCGATCCGCGGCTTGCTCGGGCAGCGCAGCGTGCAGAGCAATCCGTCGAGCACGCCGTCGACACGGTCGAGCAGGCGCTGGAGGCGCCGCAACTTCGCGACGAAGTCGGCCGGCACCCGGACCAGCTGGGCGGGCTGGGGGACGGCGGTCTTCCGGCGCCCCAACTGCGTCGGGCGGGTGGCGGGTGGCGTCGCTGCGGCCGGCGGCGTGGCGTCGTGGCGTGGCGTCATCGTGCCCTCCCTGGCGTTCGCCCCGCACTGCTACCAGATCCGTGCCACACTTGGCGCACGCGTGGCGGCCCGTGACGTCACGAGGCGGGTGTGCGAAACACCATCTCCGCAAAGGACTTCCGTCGACGGCGGATTCGGCGAGCGGCGCGGCTCTCATTGAGCGGGCAGCCCATATTGGGTAGAATCGCGCGACTCAACGGGAGACTCACGTGGCAACCTGGAACATCCTGGCGTGCGATTACCACGACGACCGGCTCATGCGGATGCCCGCTGGCGCCGCCGACCTGATGGCGCTGGCGCGCACGGGTGGCGGCAGGCCCGGGAGCGTGATTGTCGTGGCGTCTTCGGATACGCCGGG
>Ga0315276_10006876_pt1 | contig 10501 bp, 9 predicted proteins | sample YL17G05_0_MG_FD_204542 | JGI IMG/M metagenome (GOLD analysis project Ga0315276, IMG submission 204542) | Sediment microbial communities from Yellowstone Lake, YNP, Wyoming, USA - YL17G05_0 | ecosystem: Environmental > Aquatic > Freshwater > Lake > Sediment | place: USA: Wyoming | collected... | reverse complement strand
GCCCCCGTGCCTGAGCTAGGCTCCGCTTACCCGCGGAAGCCCCTGGAGCCACGCTCATGTCGCACGATGATCCGTTCGAGAACCTGCAGCGCGAAGTTCAGCGCCTGTTCCACGACCTCGTCTATCATCGGCACCCGGCGTCCCATTTCGCCGAGCCGACCTGGTCGCCACCGGCGGATCTCGTCGTGAACGGATCTTCGGCGCGCGTCATCGTCGAGCTTGCGGGCGTGCCGCGCGAGAATGTCCGGGTGCGATTGCGCGGCACCGTGCTCGAAATCACCGGACGTCGTGAGCCTTCATATCGTCCGCACGGCGCGCACTACCATCGCGCCGAAATCTACTTTGGCGAGTTCCGGCGCGTCATCGAGTTGCCGTGGGCCGCCGACGAAGACAACGTCGACGCGAAGTTCCGCGACGGCATGCTCGAAATCCAACTGGTCCCGACGCCGCAGCCGCAACGTGCGGACATTCCGGTGCAGCCGCAGCACTCTCGATAAGGCGAATCCATCATGGCGAAGCGCGCACACAAGAACGCAGCGAAGAATCGGCGACGCACGAGCGCCGGAGGCGCGACGAAGCACACCGCGACACGCGGAGCTGCGCCCCGAACGAAGGCCGGAGGATCCAACGCACGATCTGCCAAGGTTGCGAAGGGGTCGTCTCCGCCGATGACCGCCGCCGCGCGGAAAACCCCACCGGCGAAGAAACCGGCCGTGACGAAGCCTGCCGCTGGGAAGAAGTCCGCTGCTGCGACCAGGCCTGCACCGACAACCAGGCCGGTTGCAACCGCACGGACCGTGAACCCTGCGAAGGCCCCGAGTTCCGGACCAAGGACAGCGATGAAGGCGCCGACCGCATTCATCATTCCCGGCGCCGGCATCCTGCTCGCGCCTGATGCGCAGACCGGCGGCGCGGGGCAGTCCGCCGACGTCTTGCGCGCCGGCGAGCGCCGCGAAGTGCCGATTTTGCCGGTGCGGCAGACCGTGCTGTTCCCCTACGCGATCCTGCCACTCAATGTTGGACGAACCGGAAGTGTGCAACTGCTGAACGAGGTGATGGCGGGCGACCGCACCATCGCCGTGGTCACGCAGCGTGATCCCTCCGCCGACACGCCCGCGCTCGAAGACCTTCACCCGGTGGGAACGCTCGCCACCGTTCTGCGCATGGTGCGGGCAGGAGACAACCGCCTCAACATCCTCGTCCAGGGCGTAGCCCGGGTGCGGACGATCGAGGCGGTGTCGCAGGAGCCATATCTCAGGGCCCGGATCGAGTTCCTCGGCGAGCGCGAGGCCGACGACGTCGAGATCGACGCGCTCGTCAAGAACGTGATCGGCCAGTTCGAACGAGTCGTGGCGCTGTCGCCCAACGTGCCAGACGAAGCGGTGGTCGCGGCGCGCGAACAGACGAGCCCCGGCAAGATCGCGGACTTCATCGCGTCGTTGCTCGATCTGCCGGTCGAGGACAAGCAGGGTTTGCTCGAACAGCTCGACGCCAAGCTGCGCCTGCAGAAACTCACCGAGATCCTCGCGCGTGAGCTGCAGGTGCTCGAGGTCGGCCAGAAGATTCAGGAATCCGTGCAGGAGCAGCTCGGCGAGCACCAGAAGGAGTTCGTGCTGCGCCAGCAGCTCGAGGCGATTCGCAAGGAACTCGGCGAAGGCGACGACGCGCAGCGCGAGATCGAGGAGCTGCGCGCGCGCATCGAAAAGGCGGCCATGCCGCCCGACGTGCGCAAGGAGGCGGATCGCGAGCTCGAACGCCTGTCGCGCATCCCGCCTCAGGCGGCCGAGTACACGGTCGCGCGCACCTACCTCGAATGGCTGTGCGACATGCCGTGGTCGATCATCACGGAGGATCAGCTCGACCTGAAGCACGTGCGCGCCGTGCTCGACGAAGACCATTATGGACTCGACCGCATCAAGGAGCGCATCCTCGAATACCTCGCCGTCCGCAAGTTCAAGAAGGACGCACGCACGCCGATTCTGTGCTTCGCGGGGCCGCCGGGCACCGGAAAGACGTCGCTCGGCCGCTCGATCGCGCGCGCGCTCGGACGCAAGTTTGTGCGGCAATCGCTCGGCGGGGTGCGTGACGAGGCCGAGATCCGCGGCCATCGCCGCACCTACATCGGCGCGCTGCCCGGCAGCATCGTGCGCGGCATCCGGCGTGCCGGCTCCAAGAACCCGCTGTTCATGCTCGACGAGGTCGACAAGCTCGGCGCCGACTTCCGCGGCGACCCATCGAGTGCGCTGCTCGAGGTGCTGGACCCCGAGCAGAATGGCGCGTTCGTCGACCACTATCTAGACGTGCCGTTCGATCTGTCGCAGGTGATGTTCCTCACCACCGCCAACTACCTCGATCCGGTGCCCCCCGCGCTGCTCGACCGCATGGAAGTGATCGAACTGTCCGGCTACACCGATCGCGAAAAACTCGAGATCGCAAAGCGCCATCTGATTCCCAAGGGCATCGGGGAGAACGGCCTCGGCGAGCTCCACATCCAGTTCACCGACGACGCCATTCTCAAGGTCGTGCACGAATACACGCGCGAAGCCGGATTACGGAATCTCGAGCGCGAGCTGATGAACCTGCTGCGCAAGACCGCAAAGCAGGTCGCCGAGGGCGGCGATCCACCCCGCCTGATCGGACCCGAGCGCGTGCGCGCATTGCTCGGTCCCGAGCGCTTCGAGCGCGAGAAGGCAACGCAACTCGACGCGCCGGGCGCCGCACTCGGCCTCGCGTGGACGCCGAGCGGCGGCGAGGTGCTCACGGTCGAGGCGACCTCGATGCCCGGCAGCCGCGGGCTCACACTCACCGGCCAACTCGGCGACGTCATGAAGGAATCCGCGCAGGCGGCGCTGTCGTATATCCGCTCACACGCCGAAACGCTCGGAATCGATCCGAACTTCTACGAGAACACCGATCTCCACGTGCACTTGCCCGCCGGGGCGATCCCCAAGGACGGCCCGTCGGCGGGGGTGACGCTGTGCACCGCACTGGTGAGCCTGCTCACCGGGCGCCGCGCACGCGCGGGCATCGCGATGACCGGTGAGATCACGCTGCGTGGCAACGTGCTCAAGGTCGGCGGGGTCAAGGAGAAGGTGCTCGGCGCCCACCGCGCAGGCATCACGACGATCATCCTGCCCGAGGACAATCAGGGTGATCTCGAGGAAGTGCCGGTGGACGTGCGCACGCACGTGATCTTCTGTCCGGTCGAGCGCATCGAGCAGGTGCTCCAGCTCGCGCTCGAGCCGGCAGAGGCGAGCGACGCGGGCAACGGTGCTTCGCCGGATACCGAGTTGCGAATCGTGCGCCCGGAGGCGACGAGCGAACGGCCACGCCACAAGGCGCCCGACGCCTGAGCAGCGGCCGCCGAAGGGGAATCGCCGGCGCGAACCACCGAGATGCGGAGCGGCTAGGGACTTCCGGTGCGCCGGAACACGAGCGCCCGCACATGCGCGGGTACTGCGTCCGCCGGCGCGAGCCCGACGTCGACCGGGCCGCCTGCATGATCGAACGCCAGTGAGTCGCTGCCGGCGGCGAGCGGCGTGCCGCGCTCCGCGTCTCGCACTTCGGCGCGCACACCGCGGCGATCGGATTCCACGGCGAGCTGCCAGCTCCCGGGGGGCAGCAGGACATCGACGAGCACCGCGGGCACCTCGGGCGTCGTGAGCACGCCGGGTCGCCCCGCCGCATCGAGGCGCACCACGCTCGCGGGATTCGCGGCGAGCAGCCAGCCCGGGACCGTCACGCGGCCCGGCTCGCGCACGATACCGAGCTTTCCACCATCGCGGCGCGTCCAGATGCGCGACTGCACGCGATAGGGTTCGTCCGCTTCAAACGTCACGAGCGCGTAGCGCGACGTGAAGGTGCTATCCGAGACCAGCTCCTTGCCGCTCCTGAAGCAACCGGTGTCGCGGCCCGTCGGGACGCACAGCAGCACCAGGTCCGGCTCGCGCGACAGCACGTAGCGGCCGTTGCCGAGCTCGTGACCGATGCGCCCTCTGCCGAAATCCGCGGGTGGGTGATGCGCGAGCCAGCGGTCGCTGAGGCCGAGCATGTCAATCGCGGGCAGCTTCGACCAGTACGGCACCGAGCCGGCGGGGTCGACGGCGATCATCGGCATGCGGTCGCCGAACGCGCGCGCGAGAAAACGCCCGATCACCTCGCCGTCCCATTCCCAGCGCTCGACCCGGCTGCGCGCCGCAGCGGGATCGGCGAGCTGAAGCGCGGCATACACCGCGAGCACGAACAGCGTGGCGCCCGCGACGCCGGCCAGGTGCCTTCGCTCGAGCACGCGACCCAGCGCTTCGGCGCCCATGAAGCCTGTCACGACGACGAGCGGCACGAACAACCGCCGCGCCGGGAACACATCGCCCCCGACGACCACGAGATACAACGCCCACGCTACGAGCGGCATCACGAGGAACTTCATGCGTCCCGGCCGGCCCTGCACCCCGCGCGCAACCAGGATCGCCGCGACGATGCCGAGCGCGAGCGGCACGAAGCCGACCAATCCGTCGATCAGATAGATCGCGCCGCTGCGCAGACGCACGGCCGACAGCGCGAGCTTCACGCGCGATGAGTTCGAGATCCACTCGCCGTAGTAGGCGAGGCGAAACCCGAGCTGCACCAGCGTGAACAACGCCGGCCCGACCGCGAGCGCCCCCGCCATCCGCAGGCCCCCAACTCCGCGCGCAGCGAGCAGCCCCGCGCACAGTGCTCCTGCGAGCACGAAACCGTCCGGGCGCGTGATGCACAACAGTCCGAGCAGCAGCGACGGCACGAGTGCGTCGCGCGAGATCGCCTCGGGACGCAGCAGCCGCAACGCGGTCGTGATCGCCCATGCCAACAGCGCGGCAACCAACGGGGTCTCGAGCCCGCCGATGGTCCATACCGCGACCGGCGCCGCGAGCGCCAGCACCAGCGTTCCGGCGAGTGCGGGCAATGCCGTGCTGAGCCCGGCCGGCGCGAATGACCAGGCGACCGCAGCGAGCGCGGCGGCGCCGCACGCCAGGCCGAGCATGCGCGCCGCAACGACGAGATCGATGCCGAGCGCGCCCAGCCCCGAACACAGCAGCACCCACAGCAGATTCGAGTAGCCCTCGACGCGCTCGCCGTCGTTCCACGTGAGCCCGTGACCGCCGAGGAGCCGCTCGGCGTATCGTAGCGAGATCAGCGCGTCGTCGGCGATGAACGGCAGATAGGACTTCGCGTGAAACGCAAGTGCGAGGGTCGCGAGCGCGGCGATGAAGAATCCAAGCCCGGAAGCACTTTCCGAATGATTCGCCTGCGCGCCACGGGGGTCGCGGCGCAAGGGCACGCGGGGTGCGCGGGGGACTTCGCGATCGCGGCGTTTCATGCGCGGTCCCGCGACGCGATGAAGGCCGGGCGCGGGCGCGCCACGTCTATCCCACGGCCTTCAGTTCGAAACCCGCGTCCTCGAGCTCACACAGGTCGGCGACGATGCCGCGCGCGCCGTGCTCACGCGCGAACGCCGCTCCGTCTTCGAAGGCCGCGCCGCCCGCGCACAACTCCTTCGCGAGCACCGGCACCGTGGCGCCGCGCAACGCAGCGAGCGATTCGCTGCGGCTCGGCTTCATGCCGAGTCCGCCCGTGTTCACGGGCGCCACGACGTAGTCGGGCACCACCCCCCATTCGCGGAACCGTTCGAGCATCAGCCCGAGATTGTGGGTCTCAATCCCCGCGGCCGCACGGAAGCGCGAGCGCACCAGCCGCACGAACATCTCGAACAACCGCCGGTTGCCCGCGGCGAGCGCGCAGTCGGCGAGCCACGCGTCAAGCACGACGCCCTTCACGTCACGCGCGCGCACCGCGGCAATCTCAGATTCAATCAGCACCGGAAGCCGGACCGTCCAATCACCGCCGTAGAGCGAAGCGGGCCGGGTGAAGCGCGCGAGCGCCATGCGTACCCCCGCCGAGGTTCCCGCGCGCGGAACGCGCCGGCGCAGCAGCGGCTCGACCCCGGGCTCCAGCTCCAACCGTTCCTGCTGGGTGAGCGCGGGGATCACGGCATGCACCGGAACCGGACGACGCAAGATCTCGCTCGCCGCGGCGAGCAGCGGTGTCGGGCTCGCGAGCACGCCGTCGGCGCCCGCATCGAGCGCGCGCGAGATCGTCACCGCCAACGCTTCGGGCTGGCGGTAGCGTGATGTGACATCGAGGATGCGATCGCGGGTCGCGAACGTGAGACCGTGCATCGAGCGCGTGCCGAGCATGACGCGCGGCGGTCCTGACGGGCTCATCGCGCGACGTCCACGGCAGCCCCGTCGGCGGCGGCCGACGCGTAGAGCGCATCGACGACGCGCAGGGAATCGAGACACCCCGACAGCTCGGTGGGCGTCGCGGCACCGCCGGTCACCGCCGCGAGGAACGTGGCGTCCTGGAGCCACAGTTCGTCGCCGTCCAGCTCGAACCGCGCCGACTGCGGCAGGCTCGCGGGACCGAAGCGAGTCGCACCCGCCGGAAATGCGCCGCGCACGACGGCAAGGTCGATCTCGACGGCGTCTTCGGACAGCAGCATGCGCCCGAACTCGGCCTCCACTTCGATCACGGTTGCCGACCGCGGGTAACCGGGCGCGCTCCACGACGTCTCGAACCCGAGCCGCGCGCCCCCGGCGAGCGTCCAGCCACCGCGGGCTTCGTCGTCGAGCGCACCGTAGAGGCGCTGCGAGGTCGCGGTCACGGCACCCGGCATTCCAAACATGCGGACCAGCACGAACATGAGCTCGGCGCCAAGGTGAGCCATCACGCCACGGGGTCCGCCGTGCGCCGAGTAGCTGCGCTGGTGCGCCTGGGTCACGACGCGAGAGACGTTGCGCGACGCGCGCACCTGGCGCACGACGCCGAGCGTGTCAGACGCGACGATGCGGCGGGCCGCTTCGAACACCGGATGGTAGGCCAGTGCCAGCGCGCAGGCGATGGAGCGCTCGGCATGCGCCGCCGCGTGGATCAGGGGAGCCGCGTCGGCGGCCGCGAGGGCGGGAACGCCTTCGATCATCACCGCACTACCCGCGTCCAGCGCCTGCGCTGCGAGCCCCGCCGCGAGATCGAACGGCGTGGCCACGAACACGACCTCGGGGGTGGCGCGCTGGAGCATCGTGCCGGCGCTCGCGTACGAGCGGGCCGGAAGCCCCATGCCGCGGGCATTGCGGCGCGCGGCGCGGTCGGGATCGCCGATCGCGACGAGGTCGACGTTGGTGATCGTCGAGAGCGTCGCCGCGTGATGGAGTCCGCAACGGCCTAGCCCGAACACGCCCACGCGCACGGATCGGTGCGGCTGAATGACTGTGGCGGGCTCGAACGCGCGCGGTGCGAGAAGTTCTTCCGTGAGGGTCATGAACGAGGCAGGTTAGAGGGAAGGGCAACCGGACGCAACGCGTTCGCGAAACCGCGACGCATGCGCGTGCCCGGCCATCCGCCGCGCCATCTCACCGGTCCCTGCCACGCGGTGACGTTCACGCAGTCATCTTGAACTGGATTTCGACGTCAGCCAGGTCGCGCTCGTCGACCTTGAACAGGTGGTGCGGCGAGTACTGCAGCCAGCCCGCGACGTACATGTCGGGGATCTGTTCGATGCGCGTATTGAACGTGGTGACGGTGTCGTTGTAGAACTCGCGCCGGTCGGCGATGTGGTTCTCGAGCTCACTGATGCGGCCCTGAAGCTGGAGGAACGACAGGTTCGCCTTGAGGTCGGGATACGCCTCGGCAACCGCGAAGAACTGCCCGAGGGCGCGCGTCAACTGGTTCTCGGCATTCGCGCGATCCGTGACGCTGGTGGCGCGCAGCAGCGCACCGCGCGCCTCGCTCAGCCTGTCGAACACCGCACGCTCGTGCTGCATGTAGCCTTCGCACACCTTGACCAGCTTCGGCAATTCGTCGTGGCGCTGCTTCAGCAGCACGTCGATGTTGGCCCACGAACGCCCGATGTTGTTCTTGAGCGCGACGAGGCTGTTGTAGATCGACATGAGATAGCTCACCGCACCGACCACGATGAACAGCGCGATGAACATCCCGATCACCTCACCAGCATGCATGTGCTTCCTCCATTTTCGCGTGCGACCGGCGCCGACCGGTCTTTCGAGCTACCCGAGCAGGTGGCGCCCGGCACGGGCGTAGATCCAGTAGACGAGCCCGACGATCGTGAGCAGCGGACCCCCGAACAGGCTCGCCAGCGTGGAGAACCCATACGAGATCTCGAGCGCGAGCTCGGACTCGGTGCTGATGATGAACGTCGTGTCGTGATCACCACGGCGAATGACCGCCGCAATCTGGTCATGCATGGCCTTGACGCGGCCCGGTCCACGCGGCGGAATGCTTGGCGGGTGCTCGGAGCCGGATGCGGTCGCCGCCACGGCCCTGAGCTGCACGGCGGGGCTGGTCCGCGCCAGGGTGTTCGCGGCCAGCGTCGGGTTTGCCAGGCGTGCCCCAGGCTGAGCGAGGTGCGCTCCACCACCTTCGGTTCCGGTCGCGCGCAACGCGGGCTCCACCCATGACGCGCGCTCGGCCGGGTGCTCGGTGAGCACCGGGTTCGAGACGTCGCGCGATTGCGCGCGAGGAACGGCGGTGCCCAGGATGTAAACGCGCTGGCCCTCCTCAAGTGTGCGCTCGCGGAATCGCATCGTGCTCATCCGCCACAGATAGCGCTGCCACAGGCGTTGTTCGGTCATGTAGTGCCCATAAAGCTCGGGCATGAACAGACCCATGCACTGTTCCTCGCTCCCAGCCGGCACCTTGCAGTCCGAACCGCTCGGGTAGACGAGCGCGATACCGGTGCCGTCTCCCACATAGAACGGATTGCCTGAGCTCCTGCGGTGGACGACGCGGTGCCCGCCACGCCGGCCAGCACGGATCGAGATGTCGACTTCCCAGTAGGCGCACTCGCGTCCCGTAAACGGCGCGCGGACCAGACTGCGCTCGAGCACGGTGCCGTTGACTTCGACGAGTCCCATCGCCATCGACCGGATCCGGGCGGTTGGCGTATTGCGGATCAGCCGGCGCGTGCGCAGGTCGCGAAACCCACGCGCGAACATGGCTAGCCCGGCGCACATCGCCACCGCGGCATAGAAGGGCAGATCGATTCGGGCCATCGGAAGTTCCACGCGGAGGACGGGACCATGGGAGACGTGCCCGGCGGGCGGGAGCCGGATAATTGGTGTTATCGGCCCACACAAACGCCCTGAGCACTCAAAAATTCAGGGCTTTGACAGGCCCGGTGCGCCGTGCGGAATCGGGGAGCTTCCAGGGAACCGCGCGGTCATCGACGGGGTTTCTGATACGGGCGGGTGGTGAAAGCGTGTTCGTTACCGCGAGGGTGACGGTTCACGTGAACCACCCTCCCGCCACAGGCGACGCTCACTTCGGCCGCTGTCGCTCCTCGTCGCGGCGGCGGCGTTCATCGCGGCGGCCCTTGCGGTGCGCGTAGGAGTACACAAGGTAGATCGCGACCGCGTGGATCACCCACCAGCCAAATTGGAAGAACTTGAGCCCGTCGGGCAGCACCAGGATCATGCCGCCCCCAGCGACCGAACGAACGCGCGGTCGGCTTCGAGAATTTCCGCCACGTCGATGTCGCGCGGCAGGATCCAGCGGAATGCATGCACACCGTGGCCGGGGCGCAGCTCCCCCGCCTCGAACACACAGCGCAGGAACGTGATCTCGACCTTAAGGCCGTGCGGATACGCGTGATGTTCGACGTGCAGCCGCTCGATCACTCGCGCCTCCACCCCCAACTCTTCGCGCACCTCGCGCACCACTGCGGTCTCGGGCGACTCTCCCGCTTCGAGCTTTCCGCCCGGAAACTCCCACTGCATCCCGAGCGCGCCGCCGGGCGGGCGCTGGGTGAGCAGAATGTGATCGCCGCTCCACACCACCGCGGCCGCGACCCGCACCCGCGCGGTGGGCCCCACGGCCCCGGCGCTCATCGCGACCGGCCCGCGCACGCGATCGCAATCGCCGCTTCGAAGCGCTGCAGATAGCGACGGTCCCCGCCCTCGCGCGCCGCGATCCACTCGCACGCGGTGCGGTGCAGCAGCGCGGCATGCTCGGCGCGCACCGGGCGCTGCTTGAGCACGCGCGGCAGCTTGAGATAGGTCGGCGGGCTGTCGATCACCAGCGGCGAGCGCGCGAGCGCCCACAGGTCGCACTGACGCTCACCGCGCGGCACCAGCCCCCGCGCCTGCAGCAGGTGGATCATCTCGTGGGCAACCGTGAATAGATCGATGCGCCGCGGGCGCAGCCAGATGCCCGGGTGCTCGGGGTCGAGCGATCCCCAGCCCAGCACACCGCGCTTCTGCGCGAGGCCGACGCGGACCGAAACCCCAGCCAGCTCCGGGAAGAAGGCACGTACGAACTCGGTGCGCTCACGGATGCGTTCGAGGTGCGGGGACTTGAGGGCCAGTCGAGAGTAGGTCCAGCGCGGCGGGCCAAGCTCGAGCTCAAGCCCGAGCTGCTCGAGTGGCACGACCCGGCGGCGGCGCGGGGCCTGCGT
>Ga0315276_10006873_pt1 | contig 10502 bp, 8 predicted proteins | sample YL17G05_0_MG_FD_204542 | JGI IMG/M metagenome (GOLD analysis project Ga0315276, IMG submission 204542) | Sediment microbial communities from Yellowstone Lake, YNP, Wyoming, USA - YL17G05_0 | ecosystem: Environmental > Aquatic > Freshwater > Lake > Sediment | place: USA: Wyoming | collected... | reverse complement strand
AGCGGCTGCCGGTGTCGATGCTGGATGACGCGCATGCGCGTCCCGTGTTGCGGCGGTGGCTCGAGCGCGCCGGGATCACGGGGGTTCGCGAGCGGGTGTTGAACGAGATCCTCCGGCAGGCAGGCGGGGCGGGCGATCGGGTACCAAAGGTCGGGGTGGCCAGCGGCGTCAATGTCCGCCGCTATCGGCGTGATCTGTTTATCGTCGCCGACACTGCGCGCGAGTTCGCGACGATGGCTTGGACGCTTGGCACTGACCTGCGTTTGCCAGGCGGGCGCCTGACATCTCGACTGGGTCCGGGTCCGGGGCTGCGCGCTGATGTCGCAGCCGTCGAAGTCCGCGCGCGTCGGGGCGGTGAACGCTTGCGCCCGCTGGGGCGCGACGGATCACGCAGCGTCAAACGCCTGCTGCAGGAAGCACATATTCCGCCATGGTGGCGCGTCGGATATCCGCTGATCTATGTGGGTGATCACTTGGTGGCCGTGCCGGCGGTCGCCATTGATGAATCCTGCGGCACGTTGGCCGAACGCACATGGCAGGTCGGTTTCGAATCTTCGGCAGGGACGGAGCACTCATGATGCGCGCGGTCCGTTTTGTTTGTGCTGGCAGGACCCTTTTGTTACCCTGACCTCCCATCTTGCGCGCTTCATTCATGACCTACGTCGCGCGCGTCCACTACAAGATGGCGCACTCATGACCCGCTATATTTTTGTGACTGGTGGAGTGGTTTCGTCCCTCGGCAAGGGGATCCTAACCGCCTCACTCGCAGCCGTGCTTGAAGCACGTGATCTGAAGATCAACATCGTCAAGATGGATCCGTATATCAACGTTGATCCGGGCACGATGAGTCCGTTCCAGCACGGTGAGGTTTATGTCACGGCCGACGGCGCTGAAACCGATCTCGATCTGGGCCACTACGAACGGTTTCTGCGCGCGCGCATGTCGCGCAGCAATAATTTCACGACCGGCAGCATCTATGCCGAGGTGATCCGCAAGGAACGCCGCGGCGATTACCTCGGTGGCACGGTTCAGGTGATTCCGCATATCACTGACGAGATCAAGCGGCGAATCCGTGAGGCGGGTGAAGGATTTGATATCGAGTTTGTCGAGATCGGCGGCACCGTCGGCGACATCGAATCGCAGCCCTTTCTCGAGGCCATCCGGCAGCTGCGCCTCGAAGTCGGCGCATCGCGAACCCTGTTGATTCATCTGACGCTGGTGCCGTATATCGCGACCGCCGGTGAGATCAAGACGAAGCCGACGCAGCACTCAGTGAAAGAGCTGCGATCGATCGGCCTACAACCTGATGTATTGGTATGCCGGTCAGACCGACTGATTCCGAAGTCGTCGCGCAGCAAGATCGCATTGTTCACCAACGTCGAAGAACGCGCCGTCATCTCGCTGCCTGATGCCCCGACCATCTATCAGGTCCCGGCGATGCTCCACGAGCAGAATCTCGATGATATCGTCGTCGAGAAGTTCGGCATCGAGTGTCCGGAAGCGGATCTGTCGGAGTGGCTTCGCGTGGTTGATGCACAACTGCACCCGGAGCGCCGCGTGCGGATTGCGATCGTCGGCAAATATCTGGATCTGCTCGATGCCTACAAATCGCTCAGCGAAGCCGTTGTACATGCCGGAATTCAGACGCGCACGAAGGTCGAAATCCGTTACGTCGATGCCGAAGATATTGAAACCAACGGCACCGCGACGTTGCGCGATGTCCAGGCGATCCTCGTGCCCGGTGGTTTTGGCCAACGTGGCTTCGAAGGCAAGATCAAGGCCGCAAGGTACGCCCGCGAGAATGGCGTTCCGTACCTCGGTATCTGTTATGGACTGCACGCGGCGGTCATCGATTTTGCACGTAATGTTGTGGGGCTCGAGGATGCCCACTCGACGGAAATCAACCCGAACTCACCGTATCCGGTGATTGCGATGATCACCGAATGGGTCGATCGCGACGGCAACCGGACGCATCGTAGCGCCGACGGTGATCTCGGAGGCACCATGCGGCTCGGCGAACAGGCATGCAATCTCGCGTCCGGTTCGCTGGCACGTGCGATTTATGGCGCGGATGTTGTGCATGAGCGCCACCGACACCGCTACGAGGTCAACGAACGTTATCTCGATCAATTGGAAAGTCATGGACTGAAGATTGCCGGGCGCTCCGCCGATGGGCTGGTCGAGATGATAGAACTCCCGGATCATCCGTGGTTTGTTGCCTGCCAGTTCCACCCCGAATTTACGTCTTCGCCACGGGACGGGCATCCGTTGTTTCGCGGCTTCATCGAGGCAGCACTTGATTACGCCGCATTCGAAGCACCCGTGCGCGAGACCGCGAAAGCCGCCGCCACCACCTGACCAACGGATACGTTCATGCAGTTATTGGATTTTGAGGTCGGGCACGATCGGCCCTTTTTTCTGATCGCCGGTCCGTGTGTCATCGAGACTGAAAAGCTCGCTCTAGATACTGCGCAGCATTTGCGCGAGATCACTGATGCGCTTGGTATCCGGTTCATTTTCAAGAGTTCCTTCGACAAGGCCAACCGTTCGTCCCACGAGAGCTATCGCGGTCCAGGCATCGAAGAAGGACTACGCATCCTCGAGAAGGTCAAGGCCGAGGTTGGCGTCCCGGTGTTGACCGACGTCCATGAGGACACGCCGCTCGCTGCGGTTGCCGAAGTTGTTTCGGTGTTGCAGACACCGGCATTTCTGTGTCGGCAGACGAACTTCATTCGTAGCGTCTGCGCACAAGGATTGCCGGTCAACATCAAGAAGGGACAATTCCTCGCGCCGCTCGACATGGTCAATGTGGTGAACAAAGCGCGCGCCACCGGCAATCAACAGATCATGGTCTGCGAGCGCGGCGCGAGTTTCGGCTATAACAATCTGGTGTCGGACATGCGCTCGTTGTCGATCATGCGCAGCACCGGTTGTCCGGTGGTCTACGATGCGACGCATTCGGTGCAGATGCCGGGCGGGCTCGGCACGGTGTCCGGCGGCCAACGGGAAATGGTGCCCGTGCTGGCACGCGCCGCGGTTGGTGCCGGTGTGGCCGGTGTCTTCATGGAAACTCATCCGGACCCGGCGAATGCAATGTCGGATGGCCCTAACTCGTGGCCCCTCGACCGTATGCTCGAGTTGCTGCGCGTTCTGGTGCAGATCGACGAGGTCGTCAAGGAGAACGGGTTCATCGAGGATACGCTCAAGTGAGGTTCGAATGAGCAAGATCAAACACATCGTTGCCCGGGAAATACTCGATTCCCGCGGCAATCCGACCGTCGAGGCGGATGTGCTCCTCGACAATGGCGCGATCGGTACGGCGTGTGCGCCTTCCGGGGCATCCACCGGGACGCGTGAGGCACTGGAACTGCGTGACAACGATCGGACCCGCTACCTCGGCAAAGGCGTTCGGCGCGCCGTCGGTGGAATCATCAATGAAATTGCTCCGGCATTGACCGGTGTCGACGCCACAGACCAGGAACGGCTCGATCGCGTGATGCTCGATCTGGATGGCACCGCAAACAAGACGCGACTCGGAGCCAACGCGATCCTCGCCGTATCGTTGGCTGCAGCGAAGGCGGCGGCTGCCGCGCGTGGGGTGCCGCTGTACGAACACATCAGTACTCTGTTCGGTGCAGCGGACGTACGCATGCCGGTGCCGATGATGAACATCATCAATGGCGGTGAGCATGCCGACAACAACATCGATATCCAGGAATTCATGATTCAACCGGTATCGATGCACAGCTTCAGCGAAGCGCTGCGTTGCGGTGTCGAGGTGTTCCACGCGCTGAAGGGCGTGTTGCATGCGCGCGGTCTGAATACCGCCGTCGGCGACGAGGGTGGCTTCGCGCCAAACCTGCCCTCAAACGCCGCGGCGTTGGACGTCATTACCGAGGCAGTGGTCGCGGCGGGTTATCGGCCGGGCGAGGATGTCACGCTGGCGCTCGACTGCGCGGCATCAGAGTTCTATGACGGCAGCGAATATGTGTTGGCCAACGAAGGCAGGTTCGGCCGCGGTCAGTTCGTTGCATACCTTGCGGGGCTGCGGCAACGTTATCCGATCCTGTCGATCGAAGACGGTATGGACGAGGCCGACTGGACGGGTTGGAAAATGCTGACGGATACATTGGGCGACGCTGTGCAGCTCGTTGGCGATGACTTGTTCGTTACCAATACCGCGATATTGAGCGACGGCATCAAGGCGCATGTTGCCAATGCGATCCTGATTAAATTTAATCAGATCGGCAGCCTCACCGAGACGCTGGCGGCCATTCGGATGGCGCAGCAGGCAGGTTATGCCACGGTGATCTCGCATCGCTCCGGAGAGACCGAGGACACGACGATCGCCGATCTTGCGGTGGCCACTGGTGCGGGTCAGATCAAGACGGGTTCGTTGTCGCGTTCCGATCGTGTTGCCAAGTACAACCGGCTGCTGCGCATTGAAGAGCAGCTGGGCAGCGCAGCGGTTTATCGAGGCCGCGCCGAGTTGCGGAGCTGAGCGGCATGCGTGTGTTGGTCGCCATCGGTGTCATTGTCCTGCTTGGTATGCAGGTAAGACTGTGGTTCAGCGATGTCGGCATACTTGCGCGCCACGATCTCGATGAGCGCCTGACAGAACAACTTCGACGGACCCAGGAACTCACTGACCGCAATCAGCGGTTGCACATTGAGGTCGAAGCGCTGAAGAGTGGCCTGGCCGCCGTTGAGTCGCGCGCGCGTAGCGAGCTCGGCATGATCAAGAACGGTGAGATCTTCTACCTGGTCGTCGACCCCTGATTGTGAATCCGACCACGCCGCCGCGCGCCCATGCACAACTGTCAGTCGAAGGCGTGATCCGGCAGTGTCCGGACGATTTTTCTGTCGACGAACAGGCCGCGGACATGCCGACCGCGGCCGGTGATCACCTGCTGATCCGTGTTGAAAAACGCGGCCTGAATACCAACGACGTTGCCGAAGAATTGGCGCGCGTGTTCGGCGTCGCGCCGGTGGACATCGGCTTCGCGGGTATGAAGGACCGCCATGCGGTGACGCGTCAGTGGTTCAGCGTTCGTACCGCATGCGACGCATCGAATATTGCCACGGGAACCGAAGGATGGCGTGTCATCGAGTCCGCCCGCCGGCAACACAAACTCAGGCGCGGTGACCTGGCTGGCAACAGCTTTCGAATTCGAATACGTCAGTTGCGCGGCGATCTTGATGCGGTGTCTGAACGTCTGGCGGTGATACGCAGGTCGGGGGTCCCGAACTATTTTGGTGAGCAGCGTTTTGGTCGTGATGGCGCGAACGTCGAACGCGCGAAGGCTTGGATCAACAAACGGCCGCGTCCGGTTGTGCCCGCATTCCAGAAAGGCCTGCATTTGTCCACCGCGCGCTCGCTATTGTTCAATGCGGTCCTCGCGCTCCGGGTCGAGCGCGGGTGCTGGAATACGCCGGTTGATGGTGATGTTTTGATCGATGCTCGCCCAACGGGCCCGCTATGGGGGCGGGGACAGGCGTTGGCCACCGGGACAGCCCGCGCGATCGAAATTGACGCGCTCGCGCCTTATCACGAATGGTTGGATCCGCTCGAGCATCTGGGGTTGACGCAGGAGCGCCGTGTTTTCGTGTTGAATCCGGCACGGTTCGATTGGTCGTTCGACGGCGACAACCTCGTCGTCTCGTTCGATCTGGCGCCCGGTCAGTACGCGACGGCGTTGCTGCGCGAGCTGGGTTCGCTACGCAATGCCGCGCCCGGAGCTGCATCGTGAGCGATTTTGATCTGCGCGGCATCGGAATGACGTCTCAGCGCACCCGTGATCGTCTGGTGAAGCGGCTGCGTGAACACGGCATTACGGACGAGCGGGTACTGGATGTCATTGGCACGATACCGCGGCATATCTTCATCGATGAAGCGATGGCACATCGTGCTTACGAAGACACTGCGCTGCCGATCGGGCATGGGCAGACCATTTCGCAACCGTTCATCGTCGCGCTGATGACGCAGACTCTTCTGAATCACGCGCGGGAACGGATCCTGGAAATAGGCACCGGCTCGGGCTATCAGACCGCGGTGCTGGCCGCCCTGGTGAAGCGGGTATTCACCGTCGAACGTATCGCTCCACTGATCGAACGGGCGCGCGATCGTTTTCGCGCGTTGAAGTTGCGCAATGTGCGCGTGAAGTACGACGACGGCACTATGGGTTGGTCCGAACAGGGTCCTTTCGACGGCATTATCGTGACGGCCGCTGCGCGCAGTGTGCCCGAGGCGTTGCTCGAACAGCTTGCCGTGGGTGGCAGAATGGTCATTCCCGTCGGCGATGATGACGTGCAGGAACTCAAGGTGATCGATCGTACCGAAGAGGGGCTGCGCGAAGATCGCCTCGAGTACGTTCGTTTTGTACCCCTGCTGCGCGGAACCGTCGGCTGATCATCGCTGCTTGATTCGTGTATTGCTGCCGCCTGCGGGTCCGCTCGCAAGTCCGATTAAAGCTCGCGCAGTGCGTGCCGACATAAGGAACGCAGGCAAACTCATTGATAGAAAGGACTCGCAGTGGGCGCATCAGAAGGTCTGGCCATGGAAGGCGGTGCAATCGAGAGCTCAGCGTGGCGCATTGGCGTGGATGAATACCTTGATCGGCTCGATGACGAGGTCACCGACGCACCTGACTCACCCGATGCCACCGAACTCTATTTGAAAGAAATCGGCTTCTCGCCGCTCTTGAGTGCGGCAGAAGAAAAACAGTTCGGACGGCGCGCGCGTCGGGGCGATCCGGCGGCGCGCAAACGTATGATCGAGAGTAACTTGCGACTGGTCGTGAAGATTTCCCGCCGCTATCTCAATCGCGGCTTGCCGCTGCTCGATCTGATCGAAGAGGGCAATCTAGGATTGATTCACGCGGTCGCGAAATTTGACGCCGACCGTGGTTTTCGCTTTTCAACCTACGCGACGTGGTGGATCCGTCAGGCGATCGAGCGCGCGATCATGAATCAGACACGGACCATTCGATTGCCGGTGCATGTGATCAAGGAACTCAATTTATATCTGCGTGTGGCTCGGGAACTGGCGCAAAAACTGGATCATGACCCCGGCGTTGAAGACATTGCGGCGTTGATCGAGCGCCCCGTCGCCGATGTCGAGAAGATCCTGAAACTGAACGAGCGGGTGGAATCCATCGACTATCTGCGTGCGCCGCAGGATCGCTCGATGTTCGAAACGATTGCCGATGAGAACTCGGCGGATCCATCGGATCTGGTTGCTGCGCGCGACCTGTCGGCCAAGTTGGAGCGTCTGCTGGGACAGCTGTCGGAGAAACAGCGCGACGTGTTGATTCGACGCTTCGGTTTGCACGGTGGCGCGAGCGGAACGCTGGAAGAGGTCGGCGCGGAGATCGGCTTGACCCGTGAGCGGGTGAGACAAATTCAGGTCGACGCACTGGCGCGATTGCGCAACGGAATGGAGGCCGAAGGCCTCGATGCGGCGCAGGTTTTTTGCAGTTGAGGCGGTGTAGAGCGCGTCGGAATCGCAGGGTCAGCGTTCGAGCAGTTTCCGCTTGTTCGGTTTGCCGTCCCATTCCTCTGAATCGGCCAGGGCATCCTTCTTCTCGGTGATGTTCGGCCAGACGTCGGCAAGTTCCCGATTAATCTCCAGGAACTCCTGCTGATCCGCGGGTAACTCGTCTTCGGAGAAAATCGCGTTCACCGGACATTCGGGTTCGCACAGCGCGCAGTCGATGCATTCATCGGGATGAATCACCAGCATGTTCGGACCTTCGTAGAAGCAGTCCACCGGACATACCTCAACACAATCGGTGAGTTTGCACTTGATGCAGTTTTCGCTGACTACGAAGGTCATCGGCAAGCGCCTGGCTGGGAAAAGCGCCGTATTCTAACGACTATTGGGGCGCTGTACAGATGTCACAGGTCACGCGCCTGCTGGATCAGTTCGACCAGCAACGCGTGTGCGTCGCGGGGTGAGATCGAGTCCGCGTCGATCGTGCCGAGCCGTTCGCGGAGCGGATTCGATTCGCGGGCGACGAATAGATCGATCTGCGTCGTTGCGACCGAAGCGACGGTGCGCAACTCCAGCTCCTCCAGTTTGCGGCGCGCTGTGTGCAGCACCGCGTTCGGTACTCCGGCAAGACGGGCAACCTGGATGCCATAACTCTGATTGGCAGGTCCTTCGCGGACGGCGTGCAGAAATACGATCTGCTGACGATGCTCGGTTGCTGCGAGGTGCACGTTTGCAACGCCGGGTAGTTGGTCGGCAAGTTCGGTCAGTTCGAAGTAGTGGGTCGCAAACAGCGTGAATGCGCGCAGTTCACGGGCCAGATACGTCGCACACGCCCAGGCGAGCGCCAGGCCATCGTAGGTACTTGTACCGCGGCCGATTTCGTCGAGCAGCACCAGACTGTGGGGTGTCGCGTTATGCAGGATGTTCGCGGCCTCGCTCATTTCCACCATAAACGTCGATCGACCGCCGCTGAGGTCATCGGCCGCACCGATGCGCGTGAAGATCCGATCGACCGGGCCGATGCGCGCCGCTTTGGCCGGTACAAAACTGCCGGTGTAGGCGAGCAGTACAATCAGCGCGGCCTGGCGCATGTAGGTCGACTTCCCGCCCATGTTCGGGCCGGTCACGATCAGCATGCGGCGGGAATCGTCGAGCTGCAGATCGTTGGCTATGAACGGCGTGCTCTGCACCTGTTCGACTACCAGATGGCGACCACCCTCGATCAAGAAGCCGGGTAAATCGCTGAGCGTCGGTGCGACCAGATTGAGGCGTCGCGCACGTTCGGCCATCGACGCCAGCACATCGATCTCGGCAAGTGCCGCGGCACAGGCGCGCAGGCGTACCGACTCGAGATTGATAGTATCGAGCAATGCGTCATACAGGATCCGTTCGCGCGCGAGCGCCCGCGATTGACCGGTCAACGCATCGTCCTCGAAGGCCTTCAGCTCCGGTGTGATGTAGCGTTCGGCGTTTTTCAGTGTCTGTCGACGAATGTAGTCGCCGGGCACCGCAGCCGCTGCAGCGCGGTTCGACTCGAGGTAGTAGCCATGGATGCGGTTGTAGCCGACCTTGAGCGAAGCAATGCCGGTCCGCTGCCGCTCTCTCGATTCCAGATCGACCAGCCACTGGCCGGCGTTGATGGATGCGTTGCGCAGCACATCCAGATCCGCATCGTATCCGTCAGCAATCACGCCGCCGTCGCGCAGCGAGGTCGGCAGCTCCGCGGCGAGGGCGCGTCCGAGCAATTGCGTCAGCGCGTTGAACTCGCCAAGCGATTCGCGCAGCAGCTGCAGCCTTGCAGCGTCGAGTTCGAGCAGTGTTTTACGAATGGCCGGCAATGCATGCAACGCGTCGCGCAGGCGGGCAAGATCCCGGGGCGGAGTGCTGCGCAGCGCGATCCGTGTGAGCACACGATCGAGGTCGCCGATGTCACTCAGCGGAGCTGTCAGCGATTGGTCCGCGTGTCGGGTGAGCAGTGTCGTCACCCCTGCTTGACGCGCCACCACGATGTTGTTGTCGCGACTCGGGGCGTTCAGCCATTCGCGCAGCAGTCGCGCGCCCATCGGCGTCCGTGTCGTGTTCAGCAGCGCGAACAGGGTGTGTTCACGACTACCATCCATACGCTGGTCGATTTCGAGGTTACGTCGCGTCGGAGCGTCGAGCGCGACGCTTGCGTCCGGAGTCACACGCGTCAGTCCGTCGATGAACGCGAGAGATTGACGATGGGTGCCTTTCGCAAAATTCAACACTGCGGCGGCAGCGCCCAGAGCCGCTGTCAGCTCTTCGCAACCGAAGCCGCGCAGGTCACGCGTGCCGAGGTGGCGCGTCAGCGTTGCACGGGCGAGTTCAACGTCGAATTCGAGTTGATCGCGAGTGCGACAGAACGCAAAACCCGCGCAGATTGCGCTGAGCTGCGCATCCTCCGGCAGCAAGATCTCGGTCGGCTTCAGGCGCGCGAGTTCGGCGCGTAGCTTCGCCTCATCGGTTACCTGCGCCACGCAGAAGCGGCCGCTGGCCAGATCGAGCCAGGCGATACCAAAACATCCGGGGCGCCCGCAGATGCCGGCCAGGCGGCTGTCGCCTGCGGCATCGAGCAGCGCTTCTTCGGTCAGTGTCCCTGGCGTGACGACACGTTCGACGCGCCGCTCGACCGGTCCTTTGGATGTTGCGGGATCGCCGATCTGCTCGCAGATCGCGACTGATTCGCCCAGGCGAACCAGTCGCGCGAGATAGCCGGTTGCCGAGTGATGTGGCACGCCGCACATCGGAATCGGCGAACCAGCCGATTGGCCGCGTGCGGTCAGCGTGATGTCGAGAAGCTTCGCGGCGCGGCGCGCGTCTTCATAAAAGAGTTCGTAAAAATCGCCCATCCGATAGAACAGCAGGACGTCCGGATGCTCAGCCTTGATCCGGAGGTATTGCAGCATCATTGGCGTGTGGGGCGGGATCGTCATCGGGGTGCGAGTGAAACAGAGCCGCGCGACGAGCGTCAACCGATGTGCCGTTTTGC
>Ga0315276_10006872_pt1 | contig 10502 bp, 9 predicted proteins | sample YL17G05_0_MG_FD_204542 | JGI IMG/M metagenome (GOLD analysis project Ga0315276, IMG submission 204542) | Sediment microbial communities from Yellowstone Lake, YNP, Wyoming, USA - YL17G05_0 | ecosystem: Environmental > Aquatic > Freshwater > Lake > Sediment | place: USA: Wyoming | collected... | reverse complement strand
CTCGATACTTTCTGGACCTTGCTGGGGCGCTCCTATTTCTTCATGGGCGGCGGCCTGGTGCTGATCGTCGCCGGCATGGTCCTGGAACGCAGCCGCCGCAGGATCACGCGCGCCCTGGAAGGCGGCGTCAAATGAACCGACGCCTTTTCGTCGTCGTCCTGGTGCAGACGCTGATTCTCCTTGCGATGATCGGCATGCGTCAGTGGACGCTGGCGACCGGTATTCCCGTGATCCTGGAGACCCAACCCATCGATCCGCGTTCGCTGTTTTCCGGTGACTACGTGCGGCTCAATTACAAGGTCTCCGACCTCAGGCTGGAAGAGCTGGCGGGGGACAGGCTGTTCAAGCGCCATGACACGGTTTTCGTCGTTTTGGCGCGCGATGGTGAATCCGGCGGCGAATACTGGAAGGCGGTATCGGTGCATCGCGGCCGTCCTCATTCAGGCGACGGACAGGCCGTGATCAAAGGCAGGGTCGAGTACACCGGCGACACGATGTGGGATGCCGCGCGGAGCAAAGCGGTCGAAGTGAAGCACCTGCACGTGAGGTACGGCATCGAGGATTACTTCGTGCAGGAAGGCACCGGCCGTGCACTTGAGCGTCCGCAGCAGAATGAGAAAGTTTCCATCCAGGTCGCCGTAGACCGGTACGGTAACGCCGGCATCAAGGCGGTTCTGGTCAACGGCCGGCCGAAATACGTCGAAACGCTGCTCTGATGCTGAAAATCTACTCCGCGCAGACGCTTCCCGATGCGCATCTGGTGCGTGGTCTGCTTGCGCAGGTAGGCATCGACGCGCGCGTATTCAACGAAAATGCACAGAGCGTCATGGGCGAAATCCCCTTTCACCAGGCCTGGCCTGAAGTATGGATCATGGACGAGGGTGACGCGAAGCAGGCGCGGGAGCTGATCCATCAGATCGAGCAGCCACCGACTCGCTCAAGCCCGACATTCTGTCCGCACTGCCATGAAGAAAATCCCGCCAACTTTCGCACCTGCTGGCATTGTGGACGGGAGTTCTGAAGCGTCCGCCACGCGCCGCGGCGTGCTGCGTGGAATCGCGACCGGCGTGTTGGGATTGCCGCTCATGCTGATGGCAAGGAAACCCGAAGCGGCAACCGTGCCGGATGCTTGCCTGTTTGTCGGCGAGCAGCTTGCCCGATATGGTTTTCCCAACGGACATCCGCTCGGCGCGGACCGTCAGGACACATTCCTCAAAGAAGCCAAAATGCAGGGACTGCTCGGCAAGGTCAGAAGCTGCCCGCCGCGCATCGCCACCACAGAAGAGATCGGTCGCTTCCACACGCAACACCATATCGACAGGGTGATGCATGCCGAGCGCGCGAAGCTCGAGTTTCTCGACAACGGCGACACGCCGGTATTCCCGGGTGTGTTCGAAGCATCGGCAAACGTGGTCGGCACGGCCCTGGACGGATTGGGGCGCGTAATGCTCGGTGAATCTGCCCGCAGCTTCCAACCGATCGGCGGACTGCATCACGCCGGACGTGCGCATTCGGCGGGCTTCTGCGTGTTCAACGATCTCGGCGTGGTGATTGAGACGCTGCGGCGGCAATACGGAATCGGGCGGATCGCCTACGTCGATATCGACGTGCATCACGGCGACGGCATTTTCTACGCTTACGAAGCCGACCCGGAACTGATTTTCGCCGACATCCACGAAGATGGCCGCTATCTTTATCCCGGCACGGGCGGCGAGGACGAAACCGGAAAAGACGCTGCAAAAGGAACCAAGGTCAACATTCCTCTGCTGCCGGGGGCGGGCGATCGCGAGTTTCTGCAAGCCTGGCCGCGCGTGGAAGAACATCTCCTGCGCTTCCGCCCTGAATTTATTATTTTCCAGTGCGGCGCCGACGGATTGCGCAACGACCCGCTTGCGCATCTGAACTACTCCGCGGCGGCACACGCGCACGCGGCGAGGAGCCTGAGACACATTGCCGGGCAGTGCGCGCAAGGCCGCATGATGGCTTTCGGCGGCGGGGGATACGACCGCGACAATCTGGCGAAAGCCTGGACCGCGGTGCTCAGGGAGTTCGTCTGAAGGAAAATTCGCGCGAGCGCGCTGTCGCGCCCTGTCCCTGGTTGGAACCGGGCCGGTGCTAAATGGAATGTCAATGACGGCGTCGCCTGGGACAGCCATGCTTCACCAGCGCAGGGTGCACAGCGCATCCAGTCGAAAATTGGCGCCGCAAAGTACGACGACGATATTCTCTTCTGGCGTGACTGGAATTTTGCCCTCGATAAGCGCGGCAACCGAGCAGGACGCGGCCGGCTCCGTCAACCGTTTTTCGATTTCCGGAATTTCAACCAAGGCGCGCATCGCGGATCTGTCGGATACCGTAACCAGATCGCAGACGTGATGGGATACGATTTCGAACTGGGTTGCTTCGGTCTTGCGAGCGCCCGGCGTTTCGGCGATGGACGTGATCGCCGGCAACATGACGTTGGTTCCGGCCTTGCGGCTTTGTTGTGTTGCAACTCAAGAGTGCCTACCGGGACGGCGCCACGCATATCCTCATGTCGCCGCTGCAATTCATGCAGCGCCTTGCTGCCCTGGTGCCCCGGCCGCGCTTGCATCTGATCCGCTTCCATGGCGTGCTTGCGCCCAACGCGAAGTTGCGCTGCGTGATCGTGCCAGGGCCAGCAGAGAATACGAGCGAACACGCAGCCGATCACGTTCACGCGCAACGTTTGTCAGCGCGCATGAGTTGGGCCAGGCCGCCAGGGCCCCGCCGCGCACCCCGGCGCGCCGGCTCGATCTGTTCCAGCCGGCTTGATCCTCAAACCAAGACCGGTTGCGGCAATGGGGCTGATCCGTCTGCCCGGGCGGCACTCGCGCCGGCGCTCGGGCTAGCCTGAATTGAGCGGATCGATCGGGCAAGGAACCCGCAACAAGGCGCCATCACCACACCGCGGCGCCCAATAACACTGCGATTGACCGTTCGCCGCTACGGCGATAGATTGACGGTACGCGAAAAAGGGTGTTTGAAATTCCTATTCGCTTCTTTTTTTTCGCATCCCACGATTACGACGATCGGCGTATTGACAAGCGTCTGCCCCTGCCGTTGAATGACAACGGGGTTCCGGCGCGCGGCGCGCTCACCAGGCGGAAGCAGCAATGATCAAAACGATTGCGATAGCTCTTGTGTGTCTGGGCGCGACCTTTGGCATTCACGCCGCGATGTACAAGTGGGTCGACGCCAGCGGCGTGACGCGGTATTCCGAAACCCCGCCGCCGGGAAAGAAAGCCCTCGAAATCCAGATCAAATCCCAGCCGGCCCTTTCCGATGCGCCCGCGCGTGCGCCGGCGGACCTCAAACAGCAGGAGCGAACCGCGGCATCGGGTGAGGAGTCGGTTCGCGCTGCCGTTTCCAGCAGATGTTCGGCTCTGTTCGACCGCAAGGATTTTGCAGCCCTCAGTCAACAAATCGATCAGTATCAGTACAAAGATGTCAGGACGCCCTCGGGGGCCTGGAAACTGGAGGTCTGCCATAAGTCGCTCTATCAATTGTCGAAGGATGGCAGCGGCCAGAACGCCGCGTTTTGGAGCGACTACCAGGTCGCAGTCGACGGTTACATCAAGGCCCATCAATCCGACCGAAATCTTCCCATCATATATGCCGCATTGTTAATGAGGCACGGATGGGCCTACAGAGGCGGCGGATACGCCAGCGACGTGCCGAAAGACAGCTGGCCTCCATTTTTCGAATACATCGCCAGAGCGAGGAAAGTGCTGGATGACAACAAAAGCATTTCGCTCACCAATCCGATGTGGTATCTCTACCGGCTCACGGTATTGAGTGTTGGACGTGATGACACATTGCAGTTCGGGTCTGTTTTCGCGGAGGCCACCGGACGATTTCCCTCATATACCCCGATTTATTTCAGCGCTTCGGAGGCTCTCGCGCCTAAATGGGGTGGTTCATATGAAGCGCTCGAAAAGCTGGCGGCTCAGGGGGCTATCCTCGCACGAGGCACCGAGGGCGAATCGATGTATGCGCGAATTTACTACCACGTCGCCGGGGGCTGTTGTGGTAGCGATCAGAATATCTTTCGTCAGCCATGGTTCGACAAACGTCGGCTGGCGCGCGCGATCGATGATCTCGTAACGCGATACCCGGACCAGTGGAACTACAACATCTACGCCCAGCTCTCGTGTGCCGCCCTCGATCGGGAAGGAACCGCAAAGCTGATGTCTCAAATCGTTCCGGGTTCCATCTCGGCGGCGTGGGGTTCCGATGAGGAGAAACCGGCGTCGCATTATGCGAGATGCAGAACCTGGGCGTCATATGCGCCTGGCGTTCAGCCCCCGAATCGTTAGAAGCACCACGGCGACCTCGCCTCAGCCGCGCGTTCCGAAAGCCGCTGTTGCAATCGGGGTTTCCCGTTTTGACTCTGTTCAAAACCAGTTCGCCTTGTCCACGACGTTACGCAGCGGCGCGCCAGCGAGAAAGGAGGGGGCGATGGGACCTTGCATTTTGCCTCCTCAGCTCCAGCAATCAGTCGGCTTACGCGGGATATCGACAACCCAAGCTCGCGCGCGATCGCGCTCATGGTCATGGCGCTCTGCGTATTCGCGTCGTGAAGGGCTTGTTCTCGATTCGCGCAGTTCTCCAGCCATTGGGCGAGGGTGCGTGACTTGCGACGCTGGATCTTTGGGATGTCCTCATCGGTGCTGTTGCGCGGTTCGGCCAGCGCCTGCATGCGCTCGACAAAGGCTTCGTCTCCAAAGATAGATCTGCTGGCGCAGCGCGCGGTCCCATAGGCTCGCACCAGGCACCGAGGCCACCAGCCGGGCGTATCGATCGGCCGCGCGGCGGCGATCGGCGCTGCTGCGAGCGGGATGCCCCAGCAGGTAGCCGTGCAAGCCTTCGGTGTCTAGCCAGTCCGGTGCTGTCGCCTGACCCACAGAAGAAAAAAGGACGCACACCTTTATTGTCGCCGCAGAATAAAAGAGAGAAAAGGGGACGCACACCTTTATTGTAAGAAAAGGCAGTAAGAAAAGGGGACGCACACCTTTATTGTCGCCGAGACAAAAAAAGCGAAGAAAAGCGAAGAAAAGGGGACGCACACCTTTATTGTCGCCGAGGCAAGATGCGCTGGAGAACGTGTTCCGGCCGTTACACACGCGCTATGCGCAACACGTGAACCGCGCAAGAAAGTGGAAGGGGCATTTGTGGCAGGGCCGTTTTTTCTCCTCGGCGCTGGATGAGCCGTATTTGTGGGCGGCATTACGCTACGTCGAGCGCAATCCCGTGCGTGCGCGAATCGTGAGAAAGGCGGAGAATTACTTGTGGTCGAGCGCGGCGGCCCACTGCGAGCTGCGCGAGGACGGGACGCTGACGTACGATCGGGTTTGGTTGACGCAGTTTGAGTCGGTGGGCGACTGGTCCAAATGGCTTGCTGAGGGTGATCGGCCTGATGAGATTGAGGAATTGCGTCGGCACGTGGAGAGAGGCTTACCGTGCGGCTCGGAGAAGTTCGTTCGGAAGCTGAAGCGCATCGCCGGGCAGACGCTACGCTATCGTCCACGAGGACGACCGAAGAAACCGGAGCCGTCAAGATAGATAGGAGAAAAGGTGTGCGTCCCCTCTTCTTTCTCTCGATGCCATCGAAGGACTCGATGATGCCTCTTTCCTCTTCGGGTCACAGGTAACAACCTATTTGCGGGAAGTGCTCACCATACGAAACGAGTTGCGCGGCATCGACATGCGGGCACAGGCCAACAACGGCATGGTGCAGCCGCACGAGATTGGCCGTCATCAACAACTGAATCAGTGGCTGATTGACCGGCGTAACCGGCCCTGCCGCGTTGTTTTCGCCCAGTACCTCGACTTCGGAAAGTGGCGCTGAGACAGTTACCGCCGCCGCTTTCCAACGGGCGAGTCATAGAGCGGCGACCGCAGGATAAAGGGGACGCACACCTTCATTGTCGCCTATGATAGTCATCCAAGATGCCCAGGCTTGCGCGAACCGTTTTCCCCGGCGTGCCGTACCATGTCACGCAGCGCGGTAATCGGCGAGAGGATGTTTTCTTCACGTGCGGGAAAGCGTACTTCGGCATTGCGGAGGTGCCGCGTCCTCTGCGCGATATCGACAAATGGGTACGACGCAGGTTACGTTGTTATCTCTGGAAACAATGGGGGCCGTCGGGCTACCGGGAACTGCGCAAGCGCGGTGTCTCTGTGCGCGAAGCGTGGCATACCAGCAAGTCGGCCCATGGCCCATGGCGGCTGTCCAAGACGCCGGCGCTGACGATCGCGTTACCATTGCGCTTCTTCACCAACCTGGGACTACCGACTCTTGCACCACGGTAGGAATTCCATTCATCGAACCGCCGGATACGTGACCCGTATGTCCGGTGGTGCGGGAGGGAGGAGCCGTGAGGTTTCTTCCTATCCCGATTATGCATCTGTGGACTAATGGTGGTATCGTAAATGAATGGGTCTCGTAAACGGAAAGGTCTCGCTTAAGAATCCACGGCTTCCGGAGTTGGCGCCGGTGGACGTCGTGGCTCTCGCTGACTCAGGGGCGGTGCACCTTTGTATTCCTGAGCACATTCAAATTCAGCTTAAGTTGGAAGCAATCGACAACAAGGAAGTTACCTTGGCGGACGGGTCCAAAAAACTAGTCCCGTACGTTGGTCCAATAGAGATACGTTTCAAGAATCGCATCGGATTCGCCGGAGCCTTGGTTATGGGAGATCAGGTTTTGCTTGGTGCAATTCCAATGGAAGATATGGATCTCATCATAATCCCGAAAACCCGCACCCTGGATGTAAACCCGGATAGTCCGAACATCGCATCATCAATCGTCAAGTAATAGACGCATGACTTTAGGTCGAACGGACGGGCCGCAAGCATCGTCTTGTTCTCCACTATCGAGAGGGCCCGCCGTTCACCAAAACGTTGGGCCTCAGAAACGGACGCAGGCGTTTGGGGAGCGGGTAGGCGACAGAGAGCGGGTAGGCGTCAACGGGTAGGCAACGGGTAGTCGTCAGGTCTTGCAATATAGCATCCTCTCCCGGTAGACTCTGGAAATATCCCGCCCTTTCCGACTGGAACTCTCTGGCGGTCTTTATCACGTCACCTCGCGCGGCGACCGGCGCGAGGACATCTATCACGACGACACCGACCGCGAAACCTGGCTGGAAACCCTTGCCCAGTGTTGTGGGCGCTACCACTGGGCGCTCCACGCCTGGTGCCAGATGAGCAATCACTACCACCTGATTGTCGAAACCGCGCAAGGCAACCTTTCCGAAATGAAAGGAATGAAAGGGGACGCACACCTTTATGAAATGAAACGAATGAAAGGGGACGCACACCTTTATTGTCGCCGAGGCAAGATGCGCTGGAGAACGTGTTCCGGGCGTTACACACGCGCTATGCGCAACACGTGAACCGCGCAAGAAAGTGGAAAGGGCATTTGTGGCAGGGCCGTTTTTTTCCTCGGCGCTGGATGAGCCGTATCTGTGGGCGGCATTACGCTACGTCGAGCGCAATCCCGTGCGTGCGCGAATCGTGAGAAAGGCGGAGAACTACATGTGGTCGAGCGCGGCGGCCCACTGCGGGCTGCGCGAGGACGCGACGCTGACGCACGATCGGTATTGGTTGACGCAGTTTGAGTCGGTGGGCGACTGGTCCAAATGGCTTGCCGAGGGTGATCGGCTTGATGAGATCGAGGTATTGCGTCGGCACGTGGAGAGAGGCTTACCGTGCGGCTCGGAGAAGTTCGTTCGGAAGCTGGAGCGCATCGCCGGGCAGACGCTACCCTATCGTCCACGAGGACGACCGAAGAAACCGGAGCCGTCAAGATAGATAGGACAGAAGGTGTGCGTCCCCTTTCTTTTCTCCTTTCTTTTCTCTGGCGATGGGCTCGCGACGGTCGCCGCGTGAGGTGACGTGATATACCGCACCAGGGAATTCAATGCGAAGTGGCCGGACCATGGCATCAGCTTAGCCTATGAAGGTGGATGATGCAAGATGGGAGACCTGACCCTAGCTTCGGGCTCAGCCGTCGAAGCTGCTGAGCTTTACCGCATCGAGGATGCTGACGCTGCGGCCGGCGACTTCGATCAGCCGGGCCTCGGTCAGTTCGTGCAGGACGCGGGAAAAATGCTCGGGCGTGATATTGAGCCGCGAGGCAATCACCGACTTGCTGGCAGGCAGCGTCACCAGCGTCTGACCACCGGACTCGTCGTGCTCGTGATCCGGCCGCAGCAGATAGCCGATCACGCGCTGGGTGGCCGAGCGCATCAGATAGGACTCGACGTCGGTGATCAGGTGGTGCAGCCGCCGGCTCAGACCGGCAATCATGCGTCGCGCGAATACCGGGTCGCGGGCGATCTCCTCGAACACCACGTCCTTCGCCACGTGCAGCAGCATGCTGTCCACCAGCACCGCGGCGGTGACCGGGTACGGCTTGTCCATGAACATGACCGCTTCGCCAAAACTCTGCCCCGGCCCCATGATCTCGATGACCTTTTCGTCGCCCTGGGGGGTGATGAACATCAGCTTCACCTGGCCGTATACGACGATATGGAAGCCGCGCGAAGGATCCCCTTTCTGGAACAGGATGTCGCTGCGCTTGACGCGCAGTTCGCGGGTGCCCGCCGCGACACGCTCGATTTCCTCGTCGGCCAGTTCGCGGAACAGCGGCAGGTTGCGCAGGAACGCCTGAGTCTTGAGCGGAGTGGAAAGCACGGCCATCGCGCCCCACGGCGCCGGGGGCTGTTATTGTCTCCGCGCGATTATCTGCCTTTCGAGGCATATTGAGAACCGCGGTGAGGCTCAGGCCACGATTGCGGCCGCCCTCCTCTGCGCCCCATCACCGGCGGCCTGCCCTTCGCCGAGCCAGTTCAGCCGCTCGCGCAGGCGGACGACCTCGCCGATAATCGCCAGCGCCGGCGGTTCGATGCCCGCCCGCGCCGCCTCCTGCGCCAGCGTGCCGACGGTCGCCGTGACCACGCGCTGAGCGCCGGTCGTGCCGCGCTCGACCATGGCCGCCGGCAGCGCACGCGCCATGCCGTGGGCGACCAGCCGCTCGCAGATCTGCGCCAGCGCGCCAACACCCATGTAAATCACCACCGTCTGGTGCGGGCGCGCCAGCGCTTCCCAGTCCAGGTCCACGCTGCCGTCCTTGAGATGTCCGGTCACGAACGTGACCGACTGCGCATGGTCACGGTGGGTCAGCGGAATTCCGGCGTAACTCGAGACGCCGCACGCAGCGGTGATTCCCGGCACCACTTCGAATGGGATGCCCGCCTGCGCGAGCGCCTCCAGTTCTTCACCGCCGCGTCCGAACACGAAGGGGTCGCCGCCCTTGAGCCGCACCACGCACTTTCCCTGCCGCGCAAGGCGCTCGAGCAGCACGTTGATCTCCTCCTGCGGCAATGCATGGTTGCCGGCTTGCTTGCCGGCATAGATGCGTTGCGCATCGCGGCGCACCAGATCGAGGATGCCGTCGCCCACCAGGTGATCGTAGACCACCACGTCGGCCTTCTGCATCAGCCGCAGCGCACGGAATGTCAGCAGGTCCGGGTTGCCGGGTCCGGCGCCCACCAGATAGACCTCGCCGACGCCCCGCGGCTTGCCCTCGCCGCGGTTGAGCACGTCGAGCAGCGCATGTCGCGCGGCCGTTTCGCGGCCGCAGAAAACCATTTCCGCGATCGGCCCCTCGAACACGTTCTCCCAGAACCTGCGGCGGGATTCGACATCGGCGAAGCGGCACTTCGCCTGCTCGCGGAACGCGCCGGCGAGCGCCGCCAGTTTGCCGTAAGCCTGCGGAATCCACCCCTCGAGCCGGGTGCGCAGCAGCCGCGCGAGCACCGGCGCCTTGCCGCTGCTGCCGATGGCCACGATCACCGGCGAGCGGTCGACGATCGAGGGCACGACGAAACTGCACAGCTGCGGTGAATCCACCACGTTCACCGGCAGGTGCAACGCGTTCGCCGCGGCGGAAACGTCCTCGTTGACCGCAGCATCGCCGGTGGCGGCGATAACCAGCACCATGCCGCGCAAATGCTCGCGCGAAAACCGCGCGCGCACGTGCAGCACCTCGCCGCGTTCGACCAGTTGCGCCGCCGTTTCGCACAGCGCCGGCGCCACCAGCGTCACCCGCGCGCCCGACTTCAGCAGCAATCCCGCCTTGCGCGTTGCCACTTCCCCTGCGCCCACAACCAGGCAGGGCCTGTTCCTGACGTCGAGAAATACCGGAAAGTAATCCATGCCTTCGCCTCCAGGTTGGAACATTAAGGGCAAGTCTTCGCGATAAATTTGATAACGATCAAGGAAAAGCGGCGCCATACGGTGAATCCTGTCAGTCGTTGACGGGAAGGATGTTATTTGCCTATTGAGCCTTCCAAAATACATGAGAGAACTTCAATTCAAAGTCGCTTCCCTCATCCCCACCCTTCTAAACGGGTTCCAGGGGATACCGGTCTGCGACCATAACTCCGGGCTGCGCCTGGGTATCCCGGAGGGAGAAG
>Ga0315276_10006866_pt1 | contig 10507 bp, 1 predicted proteins | sample YL17G05_0_MG_FD_204542 | JGI IMG/M metagenome (GOLD analysis project Ga0315276, IMG submission 204542) | Sediment microbial communities from Yellowstone Lake, YNP, Wyoming, USA - YL17G05_0 | ecosystem: Environmental > Aquatic > Freshwater > Lake > Sediment | place: USA: Wyoming | collected... | reverse complement strand
ACTGACATGCTGAACTACGACAAATGGTTCAAGCAGATGGAGTCAAAGGTTCTCGAAAGCCCGATGTGGGGCGGGGACTACACGCTCGGTGAATACATGAAAGACCGGGCCAAGGGCAAAGTGGCGATAGACCCATCTGCCGAGCAAGACTTGGAGATTTACCAGCACTACAAGGACCGCCAGCGTGACGTTATTCTGGCCGACAAGTCTGCCCGCGCCGCAGGCACTACCACCACCATGCCTGTCCGTCCGCAACTGGCTGCGCCATCCAAGCCCGCCTCCGACCCATCCTCGGTCAAATTTAATCCTGCGCCTGCTATTGACAAATTCGATACACCTGCCACTGGTCAAGTCAGCTTTACCAGTCTCGGAGAGGCTCAAGCCGCTCTAAAGGCTGGTCAATTGCTCGCAGGCACCAAGATTACTGTTAATGGAAAGAGTTACACAGCTCAATAAATGTCACCCACGGAGGAAGATACGAATGCACCAGTGGCAACTGAGCTGGTCCCCGATGACGCGCCGGTTGCAACGACCCTTGTTCCTGACGAGCAGGTAGCCACGACGCTGGTGCCGGACGAGCCGGTGTCCCCCTATGGGGATGACAACTCTGCCGAGGGCACGGTCAAGATGGGGAATCGTATCCGGGAGATTGACGAGACGCTGGATGCTGGCCCTAATCTGGCACAAAGGGCTCTGGGAATCCCGATGGCCACAAAGGATAACCTCGACCCCAAGGTTGTGTCCGGTCTGGAGAAGGAGCGTACCACCCTGCAGGAACAGACCAAGAAGCGCCTTGCCGGGATGAGCCCGGATGACCAAACCTACGTCGAGGAGCAGATTGGCGATAATGGCATCTGGCAGACGATGAAGGGTGCAGGAAAGGCCGTCCCGATGGGCCTTGATATCGGATTAGGCAAGACGGTTCAGGGTATGGCCGTTGCCGGGCATGACCTCTACCAGCCCGAGTTCGATGAATTTGGCAATCGCGTTCCCATGGCCAAGGAGTATAACGCCGCCATGGCAAAGATGAGCGCGGGAGATAAGTATAAACTGTTGACCGCCAAGGGTACTCCCTACGATGCGGGCAAGGAGATTTCGGCTGCAGCCAAATTGGTCTTCCAGCAGACGCCCAAGGAGGACAGAACCACCATCTTCGGCGAAAAAGTCAATGCGATTGTGGAGGGCGCGGCTGAAATGGGCAGCTTTGTTGCGGCAGGACATGCTGCACCGGCTGTCATCGGCCTACAAACCCTTGGCGGGATTGACCTTATCTACGACGAGGAGATTAAAAAGGGCAAAACCCCGGACGAAGCGGCTGAGATTGCGACTAAGCGGGCCGAGGCCGATGGTGCCGTGCAGGCTCTCATCTGGAAGTTCATTCCTCCGCAGCTCAAGAAGGCGTTTGACAAGGTTTTGGTGGACAAGGTGGCGGAAATGACCATCAAGAGCGCGCTGGGCAAGAAAGCAGCCCAGATTGCCACCAATCGCGCCGCCCAAATCGGTGAAGGCAGCCTCATGGGCGGTGGAACCGTCGCCGCCAGCAACGTCGTCAACGAAAGACCCCTGATGGAGGGCGTTCCGGAGGGGGCGAGGTCAATGGGCATGATTTACGGCATCACCCCGCGTGGGCGGAGCGAGACTGTCGCTAAACCCAAGTCGAGACCGATGGAAGTGAGGAACGTGGGTGAGCCCACCGGCCCGATGGAAGGCCCGAAGATGCCGGAGCCCATGCAAGGCCCGCCGGAGATGAAGTTTGAGCGCGAGAACATCGTGACCAAGATGGATTCAGCCATTGGCAACGCCAACGGCGACCCAAAGGTGGCCAATGCCGAGATTAACAAGGCCGTTGTGCCCACGGAAGCCCCTGCAGGTGCCGCTGCGATTCCCGCTGTGGAGGAAACTCCCGCCGTACGTCCCAGAGAGGCCAAGCTGCGTCCAAAGCCCGTAGAAGCCCCCGTTAAGCCCATTACGGGCGAGCGAGTGACCGTGAAGGATGTGGCTGAAATGAACCCCGGAGAGTTCAAGGCTTATGGAGACCGGGTTAATTCCACCGGAAGCACCATCACCACCGAGGCCCACGCCATTGGTATTGACGCCTATCATGCTGCGCAGGATGGGGATAAGGCACCCATCAACCGCATCCAGCGCGCCCTCAAGGCAACCACTCGTGAGCTGCTCAAGATTCAGGAGGAAACCAAGAACCCGCCTGAGCCGGGTACGCCAGAGCGGGCTGAGCTGGAGCAACGCTTTGCTGACCAAGGGATGAAGGCCCAGTTCTTCGGGGAAGCCTACAAGGCTGCGCTGGGCAAGGCTGAACTGCCCAAGGAAGTTTATGAATCAACCAAACCAAAGATTGAGAAAGCTGCCCCAGCGGCAACTACCCGCGCTGCCCGTCGGCCCGCCCCTGCCCGTATTCCTGATGCCGGACTTGCTGCCCCTGCCGGTAATGAACAAGTCGCTCTCCCATCTCCCGCCCCTGTCCAGCCTGCCGCAGCCAAGGTACCTAAATACAAACGTTCAATCGTAAAATCCAATGAGCAAGTCAAAGTCCCCGCTACAGAAGCCCCGTCAGTTGGCCAAGCGCCTGTCAAGGATAACCAAGCCAAAAAGCTCGGACCAGCGGCTGGAGGGGAAGGAGCTAAAGTCGCTAAGCCTGCTGGAGCCAAGCGGGCTGTCGCAACCCGCCTTGTCCCCGATGCTCAGCCAGAGCCCAAGGTCGGTGCCAAGCTACCTGCCGTTCCAGCCGTTGGACAAGCCGGAGAACCACCTGCCAAAGCCCCTGTAGACGCAAAGAAGGCCGAGCGCATCACCAAGATTAAGGTCGCAGCGGAGAAGGCCAAGTCTGCCTCCAAGCGTCTGGCCGAGGCCGACAAGCAGCCCGGAGTTCACATCGAGGACGCCGCCAAGGAGAACCCCGAGGCTCAGGCCGCGCTTGACCATATCAACGAGGTACTTGAGAACTACATCTATGGCAACAAGAAGAAGCCGCTCAAGGATGTGTCGGGCGGAACCGATATCACCGGGGAGACTGGAAGGCTGTCCCCGGCTCAGGAGCGCGAGCGCGTCAGGCTCAAGGCTGAGTTCGATTCCATCCGGGAGGACGCACGTAGGATGCTGCTGGCTGACGGGGATATTCCCAGCGAAGAGAAGATTAACGAGACCCTGCGCCATATCGCCCTCCAGAACCTGATGCGGGGCAAGGAAGGCATGAGGGACTTGTTCGACGCCTATCCGGGTCTGGAGGAACTGACGGACAGGATTACCAGCCACTTGGACAAGGAGCGTAACCACTACCTCGACGTTAAGGAAGGGCTGGACAAGCAACTGGTTGGATTGTACGCCGACCACGATATCGTCGGTTCCGGCACCAAGGGGGTCGTGATTCCCGAGGGTACCGAGCTGACCACCCAGAATCTCAGGGAGGCCCGCAATGCCGGAGCCACCAATATCCGCACCCGCCCTGACGCTGAGCGCACCACGGTAGCCCTTGAGGCTCAGGACACCAAGCCAGCGGCCAAGAGCTTCATGAGCGTTGGCCATCCCCTGTCGGCGGTGGGCAAGTGGTTCCGCAAGGCCAAGCGTGAGTTCTCGTCCATTGATATCAACGAGATGCGGGACGGCGGGCTCATCAGCCCGGAGCATGCGGAAATCATGCAGCAATTGCAGGGCATCACCAAGAAGCTCGGCATCAAGGTTCCGATGGTGACTGCGGTTCTGGAGCACGGCACCGCCGCCCACCTTGACCGCGCTACCGGATGGATGAGGATTTCCGAGAACTCCTCGCAACGAGACTTCGGCAAGCATGTCATCCACGAGGCCGTCCACGCCTTGGTCTGGAAGGGTCTGGACTACGCCAAGGGCGAGCTGGCCGGGTTTGGCAAAATCATCGAGGCTCTCCCCCGCGAGGGAGTCTCCGTCTACGAGGTCAAGCAAGCCGCCGCCAAGCTTGAAGCCCTGTTCGAGAAGGCCAAGGAGCACGCCAAGAAGACCGGGGCGGTGGACTCGCTGACCGGGGAGGCTCATTATGGACTCTCCAGCGTGCATGAGTTCGTGGCCGAGGCCATCTCCAACCCCCGCTTCCAGAAGTTCCTCTCCAGCATCAAGGGCGAGGGAGTCAAGGCCCGTGGCCTGTTCTCGGGTGTCTCCGATGCCATCCACAAGATGCTGACCGCCATGGGGCTAAGGATGCCTTCCAGTGCGCTGGAGGATGTGCTGGCCCATGCGGATACGCTGGTCGGAACCGAGGGCCGGGAGCGCACCATGACCCCCAGCGAGGTCAGGCAGCACGCCAATGACCGCATCAAGGAGTCCGGCATGGAGCCGCTCAATGATAGGGATACGCCGGAGCAAAAGGATATCAAGCTGGGCAAGTGGGCCGACAGGGTACTCAGGTCAGGTCTTGTTGACGAGAGGGACTTCAAAGCCGCCCTTACCATCAAGGGCATGCCAATCTTTGATAAGCTGATGGAGAAGGCAATGGGAGAAGAGCCGGTGGACGCATTTGGCAATACTCCATCCGGTAAATCCACCGCATTTGGCGACTTCCCGGATTCACCGATTGACAGGGCCAATAAGGCCAAGGATACTTGGGTTCAGCTAATGCGTTCAAGATATGGCGAACAGGCTGAAGACTATCTGCCGCAAGTATTTGAAAATATCAAGGACCATTCCCTTGGTATTCCGGGCACTACGGAGGTTGGTCACGGAGGAGGCCATGACTTTGGTGACGACCCGCAGTTCCGCGATGATATGCTTGGCAAGGGTCAGGGGCACGCCAGCTTTGGCTCCGGCCATTACTCAGGGCAGGCATCCGGCGTCTACATGACCTACAAGGAAGAAGCTCTGGCTCGTGAGCAGGCTAGGGCAAGGTCTAATGGCGGTACCGCTTTTTCATCCAAGGATATCATTGGAATTCCTGCCAGTAGGCTTCAAGCCACAAATCTAGCTCAATACGAGTACATGTTCAATACCCATCCCGAACTAGGGCCAGACGGGAAATCGTACATCAGAAAAATAGACGACGCTGTTTGGAAGGACAGGTACGAGAACGCCAAAGACGACAGGGTGCGCGTCTTGAATGAGCTGGAGAAGGTGCTAAAGAACACGGCGGAAGAAAAGAAACATTTGAGCGCCCTGATAGATGCGGGTAATCACGAAAGCTCCATCGCGGTGATGGACTCAAAGGGAGCCCTGTATGATTATGCGGGCAAGAAGGACGAGCTTGAGCGAGACCTTGAAATATCCAATCAGGAGCTTTCAGATATGAACGACCTGAAAGGAACCTACGCCATCCATCGCGGAGACATTCCAATCAAAATCCAATCCGACTCTCCCGACTTCTCTCCTGATAGCATCGAGCGCGGACATGAGGAATACAAAAAGCTGTATGATACTACCCCGTCGCAGCATCCGACAACCGGACGGCCCATCAGAAAAATCCTTGAGCATGAGCGGCAGCGCGAGGAGGAAGATGTTCTAGCCAATATCGGAAGCGTTGGGGAACGAGTAGAGGAACTAGAGAATAACCTTGAAAAGGGCAAGGAACTGCTTGACGATATCAAGAACAGGCGGGGCGACTACAATAATTGGGATGATGCCCGTATCCGTGGAGAGGCTCAACTAATGGAACGCTCCATCGTTAATCAGAAACGCGAACTTAAGCATGAGATGGATGCTGAGCACGGACTTCATCTCAGGCTTTCCGACCTTGCTAAATTAGAGGGAACATACGTTGACGACAACCCAGTAGAAAAGAAGGCGGAACCCAAGGCTTACCACTACAAGGCTGTCCTCAAGTACGGGCCTGACTCCACGATGGACTGGGATAAGCTATTCGATAATCAGCATCCTGAGGTGCAAAGAAAGCTTAGGGCTCTGGAGAAAAAGTTCCCGCTATGGAAGGTCTTTCAGGAGTCCACCCGCAAGGACTATCCTAGTATGACTCTGGTAGAGTATCTCAATGCCCAGAGAACCAACTCCAATCTGCATGAAGGAACCGACAGGACGTTCTATACCAAGGAGGGAGCGGAGAAGTTCATGGAGGAGCACAAGATTCCTGATAGCGCGCTCTCTGAGACCACGATAAGTCTGGCCCGCGACCCCGAGGGGGTTTCGATGAGTGGTGACGACCTGTATCAGCATATCACTTCATACTTTCAGCGGCGCGATGTTGAGCGCGGTTTCAAGGAGGCTTTGGGTGGCGACCATCCTTGGAGGCACTGGATGGCGATGACTTCCGATGCGCTGGACTCCGTTGGAATCAAGGGCCATCAGTTCAAGGACCAAGGCAGCAGGCAGTTGCGAGATGCATCTGACTTTGAGGTTCTGCATGGTGCAGAACTACTTAAGAAGTATCCGGGCCATTGGACTAGCGATACCGAACTTAGTGATGTAGCTAATCATGCTGGCAATCGCTACTACATTACCATGGAGGGCGGATACAAGCCAAAGATTGGCGACTTTACAGGAGATGATTTGGACAATTTTTCCTCAAGAAGCAAGTCTATCCAGATGGGCATAGACCTGCGGGAAGGATTCTCCTCCAAGAAGGAGGCTGAGAAGTTCCTTAAAGACAACCTGCCTCCTGTTACTCGCAACCACGTTACCTACAAGGGCGAGAACCTTGAGGTGCTGGCCAAGAACGATACCCCTCTGGCCCGCGTGGAGAAGTGGGCTGACCGGGTGCTGGAGCAGTTCCTGAGGGACTCCAGCCCGCTCAACAAGCAGTCCGGCGCAGTCGTCAATCCTGAGGTTATCGCGGCGATGGCGGTCAAGGGGGCCATCAAGGTCGCCCGTGGCTTCACAACCTTCGGCAAGTGGTCCGCTGAGATGCTCAAGGAGCATGGCGAGTTCATGAAGGATTGGACGGTGGCCCAGATGAAGGATACATGGCGTAAGGCCAAGGCGATTGCCGCCAACCCGGAGAAGGCCGAGCGCGACTACTCAGACGAAGGCTACGTGTCAGCAGAACCAACAACCAAACCAAATGCCGTTCAAGTCAAAGCACCAGCTAATAAAGTCGGGCTACCGCAAGGCAGCGGCGTCCAGCCGTCTGTCAAAGACCGCGCGCTCCCGTCCGTTGCCCCAAGCCAGCCCGTTGCAGGGTCTGGACCCGGCAAGCAATCCGTAGCCCGCGACCAGCTTGGCAGGCCCATTCCGTTTGCTACCCCGGAACTCCAGAAGGCGTTCAATCTGGTCCATGAGCATCAGAGGTGGGAAGGGCCCGAGAAAATGTTTAGTGAGGAACACAACCTCAACGTAGACAAGGGAAATGGCGCTTGGCGGGATGCCCTAGAGCATGTTGGTGATATTGTCCATCGCCTATCCTACTCTGGGTACAACGACTTTGGAGGCGGTGGCCCCGGATGGGGCATGGAGGCTGGCCTGAACAAGGCCGAGCGCTTTGCCAGAAAGTTTTTTGACCGTCCCGGCAACGTGCCAATTGCTCAGGACATTCAGAACGAAATCGGCGCAAACTACGAATGGCAGAAGAAGCAGGGTAAGTACAATGGCACCGAGGCAGAGTTCAGGCAGCTAGTCAAGGAAGCCGGAGAAAGATACTCTCAGGAGTACGAGAAGATTCAGCCCGTTACCGAGGTCCAGAAGCTTGGTCGGGACGCCGCCATTGCGGTTGGTCGGTTCCAGTTTGACGTTGCCAAGGCCAAGCTTGACAGGATTTCTCGCATGCTAAGCGGCCCCAATGCCGAGAAGAATTACTGGACCCCGTTGCCGGAGGCCCAAGTAGGGCAAGTTCAGGCGATGGCAAAACCCAAGAAATCAACAACCAAACCAGATGCCGTTCAAATCAAAGCACCAAGCAAAGTGGATGTGGGCAAACAAGCCAGAGCTGGCAAAAGAGTTCAGCAAGGGCCAAAAGTCCTTGAAGGGCTTGCCCCAGCGGGTAAAGCCGAAGTCAAGGGGCCGTTAAGCGAGATAGGGAAGGGCATCGCCAAGGCTTCCGGTGGCAAGTTCCCGGAGCCCGCCGTCAAGTCCCAAGGCATGCGCCGCCGTCCCGAAGTCCCGAAGATTGAGTCCCAAGGCATGCGCCGCAAGCCCTACGACCACACCATTGACCAAGGCCCGCCCATCGTGCCCCCGGATGCGCCTGAGCTGATGGACTTCGAGGGGCCGGACTCTCCCAAGAAGCTGGGCATGGCCGAGCACATCTACTCTCCCGGCCTGACTAAGGTTCCGGGCATCGGCGGCATTGCCAAGATGGTCAAGGTCATCGCCGGAACCATCCATGACAATATCCACGCCGCCAATCGCAGGCTGGCTGGCGTCCTCAACGAGTACGAGCATCTCAAGGGAGAGCTGGGAGTCGAGATGGAGGCTGCGACCATGCCGCTCAGCAAGCTGGCCCGTCAGGTGTTCAGCAAGGAAGGCATCCAAGAGCTAGGCATGATGCTGATGAATGGGGACGTTGACGGGGCCAAGGCGTTCGTCCGCGAGCTGGGACCAAAGGGCGAGGAACTGGTCAAGGCCATTGACGCCGCCATGGCTGCGAATGACCGGGCCTTTGCCCTCCAGCAGGAGGCGCGTGGGGCCGAGAACGTCAAGTACCGCAAGAACTACTTTGCCCGTGAGATTTCCGACTATGAGGGTCTGATGAAGCACCTTGAGAACGAGCTTCCGGGCGTGGCCGAGCAGGCCATGCGGAAGGCTGAGAACGAAAAGGGCTCCGACCTGACAATGGAGGAAAAGGCCAAGGTCATCAACGAGATGCTGGCTGACCGCTCCGTGCGGCGGGCCAAGCCCGGCTTCCTTAAGGAACGCTCCATCGAGGAGATTACCCCGGACATTGCCAAGTTCTACGAGCCGTTCGATGTGGCGATGGAGAACAACCTGCGCAAGGTGGTGGGCGACTACGCGGACAGGAAATACTTCGGCAAGAGCAAGGATGTTTACGCCCGTCAGGAAGGCATCTTTGGGGCTGAGATGGCCAACGAGATTGCCAAGGGACGCCTGCCCAAGGAAGCCCAGAAGATTGTGCAGGACAACCTAAGGGACCGCTTTGCCCTCACCAAGTACGGGGACGGGGTCGCGGCCAGCTTTGCCAACAAGGTTCGCCTTGCCCAGAGCGCAGCCTACCTTGGCCAGATTTCCGTGGCCATCTCCCAGTTCGGCGATATCATCAGGACGGCTTTTGAGACCAAGAGCCCGCTCAAGACCCTCAAATCATACGGTAAGTCCGCCGCCAACGTGTTCGGGGCTAAGCTTGGCAAGAAGCAGTTCACCCTTGGGGATATCGGTGTCCATCAGGGCAACATCGAGAACGCGAAGTACGGCAACCACAAGACCATGGTGGACGAGGCGGTGCGCCTGATTGTGAAGCTGGGCACGGGCCTGTCGGATACGTTCAACAAGACCGGCATGGCCAATGCCTTTGCCAACCACTACTCCGATATTATCAAGGACGGCAAGAGCCGGGAGTACCTGCGGCTGAGGGAGAAGTACGCGCAGAAGTACCCCAAGCAATGGAAGGCGATGTTCGAGGCCATCAAGAACCGCGAGTTCGACAAGGGCGCGAAAATGTCCGACCACGCCAAAATGTTCATCTACAACGAGCTGGCCGACGTTCACCCCCTGAATCCCTCGCACCAAGCGCAGGGATACAACGCCGCCCCGGCTTGGCTCAAGCCGGTCTATGGTCTGAAATCCTTCTGGCTGAAACAGCTTGGGGCCATGCGCACCAATGGCTACGAACTGATGAAGCACCCGATTGAAGACCCGCAGCAGTTCGCCAAGGGTCTGAGCTATCTCGCCGCCTTCACCGTGCTGGTCTCCTCTGGCCAGAACGTGATGTTCCAGCACTTCCGCGACCTGTTGGGTGGCAAGAAGACCGACGAGCAGGATGCCATCATGGGTGGATTCCTCCAGACCTTCGGCCTGTCCCGCTACAACATCGAGCAGTTCACCAAGGGTGACATTGGCAATGCCCTGCTAGGCTTCGCACTTCCGGCTGGAGGTCTGGCCCGCGAGGCTCTCCATGATGCTGGCAAGCTAAGGGATATGGCGCAAAATAGACGCGATGCCGAGGGTGCTCGGACGGTCAATGGAGCCAAAGGATTGCTGAAACAATCCCAGCTCATCAGGCACATGCCGATTGTGGGCTCGGTCTACTACGACAGGGGCGGTCTGGGCCGCACCATGGAAGAGAAGCGTCAGGCGGATAAGGCGGCTGGACGGGGCAAGGAGCAGACGATTGACTACATCAAGCATCTGTTCAAGGCTCCCGACAAGAAATCCAGATAATGGCTAGAGCCGGACTATGGCCAGCAGGGAGAGGATGACGATAAGCCAGCAGACGGCTTCAAAATAGTCCCAAAACTTTTTACCGGAATCCATTCCGGCCTGTTTTCTTTGGTCTTCATTGTTGTACTTGGTCATTTGCTTTGTTTTTGTTAGACAGTGACGCTGACGGATACCCGCTAGGGTAAAAATTACGGTCCAGCTCCCACCGATTCTGGATGGGCCTAGGTTTCACGCCAAACAGTGCAGAAACTCG
>Ga0315276_10006863_pt1 | contig 10512 bp, 8 predicted proteins | sample YL17G05_0_MG_FD_204542 | JGI IMG/M metagenome (GOLD analysis project Ga0315276, IMG submission 204542) | Sediment microbial communities from Yellowstone Lake, YNP, Wyoming, USA - YL17G05_0 | ecosystem: Environmental > Aquatic > Freshwater > Lake > Sediment | place: USA: Wyoming | collected... | reverse complement strand
TAAAATTTTACACCCTTTACAAAAGGGAGTCGGTGAGATGAATTCAATCGCAAGTAAAAGGGACGGTTCTATTTTCTGAAATAGGAGCCCGACAACAAATAGAACCGTGAGGTTGTCCCAAAATTAATGAAATACCACACTTTGTCATGCTGAACTTGTTTCAGCATCTAATAAAATCAAATGAGTATGAGACCCTGAAACGAGTTCAGGGTGACATTTTTTGAGTTTTGAAACAGCCTCACGTCCCCTTTTCCCATACCCTGCCAGGCTCTTGCCAATGAGGTAAGTTTCTTCTGGTAATCTTAAAGAAAGACACAGGCTGGAAGCCTGTGCCACCTGATCTTTTTGCTGACATGGGTTCTACCTAAGGGAGGTCCAGTAATTCGTAATCTTTTAGGGGTATATTGTTAGGTGTCTAAGGCTTTCCAACTGTCCACGTAGATGGTGAAGGATCTCCAATTCTCCCTCAAGTTCGAGGAGGTCCATGTCTTGATTTTCAGGATGAGGAACTTGTCCATTCAAAAGAAGATCAGGGTCTACATGAAAACGGGCGGCTAATTCTTGAATCCTCTCCTCCGTTTTAGCAAGGCTTTGGGAAAGAATGCGCTTTTGTCGTTCAATAGCATCTCTAAGGACCGGAAGTACCTTTTCTGGCTCAGGAGTGTTAATCTCAATTTTTTGCATTGCTCTCTCCTTTAAAAGAATTATACTGTTTTTCTTTCAACAGAGCAAGGCTAATAAGGATCTCCCTATCTCCCCCTCACCCTATCCCTCTCCCACCAGGAGACTGTGTCATAATCATGATGGACGGTGAATTCTGGAGGGACAGGCGGTCAGGCTCCTCAGCTTTAGAATGCGGTCGTTTTAATTTATGGGTAATTGGCCTTCTCAGAAATGGGATTCTTTTCATGGGTTTGGATCTCCGGAGCTGTGCGTTGAGAGGTTTCCGCCCTAAAGCTTCGTCACCCGACCGCCTGTCCCTCCGCTGCAATGGAAGTAGTTTGTTGTTGATTGCGACACAGTCTCCAGGGGAGAGGGGATTGACAGGAGGCTCTATCTCCCTATCAAGAGATTTTCAACGTCGGTGATGCTTTGAAAGACGAAGTCGGGAGGGATGGAAGTTTCTTTGAGCGTCTTTTCGTCGGTGACGCCGGTCAGAACAATCCCTGTGGCAATCCCTGAATCTCTGCCCATTTTGATATCGGTCTCCAGGCGGTCTCCGATGAGGATACAATCTTCGGGCTTCAATCCCATTACCTCCAGGGCCGCTTGAATCATGATAGGAGAAGGCTTCCCCACGATGATTTCCACCTTCTTTCCTGTCACGGCCTCAATGGCCGCTATCATCCCGGCACAATCCGGGATCTCTCCTCCTTCTACCGGACAGGTTCGGTCGGGATTGGTAGCGACGAAATGGGCTCCTAATTTGATGGCCTGAAAGGCGATATTGAGTTTCCGGTAATCGAAAGTCCGATCAAATGCCACAACCACATACTCGATTTGTTTTGGCTCATCGGTCATCGCAAACCCTGCCCTTTTCAACTCTTCAATAAATGGATTCTCTCCCACGACAAAGAGTTTTGCCTGGGGAGCAACCTTTTTAAGATAACGGGTCATCACGAAGGTGGAGTTGATCACTTCATCGGGTCGGGTTGGAATGCCGAGCCGGCTCAGTTTGGCGGCATAATCCTCCCGGGTCTGGATGGGTTTGTTGGAAAGAAAGACCACCTTCCTTCCACCCTTCCGAAGCAGTCTGATCAAATCGTCTGCCCCCGGGATGAGATGATCGCTGAGATATACTGTCCCATCTAAATCAAAAATGAATCCCTTGAACATCGATTACCTTTCCTTTTTTCCTATCAATTATTTATTTGTTTTAGATCATGCTTGTCCAAAATAACATTTTCACCGCAGAGCCGCCGAGGACGCAGAGAAATAATTTTTTGTTTGTCGGGAGATGCCGACAAACAAAAAGGCTTCTGTTCTATTATTAGAAGGCTGACAATAGGTTCCATAGCCATAAAAGGGTTCGATCTTATTCCCGAAGGGACGGAGTTTCTGCTCCAATCGCCGTCTCCTCTCCGAGCCAGAGGCTCTCTAAGCCGGCGGCCGATTGGAGCAGAAAAATTTCCCTCAGCAATCTCCGCGACTCTGCGGTGAAACCTGGTTTCGAAGTAGTCGAATTCTGAGCAAAAAGCCCAATGAAATCAACTGAGGTCGCAATCGATTCCACCGCTCTTGGACAGCAGTGGTCTTAGTTAGAAGATAACTTTCTTAAATCCCTCCCAGCCTCCCTTTGCCCTCCGGGCCAGAGGCCCTCTTGGGCCGGCGGCCAAAGTAAGGAATATTATCCCCCTTAGAAAAAGGGGGACTGAGGGGGATTTTCATTGTTCGTGGGTGATGACTTCATCATGAATAATTAGTCAGAAGTCATAGGCCTCTTTCATGATTCTAAATAATTCTGTGTTATGTCTCCACCCCTTTATCTTTTCGGAGCCAGGACCGATCCCCCAGAGAAAAAGGGGAGTTGCCGAATGGGAATCTGTCGCCCACCCGATTCTGTGGTAAAGCCTTAATACGAAGGCGATCGAACCATCCATGTCATAATGAAAATGTCTGGGATCGAACTTCCTCAGGGTGTTCTCTTTAATGGCCTTTACCTCCTCATCTTTTAAATCGATCTCATAATATCTTTTTATCACTTCCTTAATTTTTTCTGAAGTCGGATCTTTCCCTAATTCCTTATTCCTCTTCTCATGGGATGCGTTGATCTGAGATATCGCTTTTAGATTGATTCCCTCATACTCCTCACTTGTTTGGCTGTAGGGGAGAACAACAAGGCCTCCTGTTTCGTGATCCGCGGTAATAATCAGGAGGGTATCGGGATGTTTCTTCTGAAAATCATACGCCACTTTGATCGCTTCATCAAAGGCAAGCATATCCATTATGACAGCAGCAATATCTTGATGATGGGCAGCATGATCGATTCTCCCCCCTTCCACCATCAAAAAAAATCCATCCTGACCTTTACTGAGAAGGTCAATGGCCTTCGCTGTCATCTCGGCAAGACTGGGCTCTGTACTGCCTTTCCGGTCAATTTCAAAGAGCATATTCCCGAGGTTAAATAACCCAAGAATCTTCTCCCCCTGAGCCTTTTTCATCTCCTCTGCTGTCTCTACTACCAGATATCCGTTTCCCCTGGCTTCATTGAGAAGGTTTCGTCCATCCTTTCTCTTTCCCTTTTCCGACCCGGAAAGAAAGAATTCTTTTCGCCCACCAAAGAGAATGTTCACATCCGATTTAACCAACTGTTCTGCAATCTTCTCCTCCTCCGCCCGTTTCTCCACATGAGCCACAAAACCGGCTGGAGTGGCATCGGTAATCCCAGATGTCGTTACCAGACCAGTTGCCTTTCCCTTTTCTTTGGCCATCTCAAGGATGGTCTTTAGGACCTTGCCATCCGGTCCGATACCAACAGATTTCGCGAGCACCTTCACTCCTGTTGCCATCTGGACAGCAGCCGCAGCCGATTCCGTCACCGTACTGTCTGCTGTATCGTTGACCATATAGGCGGTTTGGCCCTTATCCATCACTTCAGTCATTACAAGATTTTTTCCTAACTGTCTTGTAGCATAAAGCCACGCTATTTGAACGTGAGCCGGCCCCATGCCGTCACCAATCATGAGGATGATGTTCTTTGCCTGTCCAGCAAAGGAGAGCACTGAAAAATAAAGGACAATGGTAATAACAAGAACATGACTCACCAACAGCCTCTTCATCTTATTAGCCATGATCAACCTCCTTTCTCAATGAGTAGAAAGGCCTCTCATTTACCCTCAGGACAAGTTTGTCACTCAATTAAACTTCCCATCCAGATCGAAAACAAATCCTTTAAACCTGTCTACCAAACCCTAATTTACTAAGGAGTCCATAATTGAGCAGACATATTGTTGTGGAAATCTCCCCTGACCCCTCTTTGCCTGTCCACGACAGGAAAAGGATTACCAAAGAGGGGGAATTCCTCCCTTTTGTAAAGGGAGGGAAGGAGGGATTTAGTCTCCAGTATCTAAATAATTATAGACTCACTATTATTAGTTTGAGGTGTCCTTTTCAGGAACCGCAGCACGGCAGCACTGCAGCACTGCAAGACTGCAGCATTTCTTTAACCGAATACTCCTCCCATTTTGGTCCCGGCAACTTTGTTGATGACGAATAGACAGACCGCTCCGAGGATGATCAGAATGAGGCCCAAGGCAGCGGCCTCGTTCGCCGAACCTCCGATGTAGAAATTAAAAATTCCAACGGTCATCATCTCATGTCCCGGGACTACCAAGAGAAGTGTGGCCGAGGCCTCCTGGAGAGCAAGTATGAAAGAATAGAGGGAGCCCACCAAGACTCCCTTCCAAATCAGTGGAAGTGTAACATCTTTAAAGGTCTTCATTTTCGGAGCCCCTACACTTTCAGCAGCTTCTTCAAAAGACCTATGAACGATCAAAAGGGAAGCAAAAGTTCCCCGCACGGTATAGGGAAGCCTTCTCACCCCGAGTACAATAGGAATTACAATCCAAATGCCGAGCAAGGCTGTGTTCATGAATGGCAGAGGATCTCTGAAGGCCCGAAGGTAGGCAATACCGATTCCAGTTCCTGGAAGGGCAAGTATCAGAGTGGTAAGTGAGTCCAAGAGATCCCTCCCCGGGACTTTGGTCCGGGCCATCACCCAAGCTACAGGGACCCCAACAATGATACAGATGAATACAGAGATGCCTGAGTAAAGCAAGCTGTTGATGATGAACTTAGGCGTCTCAATAGAAACACGCTCAAAATATTGCAAGGTATATTTCACAGGAATGGGCGTGAGGGCCCAGCCTTTACCAAAGGAATCAAGAGCAATGCCAAGATAAGGAATAAATGCAAAGATTAGAACCACTATCAAGAAAATGACTACCCCTGCTCGACCCCAGGGTGAGATTTTCTTTCTCTCGATCTTTGAATAAGAAAGGGAACTATAATCCTTGATGGCCACATACTGTTTAGCAATGATCAGAAAGATAATAGCCAGTATAACCATAATGGCCGAGATGACGATCCCCATCTTGAAGAGCCTTCGATCAACAAATTGGACGATGTTGAGATACGCTTGGGAGGCGAGCAGATTATCAACCCCAACTACCAAGGGAGTGGCAAAGTCGGCAAAAGTCCAGATGAAGACCAGAAGTGCCCCCGAGACATAACCCGGAGTGGTAAGTGGAAAGGTAATGTCCCAGAATTTCCGCAAGCCCCGCGACCCCACGCTCTCTGCTGCTTCATCGAGAGAGGGAGAGATCTTCCCCAGAGCATCAACGATGCTCAGGGTCATGAGTGGAAAGAGATGAAGCGTCTCTACAAGCAGGACGCCCTGAATCCCGTACATGAAATTAATGGGTTTGGAAAAACCCAAATAGTCCGTCAAGATCACATTTACCGTCCCGGCCCGGCCCATGATGAACACGAATCCCATCACTCCAACAAGAGGAGGCATGATCATGGGAATGATAGTCAAATAGGAAAAAAGATTTCTCCCGGGAAACTCATAGCGTAGAAGGAGGAACGCAATAGTGATGCCAATGATCGAAGTGGTAATGACGGTAGCCACTCCGAGGAGGAGAGAATTTACCAAGGTTTTCAGGTAAAAGGAGTCGGTAAAAAAGTCGTAGAAGTTCATCAGGGTAAAGACACCTTGATCGGTTGTAAAAGTATCGTAGAAGAGGCGGATGAGGGGATAGATCAGAAATATACCAAAGAAGGCCCAGATTCCGGCATAGCCAAGCAATCCGCCAATTCTCACCTGCGGCCAAGTACGGGGTCTGCTGAGTGCAATTGTTGATTCGTCTGGAGGACTCATTTGAATTTTTGTGTCAATTTAGCGGTTTGAAAAAACTGATCTAATCCCCCTTCATCCCCCTTTGTCAAAAGGGGGAAAAAACTCTGTCCTCCCTTTGGCAAAGGGAGGTCGGGAGGGATTTTACAAGCTGACTTCAAACAGCTAAATTGTTACGAATTTTTATTCTATGCCGCTGGTATCCCTAAAGTGGTCTTAATAGGGAAACTGACATATACCTTTTCCCCTATGGAAAAAGGTTGATAACCCCAAGGGTTCTGAATGTCCACTTTGAAGATGATCTCACTATTGATTTCCACATCATATCGGATCATATTCCCCATATAGTAAGCAAAACTCACCGTTCCACTGATACAATTAAATTCTTTTTGAACATCTTTCGACTGGCTAATCGATGTGGTCTCCGGTCGAACACTGATCATACATCGGTCTCCAGGTAGATACTCCTCATCGCTGGTACAGAGCAAAGGCCCGACCTTGCTTTGCACTTTCACCCACTTTTCAGTGGTATTGATTTCCTGGATATTTCCTGGGATCAAGTTATTAATCCCAATAAAGTCGGCAACGAAGGGATTATGGGGCCTTTCATAGAGATCCCTGGGTGAACCAATCTGCAGTAATTTACCCAGATTGATTACTGCAATCCTGTCCGAAAGGGTCAGGGCCTCTTCCTGGTCATGGGTTACGTAAATAGTCGTTATCCCAAGCTCCTTTTGAAGCTTGCGTATCTCAGCACGCACTTGGATACGAATCTTTGCATCCAGGTTACTTAGAGGTTCATCCAACAGAAGCACATCAGGGTTCAGAACAAGCGCCCGGGCAAGAGCCACGCGCTGCTGTTGTCCTCCTGATAGTTGTCCCGGGTAACGTTTTTCAAGGCCCACCAGGTTAACCAGCTTCAGAACGTGGGAGACTTTATCGGCAATCTCAGCTCTGGGAAGTTTCTTGAGCTTGAGGCCATATGTGATATTGTCAGAAATCGTCATGTGGGGCCAGAGGGCATAGTTCTGGAAAACCATCCCTATGTTTCGCTCATAAGGCGGTTTAGAGGTCATAGGCTTTCCATCGAAATAGATCTCCCCATTATCAGGTTTGTGAAACCCTCCAATCAAGCGAAGGATGGTCGTCTTTCCACAACCCGAAGGACCAAGGAGCGTGAAAAGTTCTCCGTCATGGATCTCCAGTGAAACATGGCTCACTGCCTCCAGTGTGCCAAACCTCTTGACAATGTCCTTGAGCTGAATATTCATTTCGAACTCTGTTCCATTAAATTAAATCCCCCCTCTCCCCCCTTTGCCAAAGGGGGGGCTACTGGGGGAATTTGTATTAAGAATGAACTACCCCGCCGCAAGCAGCGGGGTATCAAAAACTTTAAATTCTGTCATTCCGCACTTGATGCGGAATCCAGTCCGGTCTTCTGGATTCCGGCTGGAGTTTATCCCGTACTTGATACGGGGCCGGAATGACGAACTCGCCGCAAGCGGCGGGGAATACAACCCGAAGGGATTAAAAAATCTCACTTTTATTTGATAAGCTCCTTATGTTTTTCTGCAATCTCCTTCCTGAAATAAGAGTTCACTTCCTCAATCCTCTTCTTTGGTCCGGCAATCTTGTCGTCATAGATATTCCCTACCGGGATGTCAAAGAAAGACCTCATCCCTCCTGTAAATTGGACTGCTTTCTCCTGGTTCGACCCTGGCGGGCCCTGAACTTTATATTTTGGTGTAATGGGATAAAGGCCAAGCCCTGCGAAAAGTTTCTGCCCTTCCTCGGTTAAAAGAAACTCGATAAAAGCATGGCCTGCTTTTGGATGAGGAGCACCTTTCAACACAGCCATTGGTTCAGGGGTCACATAAGCATTCTTGGGGTAGACAAACATGACATCATACCCCCCTAAAACCTCAGCAAATGCCATGTAGCTCGGTACAGCATACCCGACGGCAAACTCCCCTTTTGACACCACGTTGGGGACGTCACGGGAGCGGGCTGTGAAAATGCCGGTATTGACTGCCAATTTTTTCAACCACTCCCATCCTTTCTCCCATCCATACATTGCAAGAATCACCTCATAGGAAGCATGGCTGGAGCTCGAACGGTCGGGTGTACACTGGGCAATCTGTCCCTTCAGCTTTGGGTTGAGCAGATCATCCCAGTCTTTGATAGTGACACCTAAACGTTGTAACAACTTCGGCTGGTAGATGAGTCCATAAGGCTCCAAGGTCGTTCCGACCCAGAATTTCTTTGGATCCTTTAGAGGCAGACCCACAGGTTTCCCAATGGTGGCTGGGATCTCATCCCACATATTTTTAGGGATCGTTACCTGATCCAGAAGACCTTCTGCTGCCAAGTTATCGAAAAGTGTTCCTTCGCCACCCCAAAAGACATCTGCCCTGGGTTTGCCTCTCCACTCCAGGATCTGGCCATAGGCCACCGGAGTTCCTTGAGGCATGGCACTGGTCTTCACATCGACGTTCCATTTCTTCTTGGCATATTCAGCAAACGCCTTCAATGCCGGGTCGTGAACATCTTTGGAAACAGGGGTAATGAGGTAAAACTCATTTTCGATCGCCTGTCCAAATGACATCCCTCCAAAACATAAAAAACCCATCAATAAAATAGTCAATACGATAATCATTCGTTTCATTCTAATTCCTCCTCTCTACTTCCCCATGATTTAGGGATTGAGGAATTTTGGAATTGCCAATTGCAATTTCTCAATCCCTTAATTCCTCCATTTGGAAATTATTTAAATGCAACATCCCCTTTCATTGTCCAAGGGCTCTCATAAAACTCTAAATACTTCTTGTTCCCATTCTCTTTTTTACTTTAAAATTCTTCTCGCCTTACCTCACACTCTCTCTATCCTAAACCCCTTTTTTCACCACCTCCTCTTCAATCAGAATTTGATAAATTTTTCTCAAATATATATTACTGTAGCGAAAGATGTCAAGGCTAATTGAACCCAAGGCGTGACCATTCTTTCTCCGCTTCAATGTTTCATTTCATTGGACCAAAGGTGCTATTGAAGTGGTCTCAATAATGAAACTCGGCAATGACGATGTGCCCGGAATCAAGAGGGTAAGTGAGCACTGTCACGGTTTCCTTATTCAATATGACACGGATGGGTTGGGGCGGACCTGGCTCAAAGCTCCGTCTCGCCTCAGAGGTCCCCGGCACCCCTTCGTTAACCCCATCCGGCACTTTGCCGGCGATCAGAAATGTGTCGCGGCCATGCCCGAGATAGCCCCTGGGACGTGTGAGCGTAACGACGCTGCCGGTTCCCTTTTCGCGCTCGTCGAGAGGACGCAACCGTAGGTGGATGTAGGCACTCGAACGCAGAAAAGGCGTCCGAAAGATATGAGTGATAGGGTAGCCGCTGGCTGAGATGACAAACTCGTAATAAGCCTCCGGTTTGGCCGCAAATGGTCCCCAGGCCCCATCTGCGGAGGTTGTTCGTCGATGGACAGCTTCTCCCAGGCGTTGTCCGGACGAAGGATCAATATCAAAAATCTCGACCGTCGCGCTTTGAAGCGGTAGGTTTGTAGGTGCACCGTTAGACCAGCCGCTGACTATGCCATTAAGGGTTGGCCGGGGCTCGGGGACGATGTCCAGGGTCGCTGGCTCGCGGCCGGTGATGAAGCGGTACATGGTCTTGAATGCGAGGGAATGGAAAGCAACCTCCCGATGGTCGAGGTTGGGAAGTACCAGGTTCTCGGCCCCTCGAAGCTCAGGTGAGGCGAAAGTTACATTGGTCGGCTGGCCTGGCATGCCAATAAATCGTCCATCGGGTTGGGCGTACTTGTCATTTGAGTCGCTTCGTATCGTCATGAATTGTACTGACGGGTGAACCTCATCGCCTGCGTTGAGGCCGGATAAAAACGACCCCATCCCGTTGAACTCATCGTTAAGATTAAAGGGAGTCGCCCGGACACCGTGATTTGGGGTACCGCAAAGGATGCCATGGGAGACGTTCACTCCTCCACCTGCGGTCCTGATGTAGTTGCGGATGGCGTACCCTCCGCGAGAGCTTCCTACAAGGATCAACTGCTTCTGCCCGGTCTTGGAAAGGATCGCACCAATCTTAGCACTGAGCTCTCTCAATTGATCAGCCGTACTGCTTCGATTCTCCTGAGGCTTTGTGTCGTCGCTTCGCGCCCTCGGATGAGTGAAGTCGATTGCAAAGAGAAGTGAGGGATCATAACCGTTTGACTCAAAGCGCCAGATGGTTGTATACCAGAGGGCGGCAGAGTCTCCACTGCCATGGACGAAGAGGATGGGGCGGGGAGTATCAGCGGCGACGGCGCTGTTTACTCCTATAGATAAGAAGACCAGGAAGGTCAGAATTGCGAGACGAATAATGTCCACCATCGACTTTCTTCTCGTAATGGTTCCCGGTCCTCTTCCGCATTTCTTTTTTCCCATTAACTCAAGGTTCTTTCCCATATCTAAACCTCCTTAGCTCATTTTAAAGTGGGTTTCACGAAATTCCTAACCCATTGATTCAATTAACTTATTCGACCTACAATTTTTTGAATTGCCCTCCTATAAAAATTCCTAATTGCTTACAATTACTTACAGAACTGCAACCACTTCAATCAACCTATTTTTAGCCTCTTTAAAAAGGGGTGGAGGGC
>Ga0315276_10006861_pt1 | contig 10513 bp, 10 predicted proteins | sample YL17G05_0_MG_FD_204542 | JGI IMG/M metagenome (GOLD analysis project Ga0315276, IMG submission 204542) | Sediment microbial communities from Yellowstone Lake, YNP, Wyoming, USA - YL17G05_0 | ecosystem: Environmental > Aquatic > Freshwater > Lake > Sediment | place: USA: Wyoming | collected... | reverse complement strand
GATGGAACACTGTGGCGAAGCTCTCCAGTGCCGCCAGGTGAGGCACCCGCACCGAGCCGATCTCTGCCACTCGTCCCAGATCATTGCGCTCCACATCCACGATCATCACGTTCTCCGCCTGGTCCTTCTCGCTGTTGACCAGTTCGCGGGCCAGCGCCTCATCCGTCGCCGCAGTCTGGCCGCGGGGACGTGTCCCCTTGATCGGCCGCGTCTGCATCCGCCGGCTCGTCGGGTCGAAGTGAAGGAAGCGCTCCGGCGATGCGCTCAGCACCTGAGCCTCGGGGAAGTTCAGGAAGGCTGCAAAGGGGGCGGGGTTAACCTGACGCAGCCTCAGATAGAGGTCGAAGGGGTCGTGCCGCAGCGGCGCCGCAAACCTTTGCGAGAGGTTCACCTGGTAGATGTCGCCGTCGTATATGTAGCGTTTCGCCCGCTCGACGACGCGACGATAGGCATCCGGTGTGAATGTGGAGCGCAGATCAGCGAAGTCTGGGCGGGAAACCCCCTTTTCGCCGTTGCGCGATGGGACAGGCGCTGTCAGCCGGGCGTCGCAGCGGACGATCCGGTCGTAGAAACAGAGATAGCAATCGGGGAGGGCTAGGTCGTCTGCCGCTTGCTGCGGTAGTTCCTCGACATGCTGCTTCAAGTCATAAGCAAAGTAGCCGACGGCACCCCCCTCGGGCGACAGGCCCTGCTCTCGCAGCAATTCGCGAAGCACCTCGAAAGGGCTGCCCTCGATGCGCCGGCTGCCGCCTTGTCCTGTCACCTCGACGGTTCTGCCTTTCGAGCGCAGCACGAGAAAGGGGTCCTCGCCGTACAACGAAGTCCGGCCCCACTTGGGGTCGACGAGGGCGCTATCCAGCCAGAATCCGTATCGCCGGCTGCAGGCCTGAACGATGGCCTCCATCGCTGCTGTGGTCTCGCAGATCATCGTGTTCGTTCCCGTTTCGCGTTCATCGAGTGTCAACGCCCCATTGTAGCAGGCGTCGCCGTCGCGTTGACAGCCCCAAATACCCTTTGCTATGATCAAGCCCGGCGGCAGCGTAGCTCAGTGGTAGAGCAGGGGACTCATAAGCCCTTGGTCGTGGGTTCAAATCCCTCCGCTGCCACCAAACACGATTAGTTGCGGTTCCTAGCTACAGCCTCGCTGACTGAGAGGGCGAGGCTTTCTTGTGCCGCCGCCGTTCGCAGTCTGTCCCACCCAGAATCCCTGTTGGCCGCTTGTCGATGACGCTGCTATACTGGAATGTCCACAGGTCGCTGATTCTTCCGACGATTTATTGCTAGACAGGGAGTGAGATGCATAGGGAAGCAATCGAGAAAGCAAAAGAACACTTCGCCGCTCTCCTCGAAGAGCAGTTCGAGCGCATCGAGAGGATGAAGGCAAACGAGGAATGGGTCGACTACACTAGACTCAACCCGCTCGTCATCGGCGTCTGCGGCGGCGACGGCATTGGACCCTACATCTCCCAGCAGACCCAAAGGGTGTTGGAGTTGCTTCTGAAGCCGGAGGTGGAGAGTGGCAGAGTCGTCTTCAGGACCATCGACGGCTTGACCATCGAGAACCGCTCTGCCCAACTCAAGGCGATTCCCGACGACGTCCTCGAAGAGCTGAAGCAATGTGACGTCATCCTCAAGGGCCCCACCACGACCCCGCGCGCGGGCGACCCCTGGCCCAACATCGAGAGCGCCAACGTCGCCATGCGCAAGGCTCTCGACCTCTTCGCCAATGTCCGGCCCGTGCGTATCCCGGCGCAGGGCATCGACTGGGTGTTCTTCCGCGAAAACACCGAGGGTGCCTACGCCGTGGGGAGCAAGGGCATTCACGTCACTCCCGACCTCTGCATCGACTTCACCGTCGCTACTCTTCAAGGAAGCGAGCGGCTCATCCGCCTTGCCTTCGACTACGCCAGCAAGCACGGCATCAACAGAGTAACCGTGGTCACGAAGGCCAACGTGATCAAGACCACCGACGGCAGGTTCCTCGAGATCGCTCGCATGGTTGCCGCCGACTATCCGGAAGTCGAGTGGGACGACTGGTACATTGACATAATACCAGCCAAGCTCGTCGATCCTAAGCGACGCACCTACTTCCGCGTCTTCGCTCTGCCCAACCTCTACGGCGACATCCTCACCGACGAGGCCGCCGAGCTTCAGGGTGGCGTCGGCACCGCCGGCAGCGCCAATATCGGCAAGCGCTACGCGATGTTCGAAGCGATCCACGGCAGCGCGCCCCGCATGGTCGACGAGGGACGCGTCCAGTATGCTGACCCCAGCGGGCTCGTCCGCGGCGGTGCCATGCTCCTCGGTCACATCGGCTTCGCCGATCGCGCTCGGGCACTGGAGATGGCCCTTGAGATCTGTGACACGTTCGAGAAGAAGCTGATTATCACCGGCCGTCCCACCGGGGCTACGGGAGAGGCCTTTACCGACTACCTGATGGAGACCCTGGCCGACCCCTCTTTGGAGGCGCGGTGGCGGGAGTATCAGGACCAGGCTGGCGGTGCCCCCGTTGGCAGCTCTGCGGCGCCGCTTTAGCGATTCCACGGACCCCCTCCACGAGTTCGGCCATCCCTGCTGATAACTGCCGGATTCCTTGACAGCCCCTAGGCCGTTGGCTACAATCGTTTTGGCTAGTAGCTGAGCCTTGGGCGGTTAGCTCAGTTGGTATGAGCGCTTCCTTCACACGGAAGAGGTCACAGGTTCGAGCCCTGTACCGCCCACCATGCTCGTGTTTGGCGATAGCCGCATAATGCCGAAGTGGCGGAATGGCAGACGCGCTACGTTCAGGGCGTAGTGTCCGTAAGGGCGTGTGGGTTCAAATCCCACCTTCGGCACCAGACCGGATAACCCCGGACGAAGGACGGGGATCGGACGTTAGATGTCTCATCCGCGTCTCGTCCCGAGTCCTTCTTGTATGTTGTGGGCGCTCGTAGCTCAGCTGGATAGAGCGCAGCCCTGCGGAGGCTGAGGTCGTGGGTTCGAATCCCGCCGAGCGCGCCATCTTTACCGTCAGGAGCGGCAGGCGGCTTCGCCCAAGGGTGCGTGGCGACCTGCCGTTCGTATCTTCTTAGGCTGTCTGGCGAAGGAGTGACCGGCATGAGCGCGGCCCCAATGAGACGCCTTTTTCTTAGCGGCCTCCTTGTCGCTGCTGGCCTGCTTACCCTCCTTCCCATCGCCTGCGATGATGACGACGAAGGAAAGGAAACACCTACGCCGGCTGCGACCTTCCAGCCTACGTCTACACCGGCAGCGACCCCCGACATACGAGAAGCCGACCTCACGCAGCAGTCCGACGTCAGGGCCCTTCTCCAGCGCCTGAGTGGTGAACTGATGACAGCCGACATCCTCTACGTCGACCTCACCGGTGACGGTGGAGAAGAAGCCATACTCCCCATATCCTCAGGAGGGACCGCCGGCAACCTCGCGTTCATCGTGCTCGGCTACCGCGATGGCAAGCTTGCCGTCCTGCTGACAGAGGTGCCGGAGGCTGGTTCCTTGCGGGTCGAGGTAGATGATCACCATCTTGTAGAGGTACTTCCGGTCTATAGCGACGGTGATACGCCCGGTTTTCCCAGTCAGATCAAGAGGATCTACTATGACTGGAAGAGCGGCGCTCTCATAGCTGGCCGGGAGGAGACGGTGGACAACCCCTACCTGCCGCCGAAGGAGTAGCCGAACTGAGACTCCTCGGTGAGGGTTCGCTCCCGTCATGGATCCGTTCGGCTTCCCATCAGGGGGATGGCGTTGTATCTCCCGCCGGTGGAGATGTATAATCTCTCCTGACCAGCGAACCGATTAAGCATAAGAGGATACATTGCCCAAGCAACCACGTTCCAGCGCCACCCGCAAGCCCCGGCCCAAGATCAAACGACGCGCCGGCGTGCCGCCCGTAGTCGCCCGTGCCCGAGTCGCACCGCTTGCCGCCTCAGCCCCCCGAACTGCGGAACAGGCTCCTGCAAAACCCAGGGTACCGGGAGCGATGGACTTCAGCTATGTGGGGAAGGAGCTGCGCCGGATAGTCGTCGTAACCTCCGGCGTCATCATCCTCATGGTGGTGCTGTCTTTCTTCTTCCGCTAGAGCAGCAAAAGGCTAGAGAGAGTCCTCCCAATCTGTCGGCGTTCCCTTTGGCGAGAGGCAATTCGTAGGGGAAGTCGCGGCTAGCGGAGACGTCCTATCGCTATGACGATGGCGATGCCCGTCAGAACGTAGCCGTAGATGTCATCGCGGGGGATGATCTCCAACCCTGCCACCAAGTTGTGGACCAAATAGGCGAGGATGACTCCTGCTGCCGCAATCCCCTGGAGAGTCGGGCCGCGCTTGCGGTTGGTTGCCCAGCTTACAGACTCACCGATGGCATAGCCTATTCCCAGCGCTAGGAAGAGGACGTAGAAGCCGTAAGCGCGGGTTGCCTGGGGCAACAGGAAAGCCCACAGCCCTCCGATCGCCGCCCCCATAGCCACTGCAGCGCCGATGCCGCGCAGGAGGTAGGCCAGGGAGACGTTATAAGTGGGGATGCGTCGTACTTGGGCGCAGTCGCGGCAGCGGACGCCGACAGGAGTGTAGACCAGACAGCGCGGGCAGATCGGCTTGCCGCAGCGCCCGCAGGCAAGCTCTGTTTCCACATTGGGATGCGTCGCACACTGCATGAAATCGCCCTGGCCCTTCGTCCCGGCTTCTACTCTAGATTAACACAGCTATCACATCCCAAGTAGCACCCTACAGAAGGCCTAAACAGTCACCGCCATCCTGCCGATACTCCTCCTGGAGAGGTATGTCCAGAGGTGTATTCCCTCTGGCATACGGAGGAAGAACATGATTAGACGAATCCTCTATGGTTTGGTTGGCGTCGGTATTCTTGCTAGCCTCATTGGCTTAGGCGGACTGTCTCTCTTCACCGAGAGCACGGCCAACGACAGCAATGCCTTCACGACCGGCAGCGTGGCCATCAGCACGGATCCGTCCAGCGCCTTCTTGACGATGAGCAACATGGCGCCGGGTGATTCCGTTACCGCCCAGCTTGATGTGTCCAACGATGGTACGCTTGAAATGCGCTACGCGATGACTACCGCTGCCACAAACACTGACGCTCTTGACCTTCGGGATGCCCTGGTACTGACCATCAAGACGCTGGGCACTAACTGCACGACCTTCGATGGCACCGAGCTGTACAGTGGTACGCTTGCCAGCGGGGCAACCGGTGACCCTGCTCAGGGGGGTCAATTGGGCGACCGGACTCTTGCAGCCAGCGCCAGCGAGAGTCTCTGCTTCGAGGTTGAGTTTCCGTCCGACGCTATCGGTCCCGAAGGCGCTGCCACTACCGCGACCTTCACCTTCTGGGCTGAGCAGACAACGAATAACCCTTAGTGGGGTTGCTCCCCGTGGGGGAACTGGAGGGTAAGGATGCTGAACTGGTTCCCTTTGACGCGTCTGCCATCGCATGAGCCGGGGCGAACGCTCCGCTTAGCCGGAACGGTGTGCGTTGGGCTGGTGCTAGCTCTGTTCGCCCTGCTGACTGTGCCTGTCGTCCTCACCTTCTTTGGCTACCGTGTCTACGTGGTCTCCGGCGGCAGTATGGGCTCTTCCCTTCCCGTAGGCAGTATCGCTGTTGCCAAGACCGTCGACAGCCATTCTCTCTATATGGGCGATGTGATCGCCATCAACAAAGGTGGCATGCATACCCCGGTTCTTCACCGCATCGTGGACATGAAGACCAGCGAAGCCGGCGTCACGTATATTACCCAAGGTGACGCCAACGCGAGCCCTGACCCTGAGCCGGTCACCCTAGAAGGATCGGGGGACAAGGTTGTGTTCGACTTTCGCTATGTTGGCTACCTCGTGCATTTTGCTCGCGGCCCCGCCGGTCGCCTCCTTTTCCTGGTGACGCCGTTGACCCTCCTCGCAGCCATGGCACTATGGCATGTGGGGCAGTCGACTGTTCAGCGATTTCATTCCAGGGAGGCTCCGGATTGATGATCGCAGTCAGGCTGGGGCTTGGCGTCGTCCTTGCGGCGGCGGCATCCTGGCTAGCGAATGCCACTATAAGCACCAGCATAAGCGCCTACGTTGCCCAAGGTGGCAATCCCACCAATACCTTCACTACTGCTGCCTCATTCAGTGTCGCCTCCGACGACTTTGAGAGTGGGGGATGGTCTGGTGGTGAGGGTTGGCTATGGGGCTGGTCGAACTCGGGCTCGGCGGCCGTCACATCGGCAGGCGGCCCCTATGAAGGCGCGTATCATCTGCAGCTAGTGAGCTATGACGGCTATGTCGACCGAGCACTCGACCTATCTGGGCACTCCAATGTCCATCTCCGATTCTGGGCGAAGGTCGACTCCTTTGAGACTGGCGATGCTGTCGACTGCATCGTTATCTCCGACGGCACTCCGTATCTAGTGAGGAGCTGGACCGACGCGGATAGCGATAGCACCTATCATTCTGTGGACATAGACCTGTCACCCTACGCGATGTCCAGCGTTTTCTACGTCTCGTTCGACGCCCGGATGTCCGCCACCGACGACTACTTCTACGTCGACGGTCTGGTACTCAGGGATCTCCCGCCGTAGGCTTCGCCGCTGTTGAGGGGTGGCACCGAGTGCGTGGGCTGTACTAGTTCTGGGAACCGTGCGATAGGTTTGCCTGGCCGGCTCGCTCCAGGAAAGCCTCGATGTCTTCGTCGGGGAGAGGGATATCGCCTAGCATGCGCTCGTGGGGACCTCCCAGGCCGTGGTAGTCGCTGCCGCCGACCTTCAGAAGGCCGTGTCCTTCTGCTACTCGCGCCAGGCGGTCTCGCGTCCTTCGGTCATAGTCCTGGTAATGGACCTCCATGGCAGCCAGGCCGGCAACCTTGAGCTCTTCAACCAACTCGTCCAGGTTAGATAGCATGCTGGGGTGAGCGAGCGCCGCCAAGGCGCCTACCCGGACCAGCATCTCGACCGCCTCGACGGGTGTAAGTTTCACTCTCTCCACATAAGCGGGCCCGTTCCTCCCTATGTAGCGGTCAAAGGCCTCCTGGAAGGAAGAGACGTAGCCCTTCTCGACCATCACCTGAGCGACGTGCGGACGTCCCACCGCTCCTTCACCCGCGAGTTCCGCCACCCGGTCCCAGGGGATCTCCATTCCCATGTCGCGCAGCTTCACCACCATCCCCCGGCCTCTATCCCGGCGGGCGCTGCGGAGATTCGTCAGGGTGCGCTGGAAATCCGCGTTCTCGTAATCCAGGAAATAACCCAGCATGTGCACCTCAGAGCCGGGTATATCCGTGCTCATCTCGATCCCGGAGACCAGAGTGAGGTCAGGATGCTTCTCCGCTGCCAGCCGTGCCTCGGCGAGCCCCTCCGTGGAATCGTGGTCGGTGATGGCGAGGATCCTCAGGCCTGCCTCGGCGGCCAGATCGACAAGCTGCGTAGGGGTGAGGCGGCCATCCGAAGCATTGGTGTGAGTGTGGAGGTCGGCCTTACTGGTCATCGCTGAACTCCCTGTCGACCCGTTGCACCCGCCTTGCCCGGCCGGTCTCTTCGTCGACCTCAATTAGAACGGAGTTTAGTATCAGGTCAGGCCCGCTTGCCACTTCCAACCTTACCGGCATGGCCGTGAGAAAACGTCGGATCACACAGTCGACATCGTCCCCGATGATGGAATCCTTCGCCCCCGTCATCCCGACGTCGCAAACAAAGGCCGTCCCCTTCGGCAGGATCCGTGCGTCTGCTGTTGCCACGTGGGTGTGTGTTCCCAACACCGCGCTGACCCGCCCGTCGAGATACCGGCCCGTCGCCACTTTCTCGCTCGTCGCCTCCGCGTGCATGTCCACGATGACAATCGAGTTTGGGGGCAGGCTTGCCAGGGCCGCATCGGCGGCTCGGAAGGGGCAATCTATGTTTGCCATGAATACGCGGCCTTGCAGGTTGATGACCGTGATCCCTTTGTGCTGGATGATGCCGCGACCGGGAGCGCCGGCAGGATAGTTCAGGGGGCGCGCGACCGGCAGGTCGTCGTCCTCCAGGTGGCTCACGATCTCCTTCTGGTCCCAGATGTGGTTTCCAGAGGTAATAATGTCGACGCCAGCCGCAAACATCTCCTCGGCGGAGTTGAGGGTGAGGCCACGCCCGGCGGCGGCATTCTCGCCGTTGGCGATAACCACGTCGATTGCCAACTCGCGGCGCAACTTTGGCACCAGCACCGACAGCGCTCGCCGGCCCGGCCGGCCGACGGCGTCGCCTATCATTAGTATCTTCAAGTCTTGTTCTCGCTGGACATGATTTGGGGAGCGGCACAACGCAGCGCAGCCGGCACGGCTACTCTACGCTTTCTTTCCGCTCCCCGTCCTCTTGCTAGCGGGCGTACTCGACAGCCCGTGTTTCTCTTACGACCGTTACCTTGATCTGCCCGGGGTATTCCAGAGACTCCTCGATCTTGTGGCTAATCTCGCGGGCCAAGCGCATCGATTCGAGATCGTCTATCTCTTCCGGCTTGACGATTATCCGGATCTCGCGCCCCGCCTGAATGGCAAACGCCTTCTCGACCCCCTTGAACTCCCGCGCGACGTTCTCCAGGGTCTCCATTCTTTTGATGTATCTGTCCAGTGTTTCCCGTCGCGCCCCCGGCCGGCCGCCGCTGATGCTATCGGCGATCTGGACCAGCACCGCCTCTACCGTCCGAGGGTCTTCCTCTTCATGGTGGGCGGCGATGGCATGAATGACTGCCTGATTCAGACCAAAACGGCGGGCAACGTCGGCGCCGATCTGGGCGTGCGTACCCTCGATGTCGTGGTCTAACGCCTTGCCGATGTCATGCAAGAGAGCGGCGCGGCGGCATATACGTACGTCCGCTCCGATCTCCTCGGCGACCATGGCGGCAATGTGGGCGCACTCCACTGCATGCTTGAGCTGGTTCTGACCGTAGCTCGTGCGGTAGCGAAGACGCCCCAGAATCTTCAGTAATTCCGGATGCAGCCCCGGGCAGCCGGCGTCTATCGCCGCCTGCTCCCCCGCCAGCTTGATATCCGCCTCCACCTCCTGCTGCGCCTTCAGTACTACCTCCTCTATGCGACCGGGGTGGATGCGTCCGTCGTTGACCAGACGGGTAAGCGCTACCCGTGCTACCTCGCGCCGTACGGGGTCGAAGGCAGACACAGTGACGGCGTCGGGGGTGTCGTCGATGATCAAGTCGACGCCCGTAGCCGCCTCGAGGGCGCGGATATTCCGCCCCTCACGGCCGATGATCCGTCCCTTCATGTCGTCGCTGGGTATGGGGACTACGCTTACCGTGGACTCGGAGACCACGTCGGTGGTGAGCCGGTGCATCGATGAAACGAGGATATCCCGAGCCCGCTGCTCCCCCTCCTCCTTTACCTCCGCCTCGACCTCGCGTACCCGCCGGTTGGCGTCCTCGCGTGCCTCTTTCTCTATCTCGGCAAGGAGGATGTCGCGTGCCTCCTGGCTACTGAGGCCGGAAACCCTCTCGATCTCCGCTCTTTGTTGACGCTGCAGCTCTTGGAGGTCTTGTCTAGTGCTCTCCAGCTCCCCCTCGTGAGTAGAGAGAGCTGCTTCTCGGCGCTCCAGTGCCTCTATTTTGCGATCCAGGCTCTCTTCTTTTTGAGTAAGACGCTGCTCCAAACGCTGTATCTCAGACCGCCTGTCCCGCAGTTCGGACTCGGCCTGAGCGCGCGTTCGAATAGCCTCTTCTTTGGCTTCTAGAAGGATCTCTTTTTGTGTTGTCTGTGCCTCCGCCAGAATTCGGGTAGCATTGCGCTCCGCAGCGCCTATCTGCCCTCGATTGATCCTTAGCCGTGTGTTGTATCCAACAAGAGCCCCGACCGCCAGCGCCGCAATCCCGATGACGACGATTGCGATGGCCTCGGGCATTGTCACCTCGCTTTCCCTACTAAACGGCTGTTAATAATGTCAAGGTTCAAGAGATGAACTCTGAGCCCATCATATGACTCGCTAGTGCCTCTGTCAAGGCAAAACCGGCCCCGCCGCCACCCCTCTAGGACGGCTCAACACCCTCCTCCGCCGGTTCGGAGTCGCCTCCGCTTATATCGCTCCAGCAGCGTTCCAGCGTGGGCCGGACAACGTCGTAGCTGAACCCCCGCCGCGTCAGAAATCCGCCCAGCCGGTGCCAAAAGACTTCGCGGCTTAAGCCCGTGAGGGCGGGCAGCCGCTTCGCCGCCGCTCGATAGGCAGCCTCCTCATCATCCAGATCCGCTACCGTTGATGAGGCTGTGTCGGCGTCGATCCCCTTGAACCGGAGTTCCCTCTCGATCAGGGCCCGGCTGCGCGGACTCACGCTGTCCCGCCGCTCCGCCCAGAACTGGGCGAACGCCTCGTCATCCAGATAGTGCGCTCGCCGCAGCCTTCTCACCGTCTCCTCGACGACCTCCGGCGCGACGCCGCGGCGACCCAGCCGGAAGCGCATCTCCTTCTCGCTGCGAGGGCGATATGAGAGGAGGCGGAGGGCAGCCTCATAGGCGGTTTGGCGTTCGTCCTCTCGCCGTAGCGACCGCAGATCGGCGGC
>Ga0315276_10006860_pt1 | contig 10513 bp, 22 predicted proteins | sample YL17G05_0_MG_FD_204542 | JGI IMG/M metagenome (GOLD analysis project Ga0315276, IMG submission 204542) | Sediment microbial communities from Yellowstone Lake, YNP, Wyoming, USA - YL17G05_0 | ecosystem: Environmental > Aquatic > Freshwater > Lake > Sediment | place: USA: Wyoming | collected... | reverse complement strand
ATATCTGGTTTCGGTTCCGGTTTTCCAGGCCTGCCTGCTGGATATGTTCCGCCCCAATAATTCCAATATCTTGGATAAGGACCGTATCCCTGAAAAGGCGGAGTCATAGCGGGAACAACCTGGCGATCGGTTGAGAGCGCCTCGAAAAGTCTACCTAATTCTTGATCGTTGTCTTTGCCCATACTACCTCTATATTAGCATGTATTTCCTAGCTAGTCAATCTGACTACATGTTTCTAGGAAGCCTTCAATGCCACCGTGTATTTTAACTACCATTGCATCCATTTCCGAAAAGAGTATTAATCTTCTCTTGGTAAAGAAATATGGATATTCCATCTTGGACATACCAAATTGATGTCTCGACTTCAATGTCTCCGGAATCTCAAAACTATATGCAGTGAAGATAGCTTTGATTACGACAAATCCCTTTAAGGATAGTCTTAATCCATCCGGATAATGAAATAGCAATTTATTTAGTTGATCGTCATTTAATCCAGAAGCTTCGTCGTGATGCTTCCTTACTTCTTCGAAAATTGCTTTCTTAAGCGGGGACATATCTATATTTATAACAACCACTGAGTGATACCTATCAGGTTGATGACAATAAAGAATATAATTTGATAAGAAATTACATTAGGTGCATTACTATGTCTCAGAAGATATAATGATGCCATATTTGATAATAGGTAGGGTATAAATGCCCAACCACTTATAGGTATATGTAACGCTAGAAGCAACGATCCAACTATTGCGCCCCAGAAAGATATTTGCTCTATTAGTGTTTTCATGATAAATAGCAATATGAAATTGCGCGAAGTCCTACAAGAGCATATGGTAACACATTTGTTACAAGTGTGCAAACACGAATTAGAACTAGATGATCTCCCAGAGATTATTCTTCTCAAAGATGAACCTACAACAGGCGCAGGAACATCATTTGGAGAATTTACCGATGATGGAATTGAAGTTGTAACAATGGGAAGACATCCAATGGATGTCATGAGGACTCTTGCTCACGAATTAGTCCACTGGAAGCAGAGAGTCGAAAATATGCCTATGGACGGTTCAGACGGCAGCGATACTGAAAATCAGGCCAACGCTGTAGCTGGTATTATTATGCGCAAGTTCGGGCAACAGTATCCACAATACTTTGTAGATACTCTCCCTTAATCATCACCCTCTAAGCAGGGCGCGCCTTCGGTTAATTTAAACACCGAAAATTCAGCAGACTTAAACATCTTGTTTAACCGTTCAGCTAAATTAAATGCATGACCGGAGTTAGAGAAACTTACCTTCTTATACTTAGGTCCAGGATAAGAAACTAAGTGACTGAGTGTCCTGAGATTGATAGGTTTTCCTTGGTAGAACACTGCATAGATTGCATCAGCGACCAAAACTTGTTCAGCCTTATAGGTCTTTGAATTAACATTTTCCAATATGATAGTAGGTTTTGGTCGAGCCATTTTCTTGTTCTCCAATAAATATGCATATATTTATCAGAAAACAGAGTTTTTAATGGATTTCACATCCGTTAAAAAAGGGACCGAAGTCCCTTAGAAAGCGCCACCGTCTATTATTCGAGTTCGTTCGGCAGGTTCATTGAGCGCCACTTGTGGTGATGGCTTTTCTTCTTTTACTATTAATAGAACATCAATCTCTTTCAGAAGATTTTTTGCCTCTATTACAGTCATTCTATATTCTGTTACATTTTTTTGAACATTCTTTAATCGTGTTCTTAGTTTTGCTACTTCACTCATTTCTTTAAATTCTTTTCCTTACGGAGCTTTATAAGGCTAGAACGCATTTCAAGTTCAGTCTTGAATGGGCCTGTGTATTGATACGATTCTAAAGTTGATAACTTAGGGCAATGAGCAGGCATCCAGTTTTTAGGAAAATGCAGACAGTAATAGCCAGCACTATAATAGATATTACTTGTTGCTTTTTTGCTGAATAACGGCAACTTGTTTCCTTTTATCAGCACTTCATTAGGATTATCAAAGTCGACGGGATACCCGTTTATGTAATAATCCTTTTTAACATTGGACTCAGCCACAACCTCTACTACATTATCGAAAACATTTTCATTGAAGAATTTGTTTACCTCTTTGCGGTTAATAAACTGCTGCTTCTCACCCTTAACCATTAATACGTATTGATCTCTGATTTCGGTCAGAAGTCCAATTCTTGTGTCATCAGTATCGCCAATGACAAGCCAACTTGTTTCTGTAATAGGTTTTAATTTCACGGACATATTTTACTTTTCGTTATTGTATTTAGCTTTCAACATAGGCATAAAATTTGCAGAGTTATCTCCGATTTTCTTCAATGCCCATTTACCGCAAAACTTCATAAATCCTATACCGATCTCTACAGCTGGCACAGCCTTTCTCCCAGTCTGCTCGGCAATAATTTGTAAGCATTCTGTCTTAACATCATCGGGTATCTGTGAAAGATCGATTAGTTTACGATTGAATTCATATTTTTCTTTAACACGCTGCTCTTTTTGGTCATGGTCAACCCATTTTTGCAACATGAAATTATTCCAACTAAAGCCTTTACCAGTGTCAGCATATGCTTCACGGATTCCGACCATTGTCTTGGTACCCTTCTCGCGAACACCTGGATACGCACTAAAGATATTATCAGTCTTATCACCTCGTACACACTTCAGGAAGAGGGCATAGTTATACCATCCTTCCTCGCATACAAAATTTGGATCCTTCTTCCCGGCCTTGATCTTCGCGTCAGAGGTAAGGATGAATGCTAGTTTGTTGCCGTCATCATCGTAGACGCCATCTTGTCTAATCAGGATATCTTTGACTGGATCGTAGATTGTAACATTTGGAAATCTGAGTTCCTGGAAGAAGTCAGAGTCGGAGCTAATTAACACATGCTGATCATCCGGATGCGATTCAATCCAGAGATGAATCATATCATCGGCCTCTGCCCGTGGATTCTGGAGGACAGTTACATTAGTTTTCTGATCAATATAGTTAACGAAGTCATCAAAGGATTCCACAAGGATTCCATGATCCTCTTGCTCCTTGGGTGTCTGTTCAGCGAAGGTGACTGCACGGTTGGCCTTATATCCGGGATAGAAATCCTTACGCCAAGAACGGCCTTCGAGGAAGAATACAACATGAGTTCCATTCCACTTGTTATACTCCTTCTTCATGCTGTTTAGAATTAGATGGAGTGCCATACCTATCATGCTGTCGATGCCCAATGCTGGATTGGTCATTTTGATCTGACGATAGAATAGGTTATGGCCGTCAGTTAAGATATAGGTGTGCATATACTTTAATTATACTACGGTTAACAGAATTAATCAACAGAAGCCACTATAATCGGTGGAGTTGTCGCGTGCGAATATGTGAATCTGCGCCGCATCTATCAACTTTTCGAATGTGGGTCTCGAAATTACATGTGGTTCGTCGGTGAATGTGATAGTCCATTCTCCCTTAAAGTATTGATAGAATTTCTTGTCGAGCAGCTTGCTAAGAACTTTGGCATCTGACAGGCCGGCACGATGTATTTCCATTGATGTAACACCGTCAGTTGTAACAAAGTCGGTGCGAATGCATTTATTAACAGTTGTAACAGAAAGTGTATTTTTCATTTACGCTTACCGTGCGCCTGAATAGCTGCCCACTCCATTGGATGTGTGCGCCAATAGATAAGGTGCATCTTGTGTCCACGGCGGTCATAGTTTCCACTATATCGTTTAAAAAGGATTCCACCCCGGCGCTCTCCTACAATATCGCAATGCATATTGCATCCAGGGCACGGATACCAATGGAAGCAGAGTTTCTCTCGGACTGTCCATTTTTCACCGCCTAGTCTGCGTTTCATTGCATAGTAGGATGCTTTCATTACTTGTAGCCTTTTCTACCCTTGTCTAAGGATTCCGAAGAGTTCCAACGCTTCATGGTTTCCAGGTTAGCAGCTGAGTCAGCAGTGAAATCCCCTGTGCCATCGAATTCCTCCATAGCAACATTTCGGCAGACTTCCATGAACCACTGGTTAACGATACTGTCAGGAGTAGGTCCGGCATATCCTTCAGCTTCAAGTTTCTTTACAAAGGCTTCGTTCCAATCAAGCTCGAAGCTACCTTCTAACGCTGTCTTGTTACTAAAGTCCATATTGATTACAGTTACCCAAGGCTCACCTTTAAGTGTGGCTATTTGCTTGCCATACTCTAGTTCCTTAATCTTACCCTCGCGGTAATCCAACTCTAATAGGGCTAGGGCCTTCTGCTTATCATTATCTATTAGATCTATTAAGTTACGATGGTACTGTTGGTCAGTATGCCGCCCGTATTTGTGCTCTAACTCAATATGCTTCCTAGCATACTCTTTTTCGTCCATATCCTGTTCCGAAAGTATTAGTAACTGACGTTCAAGATCATACCCGACCAACTCGTACTCAGCTTTTGCAATTTCTCTTGTTCGGCCTTTTAGACCCCATGATCCGGGCATCCATTCAAATGGTAATTTAAACATATTCTTTTCCATATTTTAAAGTAAACGCAAGGCAATCCTCTGGTGATTCAAAAACCACTACAACGATTGGCCTAGCATTTTCATATACAACATCTATCTCAGAACCTTGCCATTCTTTCCTAATCTGGTCTAGACGTTTAAAACTTTGACCTAGGCCTGATAATTTGGTTTTGCAAACTCGGTGAGTTAATTCTGCAGGAATAATCAACTTGGTTCACCTTTTAGAATTTCTACTACCTCATCCATAGCATCCATGTGCCACTTTTTAATCCAGTGAGATCTATCGCATTCTCTCACATGTTTCATAATTGCGCGCCGGCCGGCAGATTCCATAGCCTCACCAATGAATATAGAGAACAGTCTTACACCGTCCTTCTTTATTTCAATTATCATTGGATCTGTCTTTGATAGGTCCCAGCTATAGTTATCACTCATTTTTTAACCACCTTAATCTAAATGCTGTTGCAGTTTCCGGATCTTTAAAACACCAATAGAAATTAAGTCCTCGCCAATACGTATTGACATCTATTTCAGGTGAATCGTATTCTTTTAAATCGTAATCACCGAACATTATTCCCTGCGTGCCTAACCACCTCTTCTTATTTTCATGTATCTCTCTTGACTCACTACAAGAGATTACTTTGTAGGGATACTTGGCCATACTAATTTGAACACCAATGCATCTTCTGAATTTTCAAAATACCACATATGCCTTGTGTATGTGCCGGAATAAAATCTAAATGGTGATGCATGACGTTGACACCATAATTTCATTTCCTCCCAAGAACTATTATGATGGTTATATTCCATCCCTACTCTTGTCCATGATAGTTCTCTATACTTTTTGGTCTTATTCCAATACTTCATTACGCTAGACTTGCATACAAATGCATCTGCAGGTTTAATCTGAATCCATATTCCATGCAATATTTAGCAGTGTATTAGTGGTTGGTTTGATTCTCTGCCAAATTGAGTAAACCCGGCTCCCAGAAACTAATAACCTCATCTACCGTAGAACGTTGATCCATTGTGATGCTGCCAGACTCGGCATGTAGGATTTTAATCTTCTGCGGAAATGTGTTATACACATTCATCGGACTTACATAAATTTCTTTACCTGTCTCTTGTTTCCATTCATGTGCCCAGTCTGGAACATTGTTGTAAGGACTATCAGCTTCCGAACTCATAACAAATTTCAAGCAATCAGCACGCTTTAAAATAAGTTCAGTCGGAGCAAGATACTTTACCGCTACACCATTCTTCTCGGAACATTTTGGGCTACATACTAATGTAACGTGTTCCGGGACATCTTGATTGACTGTACCATTACTTTCAATTTGCATTGCGGTAAAGAAATTCTTAGAATAATTTAAGTAGTCCATTAGATTCTTTTGTAATAATGGCTCACCACCGGTTACTACCAATACGCAGTCAAACGGGCCTAATCCGTCTAGATTACTCTTTGGAAGAATCCATTCGGGAACATCTTTGCCCTGCTTATTCCAATAATCGCAGATTGTATGATATGCCCTTGAATTTATTTCTTCAAATGTCATCCAATCGCCATCATCGAAAAATGTATCGCAGAATGAACATGCGAGATTGCATTTAGTTAGTCGGATGAATAACGCAGGCTTACCTGCATATGGGCCTTCGCCTTGTAAAGTGAAGAACATGCTCGTAACGAAGAGGCTATCCTTAGGGGCATCTTTAAAATATTTCTGACCGACGATTTCATTTGTTCCGAACATTAATTGCCCCCTTTTAATTTTTCTACTATTTTAGACGCTTCTAATAGATAAGTCAAGTCCTCTGCTGTCAAGGAACCTTTCTCCTTAGCTATGTTGATTAAATCTTCAAACACGCTATCGCGCATTCTTAATTTAACTGCCTTACTAACACCTGCTCTCATTTCTGCACCCATTTGTAAAGATTGTCCAAATGACTCTGCGGCTGCATCAATGTTGACTCCGTTTGCCCATGTAACCGAACCATCAAGATTCAATCTAACAATTTCTTGATTATTTGACGAAAGTGTAATAATATGATTAGGCGGAGTTATTGTGAAGCTACCCATAGCAGTTCCTGCTATTCCGGAATTCATTGTAATCCAAGAGGAGGGATTCGCTGCGGCAGCAGTAATGTTTCCGACAGTAACCTGCCCGGCGCCGCCTGCACCGACAACACCTGTCGAATATGAATAACTTTGAGGAATTGTGGTCGCCGGCGGCAATGTTATAGTATATGTACTTGAAGCTGTATTAAGCACAGTCGCAGGTGCTGTTGGAGTTGTAATTCTCTTAAATAGTTTCTTGAACATTTTGTGCCTCTGATGATTCGTTCCAGGTATGCATGTATTTAGATAGTCGCAGCATCTTATTAACACGGGCTTTTTCAATTCCCTCTTCAGTGACACCTAGCCCCGATCCCTTTAACAAATCAACTAATGCTAATACGTCACCCAATTCCATTTCTAAACTCTCCCTATTAGTGAGAGTTGTATTTATTGGCTTGCCAATTAATCCAAACCGTTTAATTTTAGAAGCGGCCTGTATTACTTCTGCGCATTCTTCTTGTAGAATATTTAGACATTCTTCTTGATGTTCATTAACTTGCTTCAAATTTTTTCTCCCAGTTCCATGCATGCAGAATTGCATCTCTGATATTGTATTCGGGTATCCAATTTAAGAGCTCTTCGGCCTTTGTGATATCTGCGGTAAGAATGGCAGGATCTCCTGCCCGCCGTGGCTTCTTTATAACAATGGGTTCCTTGCCTACTATTTCGCCCGCGTGTCTCACTAAATCTTTAACGCTAACACCGCCGCTTCCACAACCTATATTAAATGTACGGTTAGACTCGTGCTTGTCAAATAGATCGAGTGCCAGTGTATGAGCTCTCGCTAAATCTGCAACGTGTACATAATCACGAACACAAGTTCCGTCAGGTGTAGGATAGTCTGTACCATAGATTTCAAATGTTTCCCCATTCAGGATCTTATTGCATAGAATTGGAATAACATGTGTGGCAGGACGCTGCACATAACCGAATCGGCATTGCGGATCGGCACCAGCAGCATTGAAGTATCTAAATGTAACATACTTCAATCCGTATGCCTTTGAATAATCTTTTATAAGAAGTTCACCTGTAACTTTAGTTGATGCATATGGATTTTCGGGATCGTAATATAATCCAGCTTCTCTAAGAGGACCCTGCTGGCCTTGTCGGCCGTATGTATTTCCACTAGAACTAAAGACAATATTTTTGATCTTACGTGCGACCATAATGTCGAGCATTGCCTTCATTTTTACCACGTTATTGTCGTAATATTTGGCTGGTTCTGACACACTCTGTTCTACTAAGTGTTCTGCCGCAAGGTGTATTACTGTGTCAAATTTAGTCTCATCATTGTTGAAGAAATCTAAATAATCTGCAACACGATAAATTCCGGGAAAATTATGTACTGGTGTATTCCTATCAACAATTGTGATATCGTGCCCGGCGGTCGCTAATTCCCACGCCACCTGTGTCCCGATAAACCCGCCACCACCTGTAATTAGTATTTTATGTTTGATCATTGCCTAGTGTAAGCCTTTCAATAAGTTTGTACTCTCGGTATGCTTCGGCGAGTGCTGGGTACTTAGCAAGGACTTCATTAGATGGGGCAATAATTAACAAACGCTTCTCAACCGCCCTTAATCTCTCTTCTAGTTCCATGACAGGGTACTTATTGTTTGCGCCAACATATGCCTTGGACCAGCTAAGTGTTTCCTCGGAAAATTCACTATCATGTATTTTTGGACTGGTCATTTACTAGTTTCTCAATAAGTTTATAGTGATCATATGCTTCTTGTAAAGCAGGAAATCTTGCCTGCAATTCTGTATTAGGAATTACAATAGCAAGACGCTTTTCTATACTCTCGATACGTTCTTTTAATTCTTTGAAATCTTTATTATCCGGGAGATTAAGATCTAACGATCCCCACGTTGGATTACTTGAAATAGTGATACCATTCCCGGCCACTAAATATTGACCCGATTGCCCGAATACTGAAGGATCACCTGTGCTCATACTGAATACTTTATTTTAAAGATAAGTGCATCATCTGGATCTTCAAATGCCACATCTATAATAACATTGCCTAAAAGAACAGGAGCGTTGAACCAGACATCAACGGCTCCATGACTATTAAGGTTTACCCAATCTAACATTTCTAGGTAGTCAGGCCTAGATTTTACACTGATTACAACCTTGTATTTCTTATCAAAGGTGTGTTTAGGTTTTTCTTCTATCGACGATACCATCGAAGGTGTCTTCCGGAACAAAGACCAGAGTCGCTCCATTTTCCCCATCTTCGCTTACCTCTACAGAAATCTTACGCTCTGGATACTTCGAAGAAATGTATTCGATAAGACTTTCCGCAAGCATTTCACAACTCTGGTAATCCATTTGCAATGTACCATTTCCATATAGAGCTTCAAGTTCACGCTTAAACATAATGAACTCGACATCTCGATCATTATGAAAAACATCTAATGTTACACGAAAATGAAAAATATGTCTATGTGGTACACCAAGGAAGCTAACAGATTCTAATTTAGGATCAGTAGCTGCCGCTGGATACTTATGAATGCCTTCCTTTTGGAAAGTAACAAAGATAGTTCTACTTTTTATCATTTCTTGGCCTTTGCCTTCTTCTCAGGTTCCTTTGCGGCGAGCGGGTCAGTTGTAGTACCTTCCGCATATGCTTCAGCTGCGCCAACAGGGCTCGTAATAGCAACGACTGTCGGGATCTTTTCTTCTTCATTTTCCGGTTTTAGTTGTGATGGTGCATCTGGATCCAACCCTGCTTCAACAATGTTCTTTACAGCTTCCATATTTAGTGCTGGTTTGTTGATGTCTGCATAAACTGGTTCTGGTACCTTCAATGACTTTACTTCGTTATTTGGAGTAGCAACCTTTAACACAGGATTTGGTACCGGACCCGAAAGTGGTTCAACAACCTGATCTGTCGTGTAATCTTGCCAAGGCGTGAAGCGATTACTATCTGTAACTTCGTGATGATTTAAACACCATACGCCCTCGTTTGTTGCCTTGAAATCAATGTCATCAAACTTAATTGTAAGATTTGGACTCGATGTTTGCAAATTCGGAATTCGGACACTCAGCATTGGAATAAACAGGCGTGATTGCCAAATTCCCTTATTGAGCATAAGCAACACAGATTGATGTTCGTGTGCTTGATAATCCAATGTTACCCAGAATCCCTTATCGAGCAATGCAGTAATTGTCTTGTCCCAATATAATGTGCCATCTTTCGGGTCTACACTAAAAGAATGATTTGCACCTAGAAAAATATGTGGTGTCCTGTATTCCCGTGCCATGCGTTCAATTTGAGCCACATCCTGCTTTCCAACAACAAACAGTGTCCTTTTGTCAGCAGCCGGCGTCTTTTCGACTTCGGGTCCGATAAAATACGTTACGTCTTTGTGTCCATCTCTATTCATAATAATTCCTTTTATTTGTCTGTATATTCCATGAGTCTTACTTCCGAATCACCTAGCCCTGTGCCTTCAAGACATTCGGTAATCATAGTATGCAGATCACTGATACCATTACCCGGGTCTTGCTCGACACCTTCCCAGAATTCGTCGTTACCTTCTTCGATTATAATTTGGAATACATAGCGTTTCATTAGAACTTCTCCCATGCCACATATTTTCTATAATCGTTTGTATTTCTTGCCCATTTGATACCGTAACCTTCTAGAATGTCAAGTGTACGATCAATAGTTCCATTCTGCCAATCACTAACTGCACCGGTTTCATAACTCTCCGGATTTCTAAACATTGCTGCTAATCTGTCAGCAGCATCCTCTACACTCCAAGGAATATACATATTTTTGGCATTGTTAGCGAATACCTCTGGAAAACTTCTATACGCCGGGTATAGTGTTAGAGTTCCAAATGTGTCAGCCTCACTCACTGTATTACTTACCCAGTCTTGAAGTGCG
>Ga0315276_10006858_pt1 | contig 10515 bp, 14 predicted proteins | sample YL17G05_0_MG_FD_204542 | JGI IMG/M metagenome (GOLD analysis project Ga0315276, IMG submission 204542) | Sediment microbial communities from Yellowstone Lake, YNP, Wyoming, USA - YL17G05_0 | ecosystem: Environmental > Aquatic > Freshwater > Lake > Sediment | place: USA: Wyoming | collected... | reverse complement strand
GGCCCCAACACCTCCATCTTCCGGGTCCCGGTGGCCCCCGATCGGGTGCCGAGGGAGATCACCCGCCTGAAGCGCGCCCTGGCGCATTGCAGGAGGCAGATTCTGCAGGCGCGTGAGAGGGCGCTCAGGGAGGCTGGCGAGGGATACGCCCGGGTCTTCGACGCCCAGTTGCTGATCCTGGAGGACTCGTCCCTCGTCCACGAGACCCTGGACATCATCCAGAAGGAGCAGGTCAACGCCGAGTGGGCCGTGCGCGGAATCGTGTCCCGCTACCTCAAGGTCATCGCCGGACTGGGGGACCCGTATCTGCGGGAGCGCGGGGGTGACGTGGAGGACGTCCACGCGAGGCTCCAGCGGGCTCTCTCGGGACGGCAGCAGCACGACCTTTCCGAGCTGAAGGAGGACGTCATCGTCGTCTCCCGGATGCTCTCCCCGTCCGACCTGATGCTCTTGAACCGGGACCATGTGATGGGCCTTGCCATCGAGCAGGGAGGCCAGACCTCCCACACCGCCATCATCGCCAGTGCGCTACGGGTCCCCGCCGTGGTGGGGCTGAAGGGGATCACCTCCCTGCTCAGGACGGGCGATCCGATCGTCCTGGACGGCGCCACCGGCACCGTCCGGATCCATCCTACCCCGCAGCTTCTGGAGGAGTATCGCGCGGCGGGGCGGCGCGCGAAGGAGGACGAGGAAAGGCTCATGGAGGAGCGGGACCTTCCGGCGGTCACCGCCGACGGTGCCGCCATCCGCCTTCAGGCCAACCTCGAAATTCCCGAAGAGGCGAAGTCGGCCGTCCATTTCGGGGCGGAGGGAGTGGGGCTTTACCGGTCCGAGTTTCTCTTCCTTCACCACGCCCCCGACCTTCCCACCGAAGAGGACCACCACCGGGCCTACCGCACCATCGCCGACCGGATGGCACCCCACCCGGTGATCATCCGCACCCTGGACCTCGGCGGCGAGAAGTACTTTCACCGGATCCTGGAGCGCGAGGAGGCCAACCCGGTCATGGGATTAAGGGCCATCCGCTTCTGCCTGCGAAGGAAGGACATCTTCCGGACCCAGCTCCGCGGCTTCCTCCGGGCGGCCGCGGGAGGCGGGCTTGCCCTGATGTTTCCCATGATCTGCGACCGTGACGAGCTGGTCCAGGCCAAGGACCTCCTGGAAAACGCCCGGCGGGAGCTCCGCTTGGAAGGAATCCCCGTCCCGGAGCGGTTTCTCCTGGGCGCCATGATCGAGACGCCGGCGGCCGCGGTCATCGCCGACATCCTGGCCCGGGAGGTGGACTTCTTCAGCATCGGCACCAACGACCTGATCCAGTACAGCATGGCCATCGACCGGGGCAATCCGTCGGTGTCCTATCTCTACCGGCCGCTCCACCCCGCGATGCTCCGGCTCATCAAGGGGGTCATCGACGCCGCCCGCGCCACGGGCAGGCAGGTGAGCCTCTGCGGCGAAATGGCCGCGGATCCCCTCTGCGCCGCGCTTCTCCTCGGGATGGGGATCACCGAGATGAGCATGAAGCCGTCCGCCATCCCCGCCGTGAAGCACCTCCTGAGGTCCCTCTCCCTGGCTGAGGCGAAGCGGATGGCCCGGGAGGCGATGACCCTCTCCAGCTCCCGGGAAATCGAGGACATGATCCAGCGTCAGCTGGGAGACCGGCTGCCCCACGGGTACGCCTGCGTGGTCCATTCGGGTTAGAAGGAGGGAATTCCGTGAGGCGTGTGCCGAAACCCTGGGGCGAGGAGATCATCTTCGCGGAGACCGAGAGGTACGCCGGCAAGATTCTGGTCGTCCGGCGGAACGAGATCCTCAGCCTCCAGTACCATCACAGGAAGGACGAGACCCTCTATCTCCACCGGGGAAGCGTGAAGCTCTGGATCGAGGAGGCGGGGAGTCTCCGGGAATCGCTCCTCGTTGCGGGGGACTCGTGGCGCATCCCGCCCGGCACCCGGCACAGGCTTCAGGCCCTGGAGGACAGCGAAGTTTTCGAGGTGAGCACGCCGGAGCTGGACGACGTGGTCCGTCTGGACGACCGCTACGGACGCGCCGGCGGCGGAACCACGGATTGACAGCCGGCAAGGGGTTTGCCTATCATCCCGGGAAGAAAGTCGTAGCCGGAAGGCCCCGGAGCCGCATGACGAAGGCCGATCTGACCGAAGCCATCTACCGACGACACGGCGCTCTCTCCCGCAGGGAAGCCGCGGCGCTGGTGGAGGTCGTGCTGTCGCGAATCCGGCAGGGACTCGCGGCGGGGAAACCCGTAAAGATCAGCGGTTTCGGCTCGTTTTCCGTGGTGCACCGAAAGCCCCGCCGGGGCAGGAATCCGCGCACCGGCGAGCCGGTGTTGATTCCGGGCCGCGCCTCGCCCGTATTCCGCCCCTCGCGGCAGGTGCTTCTCCGGCTCAACCACGACGGATGGATGGAGCCCGATGAGGACGCGCACGATGGCCATTGAGATCCCGAAGAAGCTCTTCTACAAGATCGGAGAGGTCTGCTCCCTCACCGACACGCAGCCCTACGTGCTCCGTTTCTGGGAGTCGGAGTTCCCGCAGCTGGCGCCCAGGAAGACGCGGACGGGGCAGCGCGTCTACCGCCCCCGGGACGTTGAAATGGTGCTGGAGATCAAGAAGCTCCTTTATGAAGAGGGACACACCATCGCCGGGGCCCGGAAGAAGCTGGGGATGGATGGCTCTTCCGCCGATTCCGTGGCCGGGGAGACTCCGGAAGATCAGGCCCCCGACACCCTGGCCCTGCTGGAAGTCCAGGAGGAGGTCCGTTCCGCCCTCAGCGAGGTCCTCTCCATCATGGACGCCACCGACCGCCGCCTGAAGAAGTCCTGAACCGGCTCCTTGCCCTTCACCCACTTCTACCTCTCCCGGGATCCTCTCCGGGACGCGTCTCGGGCAGTCCGAGAGGCGCCTGCCCCTGCTCCATCTCCAGGAGCGCCTTCTTGCGCCACAGGCCCCCCCCGAAGCCCTGGAGGCCCCCCGTTCCCGCCACGACCCGGTGGCAGGGGACAATCACCGGGACGGGGTTCGTGGCGCACCCCCGCCCGACGGCCCGCGCTCCCGCAGGCGATCCCAGCCGCCGCGCCAGCTCTCCGTAGGTGACGGTCTGCCCGTAGGGAATCTGCCGCAGCGCCTCCCACACCCGGAGCTGATGCAGCGTCCCATCGAGGTCGAGGGGCACCTGAAACAGGGCCCGCCGGCCGGAGAAGTACTCCTTCATCTCCCTCAAGGCCTGATTCAGGTGGCGTCCGGCCTGCCGCCGCGCCGGCCCGGAATCGCCCCCCTCCGGAGGCGTGGTGCCGGAATCGGGGCCCTCTTCGGGGAACTGAATTCGGCGCAGGCCCAGGGGGGAAGCCGTCAGGCGCAGTTCCCCGATGGGAGTGGAGAGGATCGCCAGGGCCGTCTCAGCCCGCTTGTGCTCCGGCATGCCCATTGCCTTGACACTCCTCCGACCCCGCCGCTAGAATGCGAAGTCCCAAGTGGGTCGGGGCGTAGCGCAGCCTGGTAGCGCACTTGCTTGGGGTGCAAGTGGTCGCTGGTTCAAATCCAGTCGCCCCGACCAATTAAGCCTTTATCCTTAGGCACTTCCTGCCAAGGCACTTTTCGCCTCCGGTTCGCTCTCGGTTGGGGGAGCAGTCTGGGGCGCAGTAACCGCACCCGGTTTCCGGTTCATCGCCTCCTGGAGGTGCCCAGGCGAGAACCGGATGTAGTGGTCCTCGCAGACCGTAGCGGTGTTCCCCATCAGGGCAGCAACGACCACCATCGGCACCCCGGCCACGGCCCGCCGCGAGCCGAAGGTGTGCCGGAGCAGGTTGAACGTGCAGCCGCGGGCTTTCTGGATCCCGGCCCGCTCGAGGGCGCTCTCCACGAGCCGGCCAGCAGCTCCGGGGTCCAGCGCCTTCCCCTGGGCGTCGTGCAGGACGAATTCCGAGTCGGCGTGTACGATCCGGCCGTCCTGGTCCAGCCGGACGCGTTTCACCTTGCCCGCCAGCTCCAGGGCGGCGATCAGATCCTCGTTGAACGGGATCGCCCGCGCCTTCCCCGTCTTGCTCTTGTTGATCAGGATGGCCCCGCCCGCCCGGTCAATCTGCGCCCACTTCAAGGACAGGCCTTCGCCACGGCGCATCCCGCTCGCGAGGAACAGGGCGAGGATGGCCCGGGCGTCCCCGGCCTTCTTGAGCAGACGCGCTTCCTCGTCCTGGTCCAGGACCACGACTTCCCGATCCGGCTCCGGCGGCTTCGCCACGTCCTGCACGGGGTTCCTGTCCGCGAGTCCGCGCCGCATCGCCCACCGGAAGAGCGTGGACAGGCTCAGGAGGTCCTTCCTCAGCGTGCTGGCCCCGATGGCCCGCTTGCTCTTGCCGTTCTTCCCGACGCGGTAGTTCGCCCCTCGCCGGAATTCTCGGAACGCTTCCACCGCGGCGAAGTCGATGTCCTTCACGAACCAGCCGGGCCGGTCCTGTTCCTTGTCGGGCCCGAAATAGGCGAGCCAGGCCTTCGAGCGGTGCGCGTAGTGGTCGCTGTCCCCGCGGCTCTGATACTCGGCGAGGAAGGTTTCCACCAGGTCCTTGAACTTCAGCGCCGGCCTCGCCGCCTCGCGCGCTTCCTGCTTCTCCCGCCGCTCCTCCAGCGCCGCCAGCGGGTCGGAGTAGATCGCACCCATCTTCCGCTTCGCGGCTTTCAACGTCGTGCCGAGGAAGAAGTGCCGGAACCGCTTCTCCTCCTTCACCCAGATCCGGGCGTGGTAGGTCTCCTCTCCTTTCTGCGGACCCCGCGTCGGGATCGTCGCGTACATCCCGCCGCCTCCCTCGATCCACCGTTTTTCGCTCATCGGTTCTCCTTCCTAAGGGTGCTCGCCTTCCTGCGTTACGGGCTTGCCGGCGTCTTCCTTCCCCCACTTCGCCTTCAGCTCTTCGAGCTTTGAGTCGCGGGCTTCATGGAAGCAGGCGTTCCAGCGAACGGAGAAGCCCTTCGTGGCGAAGGGAGACGCCCCACGCTCGCAGGAGCCGTCGTAGGTGAAGCGGGACAAGTCAGGAGGGTTCATCCAGCCGATCTTATTCATCCCCTTCTGCTCACCTTGGAAATAGACGACCCGGACGCGACCGCTCTTCTCATCGAAGATGTACATCGCGTCTCCGCCGCCGAACATCGACGAGGTGACGCTTCCACCGTAGGCTGCGACCGAGTCCCCCCTTTGCAGCTTCCAGGCTATTTCGTCTCCATCAGACTTCTTGTAGACGGGGGCATCGTCGCGGATCACGATGGCTCCCTGCCCCTTCCCTCCAGCACCAGCGGCGAAGACCATCGACGAGAGCAAGAACGGGAACATCGTCAGCAGGACCTTCCGAGTGCCGCGCGTCATCATCGTGCAGTCTCCCTTCCACCCTTTACGGGCTTCCCCTTCGGTTCGCCGAACAGGCGTTGCCGGACGTAGGCGCTCAGCGGCAGGTACGCCGCCCGTGCGGCCGCCTGGAGCCGTCGCCACTCCGCCGGCGTGAGGCGCACCGAGAACACCTTCGCCCGTTCCGTCTCCTTCCGCTTCATGGGCGCTCCTCTCGTACGACACCGTACGATGGAATTTTCCGGATGTCCAGTGTGAAGGGTAGGGTCCCGGCCCTGCCGGATGTCCTTGAGCCGCTCGGCCAGGAGGATCCGGGCTTCCTCCTTGTCGGGTCCGGCGGATTCCCGAATCCGTCGCCCGTTGTGGTTGTAGTCGATCTGCCAGGATTTCCCGCGCTTCCAGAGCGCCATTGTTCACCTCCTCCGAAAAAGGCGTCTCCGAGTCCGCCGAACCCTGCCCCCGGTCCCGGACCGCTGTCCAGCGGCGGGGCGCTTCCTCAGGGCGGTTTTCGAGGGAATCCCCCTCGTCCCTGCCCTACCTATCGACTAGGACCAGTTCCTTGCCCGCTCTTGGGCTGAGTCCGTGGTTTTTGAGCAAGACGGCCCGTTCTGAGAGAGTGCGCCGCTGCTCCGGTGTTAGCTGGAGCCGTCTCGGTGGCCGGACGGAGATCCACGACTTCGGGACTTCGAACGACCAGGACTCGCCCCGGCCTTCCCGGCGGTTCTCCCGAGTCGGCTTCAAACCCCGGCGGAGAAGGGAAGCGGCGAGTCCCTTCTCGCAGGTGAACACGTTCGCCATGTCGCTGGCCCGGTCGTACCGGCAGATCGTTTCGAGCTCAGCCAGGCGGTCGGATCGAGATCGCCGATCCACTTCGGAAGTTGAAGGTGACGGCTCGGAGACGTTGACAACGAGGGTCCGGGCGGGTAGGTTCTGCACGCATCGTTCCTTTCGATGTTGCCCGCCTGGCATGGGCGGGAGTTTCGAGATGACCCCGGGTTGCCGCCCGGGGTTTTCCTTCTCAACTACCGGGACCGGGCACGTCGGCGGCTTCGACCGCCCGGGCGAGCCGTTCCCACCAGACCGACAACCACTCCCGAGCCCGCCGCTCCGTCAGGTAGGTCCGCTGGACCCGCCGCTGGGCGCACCGCCCGCAACAGGGAGTTCCCCGGGCGAGTTCGCTCCGCTCCGGCTCGGCCGGCAGGCGACGGCCGCAGTCGGCGCAGGTCCTCGGACGGTTCCCGTTGCCCGTTGACACGAGTTCCCCGGGTGAGTAGGTTTTCCACGTCCATCCTTTCGTCTCGGCCCGGGGTCGCGCCCGGGCCCTTTCTTTTCAGCGAGCCCCCGGAGGAACCGGGGTTCCGCGCCCCGAAGGTCCCCCGGGGAACTCGCCTCAGAGAAGCGGTGAAGAACCGGTGGAGGACCGGGGGGCCGCCGCTTCTCCCGATCGGGGGACCCTATCTCTAGGCGAGCCGCCGCCAGATCTTCTCGGCGACCGCCTGCTTCGCCTCTTCCAAAGCCGCTTCGAGGTCGGGCCGGCTCTCGCCCCGGAGCTTCTTTTCCAGTTCCGCGCGGAGCATCCGCCCCACGTCCCGCGGGGGCCGGCCGAGCGACCGGGCCAAGTGTTCGGCGGCGACCTCGACCATGACGGCAAACTCCCGAGCGAGCTTCTTCGCTTCGGCGGACGACGACGCTTCCATCGCGGCCCGCGTCTCCGCGTACGAAACTTTCCGGGCGGCGATCTTGGCGTCGATCTCGTCGAGGAGCTTCTGGACCTGCCGCTCCTGTGGGCTCGTCGCCTCGTTCCACGTCGATCGTGTCATCGTCACGTTCCCTCCTGCGGCCCTGGGCCGCGCTTCAAGGTTCGATTCCGAGAGCCCGCAGTCGGTCCGCCGGCGGCGCGAGAGCCGGCAGCCAGGGAACTCCGGTCGGTCCCGCGACGCCGCGGATGATGAGATTCCGGTAGGCGAGCAGATCGTCGCCGGGCTGCCCCATGCGCTCCCGCAAGCGCTTGGAGAGGTCCTCCAACCCGATCCGTGGGAGGGCACCCGCGAGCGGGAACTCCTTCCACATCCGCGTTCCGATCTCCTGCCGGCGGCACAGGTGCTCCGTGACCGTGGCCACCGCTTCGACGAAATCGGCGACGGCCGCGTCCGCCTGAGCCCGGAGCGGGACGGCCGCCTTCTCCTGGCGCCGGCGCTCCTTCTCGTGTTCCGCTTCGCCGATCTCGGTCGCGAGCGCCTGCCGCCGTTCCGAGATCCCGGCAAGCGCAGTCTCCAGGTCCGCGATCGTCGCCCGACTTTCCTCGACGTCCCGACGCGCGCGGGCCACGTCCGCCGCGGTTCCCTCTCCGCCGGCGAGCCCCTGGCGCCGGGCTTCCAGCGCTTCAATCCGCCTGGCTTCCACCGCCCGGGCCGCCTCGATCTCCTCCTGGAGTGCGGTCTTCCGGGACGTCAGGTGGCGTAGACGTTCCTTCGGGTTCCGGCCGGCCGCGGCCTTCACCCTCGATGCCTCTTCCGGGGCCGCCCCCACGTCTGTCGCCGTTTTCATGCTCACCGCCGCCTCCTGTTCGCGCTGTTCGCGATTTTTGCCCGTCCTCGGGAGGAGGACGCGCCCTTTGCCGTCATCTGCGCCCCGTGGCCAACGTCGGCCCACCCCGGGGGCTTCTTGCCGTCATCACGCCCGCCCTTTCCGGCTCCCTTCGGGCCGCGCCGCTGCGCCCCAACGTGCACCCCGGGCGGTCCGGGTTTCGCAAATTCCGGTGCTGCACCAACTTCCGGCCTCCGCGTCCTGCCAGCTGAGCAAGTCGCCCCTCGCGAGCTCCCCGCCGCCAGCGGTCCCGCTGAATGTGCACTTTTGCCCCCACACGCGCGCGGAATCAATCGCGGCGATCCGGGCGTCCCGGGGCTTCCCGTCAGCAGCTTTTCGGACAACATCGCCTCCAGTTTCGAGGCCGAGAGCCCCCGGAGCGCCTTCACCGCCGCCCACTCCCCGGACCGGACAAGTCGCATCCGGAACCGATTCCGCGCCCGCCGGATCGAGGCCTTCAGCTCCGCCTTCACGGCGTCGATCCCCGAAGCCGCCAGTTCCTTCTCTACCCGGGCCGCCACCCGATCGAGGTCGGTTTCGATCCGCTTCACTTCCCTCCGGGTCATCGGGGCATCGCCTTCTCCCTCGCGCCGGCGACGAACTGCCGGATGAGCTCCTGCCGCTCTTCGACGTCCTCGGACTCACCGGAAGGAATCAGGGACGCCGGGGTTCCGCGCACCTCGGGCGCGGGGTGGGTGCCCGAGCCGTGTAGTTCAGTTTCTAGTTCTTCAGTAGATCGTTCTTCGGGTGCCACGGGTGGCAAGTCAGACGTGCCATTTGCGACAGGGGGGGGTGCCACCGGTGGCAAGTCATCCCCACGAAACGTGGTGCTATGGAAAACTCGGCCGCTAGTTCTTCGGGTGCCACCCGTGGCAAGTCTGACCGTTTCGCTCCCTCCCCGCCGACGTTCCCGGGTCGTCTCCGCCATCTCAGTCCTCGCGGTCTCGACGATGGCGTCCAGGCGGCTCTCGTTCTCCAGCCTCGCCGCTCCCCGTCCCCTGGCGTTGACGGCTTCCTGGAACGCCCCGGGCGCGTCCACGAAGGTAATCACCCAGGATCCCTTGCGGGGTTTCCGGTAGAGGAGGCCGGCCTTTTCGAGAAGAGCCAGGTTGCGGGCGACTGTTCTGGCCGACTGACCGACGCGCTCGCCGATGGCCCGCTTGCTCGGCCAGCACCGGGCGAACCGGCCGTTGCACTTTGACCCGACGTAGGCGAAGGACCGGGCGCCGAGATAGGTGAGCAGGGCGCTCGCCGTGACCTTCGGGAACTTCGTCCGGTCGAAAAGGAACATGGGGACGCGTACGTGCGGGAACCGGGTGTCATCGCCCATCGCCATTCCCGCCGCCCCCGCCCTGGCCACGCGCCCGCACCGGCGGAGTGCCTGCCTCACCGAGGAAGTCGGCGACGGTATCAGCTTGAAACCGGAGCACCCCGCCCCGCTCGCGACCGGGCAGGCGCCCGATGAGCACGCCGCGCAGACGGCCCGTCATGTGCAGGTGGTGGATCCACGCCCGCGAAACTTTCCAGGAGGCGGCGAGCTCGCCGGTGGTATAAAACTGCGGCACCGCGGCGTGCTGAGAAGAGGGCGCGATGCGTTTCACGCTGCTCCCGGGTCCCGGGGCTCGGGACCGCCGGCGTCCATCAAACCGGGATGCCGCAGGAGCCGCCGCGCGGCCGCCAGCGTTGCCGTCGCGTCCGGTCCGAGCGCCGACAAGATCCGGGCGATCTCCTCCTCCGTCGGTCGGACCATGGCCCGCTCGATCCGGGATAGGCGCGGCAACCCGATGCCGGTCCGCGCGGAGATCGCTTTTAAGGGGATTCCCGCGGCGACGCGGGCGAGTCGAAGGGAAGTCGGTCGTCGTCTCATGGGGCGAGCTTACGCCCCGGGGGAAACTTGTTGGCGGCGGTTATTGACGATTTTTCAGGCCGGATTACCGCCGCGAACGTAGAGGGGGAATCGGAAGCGGGGATAGGTACTCGTGCGTGACGTCGCGGAGCGAGCGCTCCGAGAAGTCCTTCCCGAACTCGGCCAGTACGCAGATCGTGATCCGACTCGCTCTCTTTTTCTTCCCGCGCGAAAGAGCCGGATCGATGGTTGTCATGGGCGTCCGAAGCGCTTCCTCGACCGCCGCCCGGAAGCGCGGGAGAGCTTCCTCCCACGGTCGCTCCACGGGGAGGCCTTCTGGTCCCGCGGTCATGGGAACCAGGTATCTCCAGGGGAAAAAGATCCGGCGTGCGCCGGCGATCTCGGCTCGGCACGGGACGGCCGCACCGCGCCACAGGTGGTCCGCGATCTCGGCCGCGGCGCTCCGGTCCTGGACGCCCACCTTGTCCAGCGCTTCGACGGCGAGATCGTAGAGTCGGCGGACCGAGTGGCGGCCTACTTCGACGACGAAAGGATCACTTCCGAGCTTCGCCTGCCACCGGCGACCCTTCGCCTTGCGCAAGGGCTCGGGCTTGTTCATCTCCCGGAGAACCGCCTGGCGGGTGCGCTCCATGATCTCATCCTTCGACAGCAGGACCGTCTTCCCGCTCTCCATCGTGACCGCGTAGCGATCGAACTGCGGGAGGTACTTGCTG
>Ga0315276_10006857_pt1 | contig 10516 bp, 15 predicted proteins | sample YL17G05_0_MG_FD_204542 | JGI IMG/M metagenome (GOLD analysis project Ga0315276, IMG submission 204542) | Sediment microbial communities from Yellowstone Lake, YNP, Wyoming, USA - YL17G05_0 | ecosystem: Environmental > Aquatic > Freshwater > Lake > Sediment | place: USA: Wyoming | collected... | reverse complement strand
GACCCCTTTGGCGCAAGCCGCCCGCGCGAAACTACTCCAAGGCGAAGAAATCAAGGTCGTGTACAGCGAGCCGTGGTTCTGGAAGTGCACGGCAAGCCGCGTGGAGAAGCCCACATTTCGCGACTACTCGGCGCCACCTCCAAGAATTGACCTCAGCAAATGAAGGGGTTCAAGTGTTGTGTGTGTGTGTGTGTGTGTGTGTGAAAAAATAAAAACAAAGGACAAAAACTAACTTTTTTTTACAACTTTAGGAATACGCACGCATTGCATGCATATTTATATACGCATTAATGTATAAGACGTTTGTATTTGTAGTTGTATTGAAATGCCACCAAAAGCAGAAGCAGAAACAACAACACCACAAATACCAGTAGCAGCATCAGATGCACAAGTAGCAGCACAAGCAGAAAAGCGTGCCCGCACCGATGCACCACAAGCAGAAGTAGCACAAGCAGAAGTAGAACAAGCAGAAAAGCGTGCCCGCACCGATGCACCACAAGCAGAAGTAGCACAAGCAGAAGTAGCACCAGCAGAAGTAGCAGCAGCACAAGTAGCAGCAGCAGCACAAGTAGCAGCACCAGCACAAGCAGTAGCACCACAACAAGCCGCTCCACAAGTAGACGCTTCGCTTGGTACAGCAGCAGAACAAGTAACAGCCGCTCCGCTTGAAGCACAACCAGCACCAGCACCACAAGTAGTAGCAGCACAACCAGTACAAGAAGTAGATGCTACTTATAGTGCTTTTCTAGGAGCAATCGTGCATGGGTTAGCCGAACTATATGGTATAAAAGATGATGCAAAAGTTGTTATTACTTCAGACAATGTTTCGGCTACAATTTTTACACCAACATTAGAAGTCAAGAACGGGAAATTGACAATTACGCTGACACCAGTTGATGATTCTGCCGGAACTGCGGCACTTCAAGCAATTCAATCAAAGCTTGCAGCACCAAAACCAGAAGTTGTTTCACCAAACCCAGAAGTTCAGGCTGATGCAGTTGTTTCACCAACAACAACAAGTCCAGCACCAGCAGTTGTTTCACCAGAAGCAGCAGTGGAACCAACCGCAGTGGAAACAGATGCATTAAAACCAAGCGCAGTGGCAGCAGCGGATAAAGAGAACCAAACTTTACCCGTAATAAGTGCATTACCGAAAGGCGAAGACCTAGCCAACCTACAAGTAGCAGCACCAGCAGTTAAGATTGAACCAGTAGGTGGCTACAGACGAAGGAAGCGCAATTTACGCACCATAAAGAAGCAACAACAACGCAATCGTAGAACCATGAATAAACATTGATTGTATTCCGATTAGGGGGGCTGATTTATAATCATATGATGAAAATCATATGAATATACATACATATACATACATACATACATACATACATACATACATACTATGCGCGTCATACGCATTGGAAACACGGTCATTGCAAAGGATCCGCAAAAAAACACGTTCACGATCAACAACGACATGTCGCCGCAGCTGATGCAGTCCATCGGTGACAAGGCGGCAGCCCCGTTTGAAGCCGCCGCCGTGCTCACGGTGCGGCAGTACTTGGCCCGCTGCCAGCACGCCACCGAGCTGTACGTGGCGCTGCGGTTGGTGCACGACTTGGGCCGGCAGATGCAGGCCCTCCTTTCGGCCGGCCGCGGCATTGCGTGCTTCAGCCCGGACGACGTGCTCGTGATAACGCACCGGGACAGCGACGCGTTCGCGCACTCGGACGACGGCGCTTTAAGCGACGCGCAGCAGGACCCGCAGTTCCTGTTTTTGAACGACCGATTGGTGTTTGAAGTGGACGACAGCGACGGCGCCCTGCTGATAGACCGCGCGCTCCATGCCGCGGACGCCTTCCTTCCCCCCGAGTTGGTTGACCAGGCCAAGGACAAGGACAAGGACAAGGACAAGGTTCAGGCCAAGGTGCACTTCAAGGCCGCGTATTACAGCGCAGCGCAGCTGGTCATTCATTTTTTGCTGAACGTGGACGTGTCCCCCGAAACAGACTTGAACCAAAGCTTGCAGCCCATCAAGGGCACCAAGCTGTACTGGTTTTTGCTGCGGTGCTTGAACCGCGCGCCCTCGGAGCGCAAGTACATCTACATTTGACGGCTCATTACATTTGACGCCCCCTCGTGTGCTTGTGCTTCTGTTTTTTTTGCTGAATCACAACCCGTTTCTTGGTTTGATTGTGTTGATTGGGTTGGTTGGGTTGGTTGGGTTGGTTGGGTTGGTTGTCCGCCGCTGCTTCGTACATGATGTGCAGCGCGTTCAGCCCCGCAAACATGGGAATGGTGGGGTGAACTGCCACGTCTTCCACGGCCGAAATGGGCGTAATGAACTCGTCCTTCGGGCACCGCAAGAAGTCCAGCAGCTCGTCGGCTGCCAGGTCCATGTTGTACAAAAACATGGCGCGCAGCTTGAAGCGCACGCGGCTCAGCGCGTGCTGCTGCTGCTGCTGGCGCTTAATGCACCAAATGAGCTGCTCCTGGCGCAGCACGTCGCCCTCCATTGGCACGCGTTCGTCGCACACGTGCTCTATGGTGTGTCCGCGCATGAAGGCATGGACGACGCGCAGGCTGTGCTGCGGCTGCGGGTGCAGCAAGTAGCTGTCCAAGTCGGAGTCCAGGTCCAGGTCTGAGTCCAGGTCTGAGTCCAGGTCCATGTCTGAGTCCACGTTGATACTCGTGCTAAACATTTTTTGCGCATGAATCAAACTCAATGCGATCACCGAAGGTGATCATAATACTGCGTGTATTCGGAATCGTATGCGGGGGCATCCTGCCAGTTATGGGCATCATAGTCGCGGGCATCATAGTCGCGGGCATCATAGTCGCGATCCCGATGGTGAGGCACACATCTGGATTGCGGGAAAAGGAACATGTTTCCACGCATGAATTGGGTTGCTTCGCTTCTTGGCGCGTCGCTTCTTGGCGCTTCGCTTCTTGGCGCGTTGCTTCTTGGCGCGTTGCTTCTTGGCGCTTCGCTTCTTGGCGCTTCGCTTCTTGGCGCTTCGCTTCTTGGCGCTTCGCTTCTTGGCGCGTTGCTTCTTGGCGCTTCGCTTCTTGGCGCTTCGCTCTCATTTTTTTGAATTGCCAATTTGAAATTTAAAGGGCTCCTCTGCGACTGTTGCTGCGATTGTTGCTGCGACGACTTGGACAATGACGGGAACGATTCTTCAAATGTGAGCGGCGGAGCGTTTGTTGCGTTTGTTGCGTTTGTTGCGTTTGTTGCGTTTGTAGGTGTCGTCTTAATAAACCCTAAAAACAAGTTGTCGTTGCTGTTGTTGCTGTTGTTGCTGCTCTTATTGTATCGCGGCTGTGTTAAAAACGGGTTCTCTCGCGCCGTCGGGGGCGGGGGCATGTCGCGACGTTTTAAAAATGGGTTTTTGGTCATGGTTGCGGTTGCGTTGCTTATTATTGCGCACCATCATTTTAATTCGGTTTTGCGCATTAATCATTACGGGTTGGGGGATTCCGGCAAAACAGCTTAGAGCCATGGCTACAACCCAATTAATTGGTGAAGAGTGAAGGAAGTCAAATGGACGTCGCCGCCATTTTGAAGAACCGCGCCCAGGGGCACCGCGACACCACGTACGCCATGCTGCTCGCGCTCCAAGTGCCGGACTGCTTGCGCGCGTTGCACCAAATGGTCACCACCCCGCACATTGGGTGCTGGCGCGACGTGCGCGGCGTCATTCTGCACTTGGATAAGGGCCAGGGCCAGGGCCAGGGCCAGGCCTGGGACGAACCCCGGGCGGCTGCGCTTATCAGCGGCTGCGTGCGCATGACCAACGCGCAGATCCGCCTGGATTGTTCGCGCGGCGCGCACTCCTGGGCCGCCAAATGGGTGCCGCGCGAGCCCAAGTGCCGCAAATCGCTCCTGCTGCAGTGGTACTACGACGCGCTGGCGGCCGACATGTTCCCCGGCGCGCCCGATGCCAAGCGGCGCTACCGCCAGCTCGTTGCTGCGGCGTCGCCGTCCCCGCGAGAGCCGTGCGACTTGACCCGCTTGGTCAAGCGGGCTTTAACGGAAACCAATCCAAGCGCAGCCGGCGCGATTAACGCCGCGTTCATGCAGCACAAGCGCAAATTACGGCGGCCCTCCGTGGGGGGCGTGGTGCCCGTGCTGTCGCTGGCCCACAGCATGGGGCCCGGGCACAACAACTGCCTGCACGCCGGGATTGGGCTCGCGCTCCTCGTTCTTAATGATCGCATGATCACGTTTTCGTCGCACGCGCAACTGCACCACGTGGCCGACCCGCACGACTTCGTCTCCAACGCGCGGTACTTGGCCGAAGCGGCGCGCGCGCCCGTCAACGGGCTGAACGCCAATTTGGACGCCGCGTTGAACCTTGCGCGCAATGACGAGGCGCTGCTGATCATCAGCGACATGGAGCACGACGGCAACGACAATAACAACAGCAATAGCAATCGTCGCATCACCCTCTTTTGGAACGTGTCGCGATGAAATGCAAAAAAAAAGCAAAAAAAAAGCAAAAAAAGGCAAAAAGGCAAAAAATTGATTTAAATTCATGGCGATTTACATCAATAAACAACAAGATATGGATTCACAACCACAACCACAACAACAACAACAACAACTTCAGGCCTATTACGCGCAGCTCACGCCGTTTGAACAGCGCACGTGCGACATTGCGCGCGACCACCTGGGGTCGTCGTTTGATTTAGCCCGCAGCAACGGGTTCATTCGCTGGCTAAAAATTTTGGGTTGAGTTGGTTGGATTGTTCAGCGAAGTCGCAACACCAAATGGAGCGTGGATTCTTTTTGAATGTTGTAGTCGGACAGCGTTCGTTCATCCTCCAGCTGCTTGCCGGCGTAAATGAGCCGCTGTTGGTCCGGCGGAATGCCCTCCTTGTCCTGGATTTTGGCTTTCAGTGAGCCAATGGTGTCGCCCGGCTCTACTTCCAGCGTGATGGTTTTTCCGGTCAGCGTCTTTACGAAAATCTGCATGGGTGTGGTTGTGGTTAGATTGGTGGTATTTTTTTTAATACCTTTTTGTTGGGGTATTACATTACTTCATTTTTTTGGCATTGAGGGTGCGCCGCAAAAAGCTGTTTTTGTCTTTTAATCCGTACTTGTTCTGCACGCGGCGCAGCGTGCGTTCAATGCGGCGGGACAGCTTGGCAATGCGGCGGCGCTTGCGAGAGCCTCCATTCCTGGACATGTCTTGTTGTGCGTCTGCGTCTGCGACGATCCTTGCTCTTATTTGGGCCGCATCATTGGTTGCGTTTGACACTCCGCTTGCCGCTGCGCTTGGCACGGGCACGTTCACTTTGGGCACTTCGGGCACGTTCACTTTGGGCACTTCGGGCACGTTCACTTTGGGCACTTCGGGCACGTTCACTTTGGGTACCTCCAAGGCGCTTGCTGCCGCGTCTTGAGCATTTTTTGCCTTGGTCGCTGCCTCATCAATCGCCGCAGACAGCGGAACAATGTCTTTCATTGCAGTATCTATCGGCAGTTTAGCGACATTCACAGCGTCCACAATTTCGGCTGCTTCATCTTTCAATTTGTTTACAGTTCCGACGGCTTCTCCAATAGCAACAATTGCACCAACCCCCGGCGCAATTGTAACCGCGTGCGTAGCAGTTGATATGCCGCCTTTTATTGCGGTTTCTACTGCATTGTTCAACGGTTTTTCAATATTATGGCTTAGCTGTGTTAAACTTTTTCCAATCACACCCGATAAATTCTTTTCAAATTCACCAAATTCTTTTGCCACAGCGGGATCAGTGATGACTGCATTCAATATTTTTCCGTCTGGACCAGTCAATTGGGGCAGTGCTTCTTTCATTAGAATCTTAGCTATTGCACCGTTTCCGCTGCTTTTAAATCCCTCAAGAACGACACCGGCTGCTTCTTTTTTAGCCAATTCAAACGGCACATTGACCGCATTTTCTATGATTGTCTCAAGCGCCACTTCCTTTTGTTGAATGCATTCCGGCGGAACTGAATCAAATAAGCTCGCACCTTGACTGCATTTGCCATGAGAAGCATTTTCTGCTGCTGGTCCTGGTGAGCTGTCGTTACTCCGCTCCGTGTTCATATCCCATGGTGCTGCTGCTGCAGATGCTGGTTCTGATTCTGCTGCTACATTGGTTTTTTTTGGTTCTAGTTCTAGTTCTGTATCGGTGCGGGCACGCTTTTTTGGTGCTTCTGGTGAAACTGCTCCTGCTGCAACATCCATTACAATTGGTTCTGTATCTATTGTTTCTCCTGTTTTTGCTTCTGTTTCTGTTGTTTTTGCTTCTGTTTCTCCTGTTTTTGCTTCTGTTGCTTCTCCTGTTTTTGCTTCTGTTGCTTCTCCTGTTTTTGCTTCTGTTGCGTTTGCTTCTTTTGATTCTCCTGCTTTTACTTCTGGTTCTTTGCGTGTTGCTTCTGTTTCTTTGTTTGTTGCGTTTGATTCTGTTTCTGGACTAAGCGACGTAGATGGCTTGTTTTCATTTATTAGTGTTGATTTTGTATCTGCTTTTACGGCTTCTGGCTTGTTTTTTGAATTTGTATCTGGACTAAGCGTAGCGGCTGCTGGCTTGTTTTTTGAATTTGTATCTGGACTAAGCGTAGCGGCTGCTGGATTGTTTTCATCTATTAGTGTTGCTTTTGTAAGCGGAGCGGCTGGACTAAGCGGAGCGGCTGGTGCAAGAATGTTCGTACCTCCGCGCATTTTTTTTCGGGTTGGATTGCTCGGTTTGGTTGGTTTGGTTGGATTGCTCGGTTTGGTTGCTCTTCTGGTTCTTCGGGTTTTTCTAATCATTTTCATTGTAATGCAATGGATTGATTACCGTGGGATATATATTCATTATAATTTAAATATGCTTTTGAAAATGAATGCTTTAAGGGCTGCTGCTCATTTTTTTGTAGCTGGCGTAGTCAATTGGCTTAATGATGCTGAAGTCGTGCGCGTCGCCGGACGCCTCTTTCGCAAACTCGTTCAGGTTGCCGCAATACCAATAGCGCGTCACCTGCTCCTTCAACGGAACCGGCGGTGGCTTGCCCCCGTACTTTTTCAACTGCGCAAACACGGACTTGGTTGCTGGTGCTGGCTGGGTTGCTGCGACTGGTTGGGCTGCTGTTGGCTGGGTTGCTTTGGTTGTTTGTCGGATGTCAACGTAGAGCCGCTTGCAGCCGTGCTCCACCACGTACTTGCGCGCCAGCGGTTCCAAGTACTTGAACTGCACCGACCGCTTGTCGCAGTAGTAGCAGAACATTTCGCGGTCGGCGTCGTACGCCATGATGACGTCGCCCTGCGGCGTGGTCTCGCGCACGTGCGCGTGGGACGGGGGCACCGGCGCATCCGGGTCGTCTTTCATTTGGTCGTACTCCTTCAGGAACCGGGTTTCAAATGCGTCCACCGGCGACTGTATGACCCGCGCTTGCTGGCCCCGGCGCCCCGTGTACCGCTTGTACACTACAGTCACCGCAACCACGGTCGCCAGTGAAGCAACAGTCCTGGGGTGGGTTCTAATCCAACTCGTTAAAAAATTCATGGAAAAAGTCATGGTATCAGTCACACGCAATCTTTAATTCAGTTCTATTCCATTCAATTATCATCTTTGGTCGCTTTTGTAAGCAGCGCATTGCTCTTCGGCGCGTTGCTCTTCGGCGCGTTGCTCTTCGGCGCGTTGCTTAAACAGCGCCGCCACTTCCGCCTGCAGGTCCGCCACCCGGATGCACTGGTACGACCCGTTCTTGTTGTCGGGGTGCAGGCACACCAGGAACAGGTCGGTCACGCGCTTGCCGTAGCACCGCTCCAGAATGGCCTTGTACGTGTTCAGCTGCAGGCAGTAGTGCCAGTAGTTCGTGTCCGGAATGTGCGCGATCAGGGGGTTGTGCGAGTAGTCCTGCGCGCCAAACGGCACCTTCTTGATTTCCTTGCACCGCTTCCAGTCGTAAATGCTCAGCGTGCCGTCGGGCTCGCCCGTCGGTCCCAGGTTCTCAAACACCATGTCAATGGAGCCCGAAATGCGCACCGACTCGTCAAACACCGTCCATTCCGTGCGGTACGGGCGCAGCTTGGTCGCATGGTCTTGGACGAACTGCAGGAAGTAGCGGAATTCAGGCGCTTCGGTGTCATCCGGTGGTATGGGAAGGCCGTTGTAATGGCACTCAATGTTGTAGTGCATGGCGGTCCCCGCCGCGGCGGCCGCGTCCCGGTTCGTGTCCCACGCCGCTTTGATCGCGTCGGCGGTCATGCCGTGGTACGGGCTCTGCTTCCAGTTGCGCGAGGCCATCATGCGCCGAATAATGTTAACCGCGTCAAACTCGCGGAAGTGGCCGTGGTTCCACGTGGTGACGGAGGTGTACGGCGTGCTGGGGTCGCCGTCAATGGTGTACTTGTGCTCTACGGGCTCAAACGCGATGCGCGCGTCGCGCTCGTGCGGATTCTTCGCGGATAACTCGGCGGTCATCGGGTGTGCGTTGTCTTCGCTTATGGGATTCGGGGGTTCGGATAAATCAATTTTTTTTTTGGCAATATATAAATATAAAAATATGTTATGGGCTTATACCATAACATATTTGAACACTTGAACATGAATGAGCAATCCAACTACACGGACAAGCGCACTGGCATTGTCTACACAAACATCGGCAGCAGCTCCGCTTATCGCTCCGCTTATAGCAGCAACGCGGTAACGCAGCCCCACTTGGACGCGTTCATCCCCCCCTCGTTTTTGAAAACTTATTTCTAATCCACTTTTTCAATTTGAATCAGCTGGAACCAGTCGGGGTCCTCGTCCGTGTCTGAGTTTATGTTTACTGCGTCTACAGGCGCAGGAATAGCAGGAACAACCACATCTTCAAAGTAATGATGTTTGTCATAGTGTTCATAAATTGCGTAGAAGTCAAACGGGTTGCAGTGGTCATCTGTTGGCGCTTTTGTTGGCGTTTCGGTCGCTTTTGTTGGCGCTTTTATTAACGTTGTTGGCGCTTTTATTAACGTTGTTGGCGCTTTTAACGCTGTTAACATTGTTAACGTTGTTAACGCTGTTGGCGCTGTTGGCGCTTTTTCGGTTGCTTGCGCTGTTAACGTTGCTGGCGCTGTTGGCGCTGTTAACGTTGTTGGCGCTTTTTCGGTTGCTTGCGCTTTTTCGGTTGCTTGCGCTTTTTCGGTTGCTTGCGCTTTTTCCAGTATGCAGAGCCGCTCAATCACTTGCAGATTGACCCAGTCCCGCATGCACTGGTTGGCGCGCTGGGTGGCAGCATGCTGTGCCTGGACTTGCTGGGACAACGCAGCCACTTCAGCCTTCACTGCTACCAGCTTCTTCTTCAACGCAGCCAGCTTCCGATTGAGCTTGCTTTTGCTTTTCTTATTTTGACACACGGGCTCCACTGACACCGAGCTCATCGCTTCGCTTAGTGCTTCGCTTTGGTTCGCTTCGCTTTGGTTCGCTTCGCTTTGGTTCGCTTCGCTTTGGTTCGCTTCGCTTTGGTTCGCTTCGCTTAGTGCTTCGCTTTGGTTCGCTTCGCTTTTCCACGTCTTCGCGTGCCCGGACTCGTGCCAGTGCGAGCACGGCGCCCCGGTTGCGCCCCAGTGCACGTAGCAGTTGCCCAGCCAGCACGACTGCAGCACGGTTGGGTCCATGCCCTGCGCGGCCTTGTGCGAAAAAAAGGAGCAGCAAACCGACCACGGCGCCCCGCCGTGCAACGGTAAAGTAATCACCGCGTAGTTGGCGCCCGTGCAGTCGTAGTGCCCGCGGTCAATGGTGATTGTCGTGCCTTCACGTTTGACCGGGATGCCTTGCAGCGCCAAGTTGTGCAAAACGAGGCTGGGCGTGAGCACGCAATCCGCGGGCACCCACGCCTCAATGATCAGCGCTTGTGCTTGTGGTTGTGTTTGTGGTTGCGCTTGTTGTCTGTCTGGCATTTTGGTGTGTTGTTTGTGTTGGTCGTGTGCTTGTTATTATACACGTGAATGATTTTTTAAATTCATTTTTAACAATCATTTGATATGCGTTATGCGCTTGATTTATACTTGGTAGTTGTAGATGCGCTAGAATTGGCATCCGGCGCCCCGATTGCAACGGTTGTTCCATTGGAAGTGGAAGACAGGCTGACGCTACTTCCGCTTCGTTCGTTCGCGGCTAATCCATTAATTTGCGAACCTAGCAGGATCCAAGATGAATTGTTCCATTTATATATGCGCGTGGCTCCTGCATTAGAATTGGCATGGTGCCCCAATTGCGACGGTTGTTCCATTGGAAGACAGGCTCACACTGGTGCTTGTGGATAGGGTCGCGGTTAAGTAGGCGTGGGCACAAATCCTATAGTCGTGTCCCACGTTAAAGCTGAGGCAAATTTAATGCTTGTAGAATTATTTGCATTGGAGGTTGAATCTTTGAATCCAGTTACGGTAGTAGGATAACCGGTTGCGTTGGCTTGGTCTAACCTTCCAATACCCCACTAGCCCGGGGGTTATAATGATGGGTCAAAATCCCGCGATGACCAAACGGCACGTGACACCTAACAATAATTCATATATATTTGTAAATC
>Ga0315276_10006855_pt1 | contig 10516 bp, 9 predicted proteins | sample YL17G05_0_MG_FD_204542 | JGI IMG/M metagenome (GOLD analysis project Ga0315276, IMG submission 204542) | Sediment microbial communities from Yellowstone Lake, YNP, Wyoming, USA - YL17G05_0 | ecosystem: Environmental > Aquatic > Freshwater > Lake > Sediment | place: USA: Wyoming | collected... | reverse complement strand
GGGACATATCCTGAGCCTTCTCTCGGCGGGGTCCTGCTGAAAGAGATTCGGCGCCTGCGGTTGCCGGGCTAAGCTCCTCTGTTGTTTTGGCTGCTAATGCACTCATTTTCCTACATCCGTCGCGCTGAATGAATTCCAATTGTCTCTGTTGATATGCTTCTACAGGTCCCCATGGGCGATTCTCAATACCTCTTCGACCGACACGATCCCGGCCTTGACCTTTTCAATTCCGTCCGCCTGCAGCGGCGACATACCTTTTTGGAGAGCCAAATTCCTAATATCCTTGAGGCTCGCATGGTCATTGATCATCCCGGCGATTTCCTCATCCGGCACAAACAGCTCGTGGATTGCAATACGCCCCGCATAGCCTGTGTTTCGACATTTCTTGCACCCGACGCCCCGATAAAACTTCACAATATCTCCGCCGCCTGATTCTTCAATGATCTTCTTGATACTCGCGGAAGGCTCATATTCAGTCTTGCAATTCGAGCATATTTTGCGCACAAGACGCTGGGCCAAAGCCGCAATGAGCGACGCGCTTACAAGATAAGGGGCAACACCCAAATCCAAAAGGCGCGTCACGGCGCCCGGGGCGTCGTTGGTATGCAGAGTCGATAGAACCAAATGACCGGTCAAGGCGGCCTGGACGGCGATATTGGCCGTGTCTTGATCGCGAATCTCGCCGACCATTATTATGTCGGGGTCCTGCCTCAAGAGACTCCGCAGCGCCGTCGAGAACCCAAACCCCGCCTTTTCGCTCACCGGAAACTGGTTGATCCCGGCCATATTGCACTCTACCGGGTCTTCGACACTGCAGATATTAACTTCATCGCTATTCAGCTCGGCAAGTGCGGCGTAAAGCGTCGTGTTCTTGCCGGAGCCGGTCGGCCCCGTGACTAGAACAATCCCGTTGGGAGACTGTATTACTTTCCTGAACAACTGGAGATTGTCATACGTGAACCCCAGCGATTCGAAATTGAAAAGGACCTTGTGCGGGTCAATGACTCTTATAACGACCTTTTCTCCGAAGCTGCCGGGCATAACGGATACGCGCAAGTCTATCGGTCTGCCTTCGACCAGGACGTGGATGCCCCCGTCCTGCGGCAGACGCCGCTGAGCAATGTCAAGCTCAGCCATAATCTTGATGCGTGAGACAATCGCTGCGTGCATCTGGTGCGGCGGACGTATCTTCTCATACATCTTGCCGTCCACTCTGTACCGAACGCGCAGCTTCTTGTCGTCCGGTTCTATATGAATATCACTGGCGTTTTCACGGACGGCGTTGTAGAGGAGATAATTAACGAGCTTTACAACGGGCGATTGCCCGGCTATCTCCTCAAGATTGGTGATGTCCTGCGTGATATTCTCTATCAGCGTGAAGTCTTCCAGGCCGTTATCGTCGATGATATCATCAATAACGAAAACATTCGCCGCCGGCAAATATGTCTGCAATGTAGCCTTGATATCTTTTGCTGTGGCGCAGACAACCTGTACCTTGCAGCCGCTTATCCGCTCTATTTCATCTATCAGAAACACGTTCGTCGGCTCGCTGACCGCAACGGTGAGCGTGTCATAGACCTTAAACAGCGGCAGCACTATATGCTCTTCGAGAAACTCTCTCGGCAGTATCTCAAGAGCCTTGACGTCGCATACTTTCGGGCCAACCTGGGCGTAGGGCACGCCGTATGCCTCCGCCAGCGCCGAAGCTATCTGGTTCTCGGTGCAGTAGTTCATCTCCACCAGAAGCTCGCCAAGCAGCTTGCGATGGCCCTTTTCGTTCTGCTCGGCCAGGGCCTTTTCAATCTGCTCGGGCGTTACAATGCCGTGCGCCAGCAGCAACTGTCCAAGCTGCGTTTTGTTTTCTATGGCTATTTGACTCATGACTTACGTCTCATATTTCTTATCCGGTCGGCCAAAGGCAAATCGACGAGCTTGTTCCCTTCGCAATTCGCGATTCGCCGCACCGTTTACGCAAAACTCTTCACCGCCTTGGCAAGCTCGGCGTAGTGGTCAAACTTACTTTCAAGCTGCGTAATTTCCAAAATCTTCAGGCAGTGTTCATCCAGACCGGCCAGTCGAAGCTCGCATTTGTTCTCGTTACAGTAATCCCGCGCCCACAACAACTGTTCCAGCCCCTGGCTGTCAATAAACCCAACGCCTCTCATATCCAGCACTATGCCGCTCCTGCGTTTTGCGATTATCTCGGTGATCGTGCGCCGAAACATCTCGCCAATGTCGCCGTCGAGCTCGCCCTGGATCTCGGCAACCGTAATGTCGTTATACTCTTGTGTATTTATTTTCATCGGACTAATGTCCCAACTGCGGCAGCGCCGTATTCAGAGAGGCTGCCCTCTCCATACACGCCCACAAACCCGGGGCCGCCCTGCAGGATGTCCCACAGGCGATAAACGTCGCTGTCCAGAAATATCCTGCCGATCTTCTCGTCGAACTGAGTTCCCAATCCCTTTTCCACTTCTGCAAGGGCCTGCTCAACGTTTCTTGCGTCTCTGTATGTCCTTTTTGAGGTCATAGCGTCGAAGCTGTCCGCCAATCCGACTATCCTGCCTATCAACGGCACCTGCTCACCGACCAGCCCGTTGGGATACCCCTTGCCGTCAAGGCGCTCGTGATGACACAGAACGCCCGGCACAATGTCGCGCATCTGTTTTATTTCGCGCAGGATGCCCGCTCCTATTGACGGGTGCTTTCTAATGCACTCGAATTCCTCGTCGGTCAGCTTACCCTGTTTGCACAATACGGCTTCGCCAATCCCGATCTTGCCTATATCGTGCAGCAACCCGGCGAGGTAAATCCTGTGCAGTTGCTCTTCTTTGAGCGGCTCCTTCTCCGACAGCCTCTCGGCAATCCACCGTGAAATGAACGCGACTCTCTCGGAATGGCCCCGAGTGTACTGGTCTTTCGCATCAATGCTGTTTGTCAGGGCCTTTAGCGAACCTATGAACAATTCCTTGAGGTCCCTGAACAGCCTTCCATTCTCGATAAAGACGGCGCAACTGCCGGCGACAGAGTTGAAAAGTTTGACATCTATGCTGTCAAAGTCCTGTTTGCCAATCCTGTTTATCGCGACCATCATCCCTATGATGCGGGCGCCGTCGTGGGTTTTCTCTCCAAGAGCAGATTCGCTTTTGTCCTTGCCGCACAAGGGCACCGCCATAACATTTCTTATGCTTTCAGGCCAATCATACTTGAAGGGAGAATCGACTTCGCTGTCTAAGAGCGCTTCTTTGCCTTTGCTGATTTCCTCGGCCATTCGGCTGTACAGAATGGCCGCCATCTGCTCGTCCAAATCTATCAAGCCCGACCCCGCCGCCACAGCCAATTGCTGTTCGTTCTCGACATTTTTCTCAAGCAATAAGGCTATACCCTCAACCGCGATTATTTCGGTCAGGCTGTCACAAGCCATTTGCAGGAAGTTGGCATCCTGTTCGGTGACGCTCATATTGGTGCTGAGCTTGTGGAGCAATACCAGCTCTTCGTATGTTTGCGCCAGCTCGGTGCCAACCATTTCAATCTGCTCGTCCGCCTTTGTGGAAGCCTGGAAATTCTCCACCAGCAGTCTGAGCATTTCCATCCAGTATGCACTGTCGGCGTGAACCGCCCTGCCGCTGCGCATATCGCCCGAGGCATTGCCGGAGTCAATCAGGACCAGGCCGGCAGCCTGTGGGAGCTTGTTCCTGTCGTAACTGGACTTCAGCACCGCCGCCAGAACCACGTTTTCATCGCCGAATTGCCAGACCGTTCTGCCCGTATCACCGTTGGCGCTTCTGTGCTCGTCTTCACTTAGGGCCTGCCGGCTTGCCTGCATCAACTGTTCAGCGTCGCTTTCAAACGCCCCGCCCCCGCACAGCAGGACAATCTCTCCGTCGGTGTCGCAGACCGCAAAATTGACACCGAATCTTGTTATCCTGCCGCCAAACTCCTCCAGCGCACGCAATTGTGACGGCCCCAAGTTTTTCCTGACTGTATCCGACATAACATCCTTCAAGCGATTGAAAGCGGGTCTCGGTTCTCGATTCTCGGCGCTCGCGGGTGCCAGTATCGAGTATCCAGTATCAAGTATCGAGCATCGAGTATCAAGACAGCCCGACCCAGCTATCGACTGTTAACAGTCAACTGCCTCTGATAAAGAATGTCCTCGATATATCCCAACAGCTCCCTGGGGCTGAAAGGTTTGCTCAGACAGGTCGATATCTGCAATTCCGCCTGCTGCTCCTTCGAGATGGCAAAGCTCCGCGCAGTCAGCAGTATCACGGGGATATCTCGTGTCGCTTCGTTTTGCCGAAGTTTGCCCACAAGCTCCAGCCCGGTCATCACCGGCATCTGGAAGTCCGTGACCACGATATCCGGCTTTTCATTGCAGGTTAGCTCAAAGGCCTCAGCGCCGTTGTTCGCCGTGATAACCTCATAGCCATTGTTCCGGAGCTTTATCGCAACCACATGCACGATGTGTATCTCATCATCCACCACCAGCACTTTTTTGCCCGTCATCATCTTACCTCCACAAAAAAACTCATGTAGTATCTACAGTGTAATACTCTCCTAGTTGCCGCTGCTTTCAGACTGTTACAGCCGGTTCCGGCGTCGCCAGAGGCAGCTCAAACCCAAAGGTGCTGCCCTGGCCGACCTTGCTTGTTACAAAGACCCGGCCGTTATGGACCTTCTCAACTATCTGTTTAACAAGGTTAAGCCCCAGGCCCGTCCCTTTGGCCTGCTTGTTATTCGCTTGGACCCTGTAGAACTTCTCGAAGACGCGATCAAGCTCGTCTTCTGGAATTCCAACGCCCGTGTCAATCACACTCACCCGCGCCAGATGTGCGGTTTCGTCCACTTCTGTTTCGATTCTGACCGAACCGCCCGCAGGCGTGTACTTTATGGCGTTGCTCAACAAATTCACAATTACCTGCGAAATCATATCCTTATCGACGCGCACCTGGTCGAAAACTATGGGCTTTTGCCCGCTTACCTTAATGTTCTTGTCTTCGGCGTAGCTCCTTATCATTTGCATCTGTTCTTCTATGAGCATTGCCAGGCTGGCCGGCTCCTTGCTGACCTTGATCAACCCTGATTCTATGCGAGAAGTATTCAGTATGTCCTCAATCAGGCGATTCAGTCTCTTGGCCTGGTTCTGAATTACCGAGTAGAACTCTTTCCTTGTCTCCTCATCGTCGGCTTCGCCGTCCGCCAGCATCTCTGAATAAGCGGTGATGGAGGCAAGCGGCGTCTTCAATTCGTGCGAAACGTGACTGACAAAGTCATTCTTCATCTGCGAGACTTCTTTCTCGCGAGTAATATCGCGCAGCACCGCAGCCGCCCCGCAAATCTGCTCCCTCTGGTCGAAAACACAGGAAACGACACAATCAAACGTTTTCAGGCTTCCGTCTTTGGAGAGCTCCATTTCCCGTCTTGTTGCGCGCCCCTTGCTCTTTTTGCTGCTGGTGAGGAAATCAACAAACTCGCTGTGGTCGGCGCCTATAAGCTCGCTTAGAGCCTTGCGCTGGGAGACTCGAAAGTCAAAACCGAAGAGTCGGCCCGCCGCCTCGTTGGCCGTCAGCAGCCTGTCGAACTCATCGACAACGATGACAGCATCGCGGATGCTGTATATGATCGCCTCGGCATTCTTTTCGCGTCTCTGGGATAGTTGAATCTGGATATGTGCGTCCTGGAGCTGCTTTTCAAGCTCGGCAGTGCGATTCGTACAGCGTTCAAAGGCAGCGCTAATCGCATCGACTAAGGGATTCACTGCGGTATTGCAGTCCGGGCTCGTCCGCTCCGGTCTGTCTGCCCGCAGCCAGGTGGCTATGGACGTGATGCCGCCGGCCAGCCTCAGCGAGCGCCAGCCAAGCCAGATCACGCCCACAGCCCCAATGGCATAGCACGCCGGCATAACAACGCCTAAGCGCTGCATGTAACCGGCTAATCCCAAACCCTCTTCCGAGCCAGGATTCTGCCATACGGCCAGAGCGGCCGCAAACAAGCCAACCGCTGCAACGACCGTTGCCGCCACATATAAGCTTCTTCCAGAGTTCAAACCAACAGCTCCCTGTCAATTGACTAAGACCATTTTCGGCCGGACATCTTTACAGAGAACCTCTCTGTCCGGCCATTAATCGTCAATAACCAACCGTCTATCTGCGCAGCCACTTGGGAGCCTCTTGCTTGTCGATACCTTCGAGGATAATCCGTTCCAGCTTCTTTGCCTCATCCGGATCCGTCTGGGCGAGGATTCTCTCTTTCAGCCGTATCGCCTCAAGATATGCCGGACGAAGTCTCAGCGCCTTCTGCAGCTCCGTCATTGCGGACTCGTTATCGCCCTCGACGTGGAGCCTTGCCGCCTTTGCATAGAACTCCTCGGCCATTCTTCCTCTGCTGATAGTCTGCAGCTCATCTTTTGCGCCGTATCTCTTGCGGCGTAGGTCCTCCGCCCTTGCAGTTCCGTCAGTCTCGCTCGGCTCTCCTATGATGTGCGGAGTGAGCAGGACAACCACCTCTTCACGCTTGATTTGGTCGGCCTTGCCTCTAAAGAGCAATCCTACAATCGGGATGTCGCCAAGCACGGGGATCTGGCTTCTCACAGCCGATATGCTGTCTCTAAATAATCCTCCGATGACAATAGTCTGCCCGTCTTTGACCATTATGTTGGTTACAAGCTCAGCAGACGTCTCTTCGGGCAGCGACGCATCCCCCGCTGTCTTCAACTGTCCGTCGCTGTCTTTGGGATGAATATCCATTCGGATATAACCGTCATTTCCGATGTACGGCCTGAACGACAGCTTGGTCCCGGTATCGAGAAAGCTAACCTGTTGGGTCGTCGATGTCTGCGTTTGTGTAGTCTGAGACAAATACCCGATCTTCTTGCCTATATACACCTGACCGAGCTGCTTGTTGATGGCCAGTATCTTCGGGTTGGCCAGAACTGTTACATCGCTGATCTCTTCCACGGCTCTAATGAATGTCCCAACATCATCGAGAGCAAGGCCGACAGTCAGCCCACCCGTCAGGGCGCTGGTGCCTACCTTGGCGCCGGTGCCGCCAGACTTCAAGTACTCCGGACCATCCTCGACAATGCCCGACAAGCCCGTTACGGCAGTGCCCTTGAGCGTTTGCCAGTCAATACCAAACTGCATCCCCTCAGTCAGCGTAACACTCATGATGGTTGCCTCAATCAGGACCTGCTTGGGTCTGATATCGACCGCACTCAACACCTTTGCCGCTTCTTCGATGTTCTCCGGGTAGTCGAAGATTATGATAGTATCGTTCATCGCGGTGGTGTCTCCGCCCCCGGCAACCGTGCTTATCGACTCGCCCGTCGGGAACGCTGTCACCGCAGCGCTAGTGACCTCAATCCGGACCTTATTGCTGAGAACCGGCGTGATCAGCTTCTTGGCCTCCGCCGCGGAGATGTAATACAAGGTGAAGATCCGGTGCACCATCCGCCCCTCATCTTCCCTGATCTTCTTGAATTCATCGGCGGTATAGACGTTGATGAAATTGCCCTTTTCCTCGTACTTCAAGCCGGAGCCGAGGATTGCATCCAGCGCCTGCTCGAACGTCACATCATAAAGGTTGGTGACCGTAATCGCCCCGCTGATCTTCGAGGAGGGCACGATGTTCTTCTGATACCGCGCCGCCAGGAACTGCAAAGCATCCTGGATCGTCATATCCTTCTTGAACGTAATCGATTGAATCTTCCCACCCGCGCCGACAGCTTCAGTCGCCGTCGAAGCAGGCGCTTCGCTTACAACAGCGCCGGCAGCCTCCGCGGGACGCTCGGCCCCGCCGATACCAGTCGCCATCGCTGCTACCACGACAAGCGCCCATATAAACAGGCTTCTTGTTGTCCTTGTCGCCCTACTTGAGTTTCTTTCGGTAATCATAATTGTACTCCTACAAAAAACAGTCCGGCCCCATCGGCAATCCGAAACCGAACGGGACACTTACTCTTCACTTAACCGTCTCCTTCGACAGTCTCTACAAGTTTCAACGTTATTTCTGCTCCTGAACATCTGATCAAAACTGAGTCTTCTCGAATCTCAACCACTTCACATTCATACCTCTGTGTTCCGGCGGTCACCGCCAGCGAATCCCCCACCGACAACAGCCTGTCATTGATGAAAGCCTGGGGTTTCTCGCTCAAGCCGATGGCCTGAAGTTTCAATTGCTGCGCAACTTTTGTAATTACTTCTTTACTCTGGTCTGCTGAGGTTACATTCACTTCTTCAACTGTGTTACTTTCTTCTCCGCCGGATTTGAAATCCTGCCAGTTTCCTGCTGCAAAGCAGTCCCTGCCGATGATGTCATTGCGGCCGGAGACTTCCGGCAGCTCAACAAAGGCTATTTTCATCGCTTCGTTCAATTGTTTTTCCACTTCGGTTTGCTCAGTTGCAAGTCCCGCCTGGGCGCTCTGCGGCCCTTTCTTGGTCAGCACTTTGACCCACATGACCCCCATCACTGCAATCAGACAGAGCGCTATTCCGGCCTTCTTCTTTTCCGCAGCCAATCGACCAAGCAGCCTGCTGACGCCGCCATTTTTCGTATTCTGTTTCATATCCTTTACCTCTGCCGGCAAGTTCAGTTTCAGCCCTCTTCTATCCCTGCTCGGCCTGGGCTGCATAATAGATAACCACCCGTGTCTCCATAGTCACCTGGCCGCTGAAATCAGGGTCATTTGTGAGCTTCACCTGCTCAATCCGAATCAGCCTGTCCAGGGCCTGCAGCCGTTTGAAGAACTCAAACAGCTCGGCCAATTTGCCCCTGCACTGCATCTCCACCGGTATGCAGATCAGATCCTTGGCTTTTATCTGCACCCCCGGTGCAATAACCTGCTCTTTGAGATTATGCTCATTCATCAACCCGGCTATTCCGCCTAAGAACGCGCCAAGCTCTCTTTCCCCGGGTATCCTCGCCTCATAATCGCCGATCGATTCGGCGAGCTTCCGCAACTGTTCTTCGAGCACCGGCAATTGCTCGGTCTGGGTCCGGCCTTTACTGACAGCAAGCAATTCCTCAGATTTCGCCTGCCTGACAACTTCGATCCTTTTGCGCAAAGGCAGATACCGAAGCAGCACAAATCCGCCCACCATTGCCGCGGCAGCAACACATATCACGATTTGTTTTTTCTCTCTGAACAGCATTTATGCAACTGACCTCTTACTGCTGGCGGTAATTCGCCAGATAACAACTGATCTCAAATTCACTCGCCTTAATATCCGCTGCTAATTGTTTCTCGCTGCTCTCGACGTCCGAAGACCTCAGCGTCTGACTGGTCTTCGGCTTTATCTGCACGGGTCGTGAGAACCTCGGCGCCACCTGAAAGAAATACTGCGAGTCCTCTAATTTACATATCAACGCCGCCACGTCGCCGGGCTTCGCCGCCATACCATGTATTACGACTTTGAATCTGACACGGCCGACCGGCAGTGTCTCGTTTTCGTTGGACTTGGTCCGGACGGCCCTGACAAGAGAGCCGGATCGCTGCGCCTGCTTCGACCCCTGCGTATCGTCGAACCGCTCGGCAATCAGCTCCACATTGCTGAGCACTATGCCCCTGTCAACAAGAAAGCTCATCTCGCCCAAAACACTTGCGACGTCAATCTTCGCATCAATATCGTCTATTAAAGCGGCCTTCTTCCGGAGTTCGCCGATCTGGTCTTTGAGCCGGGTGAATGCAAGTGTCGCAGCTTGCGATTCCGCGTCCCCTGCCGAAATCCTGGATAGCTCCGCCTCGGCTCTTGAAACGGAACCGGCGGCGAAGAAATTCCAGACCATCATTATTGCGAATATACCGCCCAAAACAACGTACTGGGTGCGGTATGTAACGCTTCGGCGTCTGCCGCTCTTATACCATTCCGGAAGAAAGTCAATTTCCTTCATATCTATCCTTTGGCCTTTGCCCGGGCGCCGGTCGCGTTCACTCCCTTCAGACCAAGCCCCACGGCCACAGCCCACTCACAAAGCAGCCCCCTCCTGTCGCTGTCCAGGTTTATGCTCTCCCTTTCACTCGATATATCGAAACCCTTCAACGGCTGCGCAACCTCAATCTCCACCGTCAACTGTCGCCGCACAACGTTGAGCAGGATATTCTCGTATGCCTCTCCTCCCGAGAAGACAGCCCGCTCTACACGCTTGCCTCTGAATGTCACCGTGAAATATCTCAGGCACAGCGATATTTCTCTGGCCAGCTCTTCGGCGACCGAACTTATGGCGTCAACCATTACCTGTCGAGTCGATGCATCAAGTGTTGGCTCTTCGCCGGCGTCGGCTTCCTCAGTCGAGTCCGATTTCGCCGCAGTCGAAGCCTTCTCAGCCCTAAGCTTTTCTCGCAGCCGTTCCGCCTCGACGACGGTGATGCCCAGCTTCTCCGCCACTTCGCGGCTGAACCTTTCCCCGCCAATCTGTATCTGCTTAACGAAACTGATTTCCACCCCACGCCCAAAAACCACAGTGGTGAACTGGCTGCCCACATCAACGAAAACGACCGTCCGCTCTTTGTCCTCCT
>Ga0315276_10006852_pt1 | contig 10518 bp, 5 predicted proteins | sample YL17G05_0_MG_FD_204542 | JGI IMG/M metagenome (GOLD analysis project Ga0315276, IMG submission 204542) | Sediment microbial communities from Yellowstone Lake, YNP, Wyoming, USA - YL17G05_0 | ecosystem: Environmental > Aquatic > Freshwater > Lake > Sediment | place: USA: Wyoming | collected... | reverse complement strand
TCGCCAAGTCCGAGGTCGCGAGCCTCGTGACCGAGGGGAACGCCAAGGAGGACATCGTCGCGGGCATCCACCGCGCGGTCGCGCGCCGGTTGGCCTCGATGGCCAAGAAGGTCGGCGTCCGGGAGGTCGTGTTCTTCGACGGCGGGCCCGCGCGCAACATCGGGATGCGGCAGGCGCTGGAGAAGGAGCTCGGCGTGAGGCTCGCCGTGCCGGAGCTGCCGCAGACGGTGACCGCGACGGGCGCGGCGCTGCTCGCGGTGGAGCGGCTGGGGAAGAAACGAGCTGGCGCATCCGCTGAGGCCTGAACGGCCTTCTTAGTATTGACCGTGTTCAAATCCCGGGCCGATGGTGTCTATGGCTCTTTGTCAGATTTATGATGGTCTTTGGGATCATCGTGGTCGGACCACCCATCATGAACCTTGTCTCATGGATGGCTGAAATCCATACGACCGATAGGGTAGGGCGCCTATCCCGATTCCAGGAGACGAGCGAGACCGTCCGGGTCCCAGTGACCCCACCACGCTGCTAGTACGAGCGGGTTGTTCCGGTACTCCGGGATGTGGATGTGCCATCTCTCCGCCTTTGGCACGGCCGACACCCCGTCGAGGACCGTCTGAAAGCCTGAGACCACCATGCGCTGGAACAGCTTCGGGTCCTTGACGAAGTCGAACAATCGACCTTTGGTGATACCGGTCCTGAGCAGGCGGGAGAGAAGCGCTATCCGAGCCGCAATGTCCCTCAACCGTCGCTTGCTCAACCTGTTGTGTCGGCTTATATACCCACTGAACCCGTCCAAGCCGTTGTCGAGCCTTCTGGCCTGGATCCATTTGCCCGTGCCCGAGTCGTCCCCGGATTGGATGGGGCGTGCTGAAGCCACCTTGCACCAGCCTTCCAGGTCATCATGAGCGTCATCGATGGTGATGTCCAACCCTCGCCACTTGGAGACCTCCTCGAAGCATGATCTGTAGGCGACCCTCACCTCCTCGATGTCAAATCCCAAAGCCAGCAGATTCCCGATATCGTAGAATTGCTTGAGATTGTCGATTACCTTCGTCTCGCCAAGGCCTATCGTGCTCGGCCCGAGCGTTGACATCTTATCACCGAGCATCGCACTCGCCGTCGGCGTCGTGACGGAGATGTCTGACTTGTAATAGAACGATCTGAGCGGCGTGGAAGTCAGCGCATACATCGGAGCGTGAAGGACGACGTCCAGCTTGATCATGGTGGCCCTGATCTGGACAGGAAAGTAGGTGGGCGCAGTGACGTTGAAGAGACGGAGGGGGACACCGATCTCTCCATGCATCTTCACTGGCGCATGGGCGTAGGCCTGTCCATCCATCCTTGCACTGATCCCATCAAGGGCGTCAAGGACCTCGCGCTCCGAGGTGTCTGTTGCTATATCGATGTCGATGCTGAGTCTCTGCAGCTCCCCACCCAACAGGATCTGGCATGCGGTCCCCCCCTTGAAGACGAACCTTAAGCCCGTCGAGGCTAGCTGGGCCACGTATTCCATGCAGTGGACCGCACGCTCTAGCAACAGGGCATCGATACCATTGCGCGACAGCGTCTCGATGCGCTCCCGCTCGAAGGATTCTCTTTTCCCGAAAAGGTGTCTGCCCTCTAGCTCATGGTACATGCGTCACACCTCCAATCTGGGACCGAGCTCTGCGAGGATGTGACGTCTCGATCCATATCTCTTGAGGACCCTGGCATCGATGGCCCCTCTCTCGATGGCAATCCTCATGGCCTCGATCACGTCCGTGGGGGGAAAAGGCAGGCCTTTCCTACTCGCGAGGAAGTAGACATCGACGAGGGCCTTCTCCAGCATCGCCATCCTGAGATGGCCCTTCCACGGTACGGTGGCATATCTGTTCCTGCTCGGCAGCACGATGACCCGCGTGGATCTGACCATGTACTCAGCGATGTCGCGTTTCGCGGGCCTTGAGACCGTCGGGATACCCATCGCGAGCAGCACGTCCTCGATCGCATCGACATCGATGACCGCAGCCTCGACTACCACCAATCCCTGCGTGGGCATGTCATGCATGAACTGGGCGATTGCCCCCGGGGTCCAGAGGACCGCATCGGTAATCGGCATCTCCCTTGCGATGGCGAGCCCGACCCGCTGCAGCGTGCTCGGGATGGACGGCCGGAAAGAGATGTATCTGCCCCTCATGAGCCTGGTAGCCTTGCCCGCCAACGCCAACCTCGATAGGTAGATGGAGGCCGTGATGCGGGAGAGCTCGAGCTCTGCCGCGAGCCGAACGGCCGTGAACTCGCCAGATTGTGACCTCGCCCAGAGCACCACATTCTCAGGGACACGTGCGTTTGACATTCGAATATGATATAAGTTTTGTCATATTTAAGGTTTTTGCGACAGTTCTTATATCATATGTCTTGGACAAACGCGCACATCAGGTGCCCTACCCCATCATTGTCCATGAATCCCTCCTCGATAGCCTCCGCACATCGGGGTGCAGTAGAGAGGACAGCATAGAGGACATCCATCAGGAGGGCCGCGATCTCGAAGAATGGGGTTGATCCAAGAAGGTGTGCGATAGTAACGGAGAACTCGTGGCCTAAGTGACCGCAACCTCAGGAAAATGGGACCTGATGCCGCGCGAGGGGGCTGTTCCCAGGCGAATGGGGGGGCTGCCCAGTACCAATTACCCCGTTTTGGGCTAGATTACCCCATTCCTGGGGCCATGAAGGGGGCTCAGGCAAATCCTCAACGTTTACGTTTGTGTGCTCTTACTGCAGAGATCGCGACCGCCGCGAGTACGGCGCCGGCCGCGAGGGCCGCGCCGAAGCCCGGCGTGGGTTCGTTCTCCTCCTTCGTGACGACCTTGAATCCCACCACGGTCTGGTTCGGGACCTGCCCGTCGTTGACCGTTAGCCGGACCTGGTAGTTCCCGGCCTTGTCGAACTTCCGCTGCGCGACCTTCTCGGTGGAGAAAGGCACCCACAGCCCCTCTCCCGAGCGGACCTCCCACGCGAACGTTAGCCTGTCGCCCTCCGGGTCCGTGGAGCCCTCCGAGAGGAACCCCGCCTCGACGCCCGTGTAGAGCGTGTCGCCCTCCCGCGGGGCCGAGATGCGCGCGTTGGGGCCCCGGTTGAGGATGGTCACGCTGACGGAGGTCGAGACGTTGTGGCCGTGCCCGTCGTCGACGAAGAGCGTGATGTGGTGCACGCCCCTGTGGAGCCTGGCCTCCACCACGGCGTCCGTGCCCATCACGCCCTCGCGGTCGGAGACCCAGAAGTAGGAGAGCAGGTCCTCCGCGTCCGACGAGGCCGAGCCGTTGAGCTCGACCGTCTGGTCCGAGTAGAACTTGGCCTCGTTCTCCGGGCCCGAGATGATGGCCGTCGGCTCGTGGTTCTCGACGACGTTGATGCGGACCTGCCGGGAGATGTTGTAGTTGCCGTCGTTGACAGAGAGGGTGATGGTGTGCCGCCCCACGCTCAGGTACGAGAGGAACGAGACCCGCTCGCTCAGAAGCCCGTCGATGTTCGACGTCCAGTAGTACTCAAGGAAGTCGGAGTCCGTGTCGTTGGTCAGCGTGCCGTCGAACCTCACGCGGGTGGTGACCACGTACTCCGTGCCCTCCTTCGGCAGCGTGATGACCACGGTCGGGGGGAACGTCCGCTGGACCGTGACCCGGACCGACTTGGAGACGTTGGCCCAGCCGTCGTCGGCCCAGACGGTGATCGAGTGAGGGCCGGGCGTGAGCCTCCTCGAGATGGCCGGGCCCTGGCCGAGGGGGCCGTCGACGTCCGACGCCCAGGTGAACGTCAGCTCCTGCCCCTCGGGGTCTGAGGTCGCGGACGCGTCGAACTGGACGGGCTGGTAGTCGAAGTACCTCGAGCCGTCCGCGGGCGTCGAGATGCGCACCGTGGGCGCGAGGTTTCCGCGCACCGAGAAGTTGACCATGTAGCTCGAGCCCGGTCCGTTGCCGTCGAGCAGCCGCACCGTGACAGCATGCTCCCCGGGCGGGAGGATGCGCGCGAAGCCGGGCTGGTCCGAGAGCGGGCCCGTGACGTTGCCCGCCCACTCGAGCGTGACCGCGTCCGAGTCGGCGTCCCTGACGTCCCCGATGGCGAAGTTGATGACCGCCTGGAATGCGTAGAGCTCGGCCTCCTTCGGCGACGTGATGACGCCCGTCGGGTCGCGGTTGAGGTTGACATGGATGGTCGCGACGTTGTCCTGGGTGCGGAACTCGCCGCCTGGAGCGTAGCTCACGGTCACGTAGACGTCGTGGGGGCCGCGGGCCGCGGGGCGGAACGCGAGCACGGTGGACGCGCTGCCCAGCGCGGGGACGTCCACGGTCCTCTCGTCCATGAGCTTCCCGCCGGCCTTGGGGTCGCCGTCGTAGGCGCGCACCAGCACGCCCCTGAGCGAGGCGAGGCCCTGGTCGTTGACGGTGGCGCTGATGCCAAAGCCCATCACCCGGGGGGGCGTGCCCTCCCAGATGGCCTCGGAGGAGAGCATGGTGCCGTTGATCTGGAGGTTGTAGTTGGCGAGCCCCTCGGAGACCGCGATGGCCGCCCACTCGGTCGAGTACAGGCGGCTCGTCCACGGCGGGTGGTCGGGGAGGTTCGGCCAGGCGCCGTCGGGGCGCTGCTGGGCGATGAGCCAGTTGATGCCCTCGCCCGCGGATGCGATCTCCCCCATGGGGAGCAGCCCGATGACCGCGTAGGACGTGTCGCCGTAGTCGTCCATGTCGTGCGGGCACTCGAACGAGCCGTTGGCGACCTGGTGGCCCTTGACCCATTCGGCGAGCTCGCGCGCCCGCTGGGGCACGCCGAGCTCCCACATCGCGGGGACCATGATGGCGTGCTGGACCTCGCTGCTGCTGGTCTGGCCGGGGTAGCTCGTCCTGTCGTCGTAGGACCCGTCGGCCTTCACCATGCCCGCGAGGTAGGAGAAGATGCTGATGCGGTCGTTCCAGAGGAACGCCAGGTCCTCCTTCCCGAGCCGGATGGCCCAGAGCAGGACGGCGTGCTCCACCGTGGATTCGGACTTGCCCACGGTCCACGTGCCGCCCGCCGAGAGCGTCGTCTGGTCGACGAGGCCCAGGGTCGGGTCGTTGGCGTCCAGGAAGAGCTGCTTGTGGATGAACCTGTCGAGCACGCCCGCGTCGTTGAGGAATGTGTTGTTGCCCGTGACGCGGTACATCGACATCAGGAACAGCAGCCCGCTCGTGGCCTGCCACAGGTCGTACGTCACGCCGCCCGAGTAGCTGGCCTGGTAGGCGTCGTCTATCTTGCCCTGCACCACGTCGACGAAGCCGCCGGCGGCCTCGCCTGGCAGCGCGCCCGTGCGGGCGATGACGTAGGACTTGCCCGCCTGGATGTTCTTCCCGGCCAGCGCGGCGCACGCCTTGGCGCGGTCCATGTAGGCCTGGACACCGGTGGCCTGGTAGGCGCGCAGGAGCACGAGGCCGTTGAGGCACATGCGACCGGCGCTCTCCCGCTCCCACGCGGGGGCGCCCTGGGGCGGGCTCAGCTGCCCGTCCGGGCCCGTCACCGTGAGCATCCAGTCGGCCGCCTTGACGAGCGAGGCGCGCATCAGTGTCTCCGTGGGCGCGGCCATGGGCGCGGGCGCGCCGACCGCGGAGGGGGGCAGCGCCGCGATGAGGAAGAGGCAGCCTAGCGCGAGGGCGATGGGTATACTCTTGTCTGGAAAGGCCAACATGGAAGAGCCACCCTATGCAGCCCAATCTGCCGCGCCAGGATAAATAGGTTCGCCTGGATGCCCGATGGACGTGACAAGAATATCCCTTCGGCCAGACACGTGGCAGCCCCGCGAGGCTTGCCCGCCCCCAGGTGGTCGATCGCTGCCATGACCGCTGGGGACCACTGTCCATGGTCACTGTCTATAGCACTACTCGCGCACCACTCGCGCACCACTCGCGAACTACTCGCGCACCACTCGCGCACTACTCGCGCACTACTCGCGCACTACTCGCGCACTACTCGCGATTCATGTGGCCGAGGAGCGCCTGCAGCCCGCCCTCCGAGGAGGTGCCCCACTGCCCCCCCGCGACGTCGAGCACGCCATCCCCGTCGATGTCGCCGAGCGCGGCCCCGCTGTAGGAGCCCTCGGGGAGGTGCAGCCCGACGCGGCTCCACTCCCAACCGCCCGCCGGGGCGATGCCTCCCAGGTAGAGCTCCAACCCCCTGTCGATGCACGCGGCCAGGATGTCGAGGTGGCCGTCCATGTCGAGGTCGCCGATGGCGACCTGGTAGCAGCCGCCCCTCGTGGGCAGCCCCGCGGACGCGGCCGTGAACGTGAGCGCGTCGCCCAGCCCCGAGCCGAGGAAGCACGCGAGCCCGTCGTCTCGCAGCGAGACCACCAGGTCCGGCCGGGAGTCGGCGTTCACGTCCGCGATGGCGACCATGATGGGGATGTGGCTCGTCCGGGGCATCGCCCCGCTCCTGGCGGTCCACCTGCCGGTGCCGTCGCCGATGTAGATGCGCACCTCCGGCGACGCGGAGGTGTAGGGCGTCGCGGCTATGTCGACCTTGCCGTCGCCGTCGAGGTCCGCGGCCGCCACGGATATCCACTGACCGCGAGAGGGCAACCCCGCGCTGGCCTCCGTCCACGTGAGCGCACCCGCCTGGCCGCGGCCTCCCAGCCAGGCCCTCACGCCGTCGTCCCTGCCCGCGGCCGCGATGTCCGCGAGCCCGTCCCCGTTCAGGTCGGTGACGATGGCCTGGTGGTAGTAGCCGGAGCCGACGGGGACGGGCCCGTCGACCCACGAGATGCCGCCAGAGGCGCTCAGCCTGTTGAGGTGGACCGTCACCCCCAGGTCGCCGGAGCCGGACCAGCCCTCGGTGGGGGCGACGATATCGGGCCGCCCGTCGCCGTCGAGGTCCGCGACCGCGACACCGCCGAAGGTGTATGTGGTGGTGGGCAGGCCGTCTGAGGCCTCCTTCCAGCCCCCCGACCCATCGTAGAGGTAGGCGTGTATGCCGTGGGTGTCGACCGTGCCCCCGTTCTGGCCCGCGGAGGCGACGAGGTCGTCGAGGCCGTCGCCGTCGAGGTCAGCGAGCACGACGGAGAAGTAGTCGCCGGTCTGCGGCAACCCCCCGGACGCGTCCGTGAAGTTGCCGAGGTCGCCCGCGGCCTGGTCGTTCGGGGGCGGCACGCCTCTGCCGTCACCTCGCATGTACGCGACCGCGCCCACGGTCACGGCGACGACGATCAACGTGACCACGATGGCCATCCTGCGCTGCCCGGGCTCCATCAGCCGACCTCCTGCGTGCCTAGGGCGTGGGATAGCATCTCACTGGCGCCGAACATGTCCGCGGTCGTCGCGCGCATCGGCCCGTCTCACCCCTTCCTGGTCCCGCTGGGCGGCGGCACGGTCCTCGACCCCCAGGGGCAGTCGGCCCTCCTCGGGCATGTGCGGCACGTGTGCAGGCGCGCGATGAGCGGGATGGCGACGAACGCGACCGCGACGAACCCGAGCAGCGGGAGCCATGGGACGGGGATGCCCACCGCGAGCATGTAGAGGACGCCCCCGATGGGCAGGAACCACACCGGGAACACGCCGTAGACGTTGCGGGAGAAGGCCTCGCGGAACCTGGCGGGGTCGCCCCTCTTGGCCAGGCGTTGCGAGAGCACGCCGTAGCCCGAGGGGCAGGCGTCGCTGCCGTAGAGGCTGCAGTAGGGGCAGACCGTCTTCATCATCCACACGGGCACGAGGGCGGCGGCGGCGAGCTCGATGGCGGCCAGCGACCAGTGGATGGGGAGGAGCACGAGGGCGCCCAGCGCGGCCGAGAGCACTATCATGGCGGACTCGGACGCGAAGGCCCGCGGGTACCTCCTGCGGCGCCCCACGCGGCCGACCGTCAACTGCATCGCCCCCAATCGAGCCTGCACGCTAGAAGTACTTGTCGCACTCCTCGCAGTAGGGGCGCCCGAAGTCGTTGTCGTGGTCCAGCGGCGCGCCGCACTGGGGGCAGTCCAGCAGGCGGCCCCTAGGGTCCGTCACGGGACCTCCCTTGGGCCTCGCCGCCGCCCTCGGGGCCTCCGCGGCCGCCGGGGCCGCCGCCACGGTCCGCGCGACCGCGCCCCTCCTCGGGGCGTCGGCAGACCTGGCGGGCGCGGGGCCCACGGCCGTCTCGGCCGGCGCGGGCGGGGGGGCGTCCTTGGACCCGCCGCCGCGTCTCCCTGCGGCCAGGTAGCCGATGATGACGATGACGACGAGCAGCAGCAACAGGCCGATGAGGAGCCCCTTGTTGCTCTTCTCATCCTGCTGCTGGGGCGGGTGGGTGGCGGAATCGATTATCGAGAACGCGCCCGACCGCACGGTGGTCGAGAGCTGGTCCTCGGTGCCGTACTCGCGTGCGGTGAGGACGAGCTCGATCATCATGTTGCGCGGGAAGTAGGTGGTGCTGTCGTTGAAGGTGATGTTGCGGGTGTTGCTGGGCAGGTTGGCCATGCGAGTGAGCAGCGCCTTGTCCTTGTAGATCTCGACCGTGAACCGCATCGAGTCGCCGTTGGCGTCGGACGCGGTCCACTCGACGACGAGCCTCTCGTTCACCAGGCTCACCGTGCCCGCCAGAGGCCGGAGGAGGGTCACGACCGGCGCCTGGTTGGGGGGCAGGACCTTCACCTTGACCGTGTCGGGCGTGGACCACTGGCCCGCGTTGTCGCGGACCTCGAGCGAGAAGGTGTAGTCGGCCGGCGACGAGGGCGTGAAGGAGGCGATCATCATGTCCGCGTTCAGGAAGCCGCCGACGGAGGGGTGGCTGGTGCACTTCCACAGGTACTCCATGATGGGGCCCTCCTGGTCGCGGGAGGCGGCGCCCGTGAGCTGGACGGACTGGCTGACGCGGATGGTCGAGTCCGCGCCCGCGTTGGCGGTGGGGAGGTGGTCGACCTTGCCCACCACGACGGTCCACTCGGCCGAGGCGGACCACGCGTCCTCGTTGTCCTGGACCACGAGGCTCACGACGTAGCTGCGGGCCGAGCTGGGCTTGAACGTCATCTCGGCCATGTCGGCGCCCGTCATCGCGAAGCCGGCGGGGTCGGTGATCTCCCACCTCCAGGCGACGACCGTGCCGTCGGGGTCCTTGGAGACGGACGCGCTCAGCGTCACGTTCTCGTTCGGCACGCCCGTGCGGGGGCCCGAGATGTTGGCGACGGGCCGCTCGTTGACGCGGACCGAGACCGTGAAAGATGCCAGGTTGGTGCTCCAGGCGCTGAGGTCGTCCTGGACCTCCAGCCTCAGGGTGTAGTCGCCCGTGTCGTCGGGCGTGTACTGGATGAAGCTGGTGCCCTGACCCGTGAAGACCAGGCCGGGGTGGCTCAGGCACGTCCACCTGAAGTTGACCACGACGCCGTCGGGGTCGTAGGAGGTGGAGGCGTCGAGGGAGATGCGGACGCCTGGCCGCTGCGGGCTCGGGGGGCCCTCGATGATGGACACCGGCAGCGCGTTGACGGGCGGTCGCACGACGTGGACCGTCACGGTCGCCTCGTGCAGCGACCACGTGCTGTTGTCGTCGCGCACCGCGAGCGTGAAGAGGAAGTCCGCGGGCTCGAGCGACTTGAACGTGATTTGGGTGGTGTTCTGGCCCTGGAAGGCGAGCGTGGGGTGGCTCGTGCAGTTCCACTTGTAGACCACGACGGCGCCATCGTCGTCGTGGGAGGACGAGCCGTCGATGGTGATGTCGGAGCCCACGTAGGCCGACCTCACGGCCGCGCCCAGGATCTCGGCCACCGGCGGCACGTTGACCGCCTCGGAGATTGCCGTCACGTTGACCCGCGCGAGCGGGCTCCAGTCGCCGCGGTCGTCCTGGACCCGCAGCGTGAAGTTGTACTTGCCCGGCAGGACGGGCGTGAAGCTCGCCTCCATCGCGTCAGCGCCCGTGATGGGCAGGCTGGGGCGGTTGGTGCACTTCCACTCCCAGGCGGCGACGGTGACGCCGTCGGGGTCGTAGGAGGCCGAGCCGTTGAGCTTGGCGAGCCTGTTGACGGTGGCCTGGAAGTCGTTGCCCGCCCGCGCGACGGGCGCGATGTTGGGCGGCAGCGAGACCGTGACGACGACCTCGTCGGGCGCGCTCCACGTGTCGTTGTTGTCGCGCACCTTGAGGATGAACCTGTAAAGGCCCGAGGTGATGGGGGCCTGGAACTTGGCCTCCGGCAGGGTCGCGTTCTGCAAGTTCACGGCCGCGGGGTTGGTGATGGAGGCGTTCCACTGCCATGCCAGGAGGGTGCCGTCTGCGTCGGATGAGCCCGTGCCGTCGAGGGTGACGAGCGCGCCAGAGAAGACCGACTGGTCCGCGCCCGCGTCCGCGACGGGCGGGTCGTTGGGCCGCAGTACCTGCAGCTCGACGTAGGCGGTGCTCTCCGACCACCTGCCGTCACTGTCCTTGACCACGAGAGAGAGGGAGTAGTTGCCGACCCTGTCCGGGGTGAACGAGGGGGTCGCGTTCTTGTCGCTCGGGGAGAGCGAACTGTCCGTGAGCGTGGAGCCCGCGGGCCTCTTGGTGAGGTTCCACTCGTAGGTC
>Ga0315276_10006850_pt1 | contig 10519 bp, 10 predicted proteins | sample YL17G05_0_MG_FD_204542 | JGI IMG/M metagenome (GOLD analysis project Ga0315276, IMG submission 204542) | Sediment microbial communities from Yellowstone Lake, YNP, Wyoming, USA - YL17G05_0 | ecosystem: Environmental > Aquatic > Freshwater > Lake > Sediment | place: USA: Wyoming | collected... | reverse complement strand
ACTCTCATCCTACAAAAGCTTTTCAATTTTTTTTTTTTCATTACCTTTTAATCATTTACTAAATTTTTATGTTACCACCTTTTCAAAGGTGGTGCCAAACTACCAGAATAAAGGCTATACGCTTTTCTTGACAAATGCCTCTAATTCGTTAATATCAATATGTGGCATCAAAACGTGTGCCTCCCAAAAATACCTACAATATGCCCAAATAAATTCACAGTTATTATCATACCATTCCATATGGTGTTTAATAAGATTATCATACAAGTTTTTTGGAAGTAGATGCAAGCTCTGTTTAGGTAAAACATAGCAAAGCTGGACCAATTCGGAAACAGGTGTCGGCTTTTTATTCTCTATAAATTCGGTTTCAAAATAAGGGATATACTTGATTAGGTCGGTCAACAATGGTGGATAGTTGTAATTATAACACCACCGCCAGTCAGCACACCCAGTTGTATAGTATTTCATAGTCCACTCAAGTCCTTCCAAATAATTTACACAAATCTGTTTTTTCCTTTCTTCATCGATATCCATGTCGAATAAACACTTATAATATCGAGTTTGCCAATCATTTTTATATACATTAATGAATTTTTCCAGCGACCTCTCGTACATAGGTAAAGCGTCGAATTTTTTGAGTTTGTCTTCGGGGGTTCTGTCTGGAAGCGTACTTTTCTCTCTTCTATCCCTATTTTTAGTTTCTATTTTAAGATTATCTTCTTCCAAGTCGGCCAAAAATGTTACCAACTTTTTTACATTTTTCCAAAATATAATTTTACCATCGGTTAAATTGTCATTAGTGTTTCCAATAGTGGCTTTATAAGCGTTCATCATTTTATCAACACCTCCAGTGCGAATATTAATAGACGGAAAATGCGGCATAAAGTCGTTCCCCAAAAAAAATGCCATAAATATATAATCGTATATTCTATTTTTATGTTGTTCAGTAGTTAGTTCATGCCCATTATTCATATCAAGTGTGATTATTTTGGCTAGTTCTGGTATATCAATAATGTATGATTCATTAGGCTCTAATTCAGCACTGATAGATTTAATAAAGTGAGGTGTTTCGCGAAACAGGAAAATATTACTGCTAATAGGTAAATGATTAATAGAAAGCATGATAAGGTCTGCATCAAGTCCATAAATAGCGGTTTTTTGCAGACGGTGTTCTTCGGGAAAATCGCGAATATACTGGAATATTTTATGCTCTCCTTCGCCGTAGTCATCACTAAGTGATAGTATAATGTTTTTCGCAGAATATTTGGAAGGGTCTGTATATTTCTTTTTGATTTGTTCATTTAATTTGTTCATAAAAACGGTGCCGGGAGTAATAGCTGTTGTATTCCACGGATTAGGCTTTAAATCTTTAAATATAGATTTTGATATATTTGCTTGGTAAAGAGATTTATATCGTCGCGAACGCTGTTGTTCCAATTTGGCCACTGGTGCTACGCCGTCAAATGCTATTAATATAGTATTATCGGGTTTTATTTGTGATATGTATTCATCAATTTTATTACATACAAATCGAATAATAGTGTCCACATCTGATTCTGTTAGGCATGAAAAATCGATTTTATGAACACAGTCATAAATAATAGAGTTGCAATCAATATAAAAATTATTTATTTTTACAACGTTATTCGCTATTTTTTTTAAAATCGTCGAATGATTTTTAACTATATATGAAAAATAACTTGGAATTCCCATTGCGCAATGTAGAATATTATATTTAATGTTTAATACATTTACACATAATATTTGCAATTTCATTATAATTATAATTATGGAAATAATTAGAATAAGTTGTATTGGGTAAACTGTAAAATATGCAATTTTTATATAATAATCATTTGTATATATAATGGCAAAAAATTTGAAAATAGACCCTTTAATTAAAAATAATGTAGTGAATAGTGAAAGTGTTACAACACTAATAAAATCCAAACTACATTTTTTTAAAGACACCGCACAGAACACGTTTAACCATGTTCAAAAGAATAAAATGTTAGATATTTTAGGCATAAATGATGTCAATATTTGTGTTAATAAATTAACTGAATTGAGTAAAAAGATTAACGAAATTAATGAACACACAGTAGTAAATTCTAGTGGAGAAATAATCGCTAAAAAACTACAAATTATAAATAATGATTTTTCTGCTTTATTTAAAACGTATGGGACATCAAAATTGGAGGATTTATTGGCGATTTGTTTAGGAGATTACAAAAAAATAATTACGAGCGACGATGAATTAATTAAAGTAGATTTATTGCTAAAATACTTTCACCCAATAGGTTACAAAGTTGTAGGAAATGGTGATACTATTAAAGATGTTCACAATAACGACTTAATCAGTGCACCAACCAACTTTAACTGCCATGATATTGCAGCAGAATATGAACAGTTTTATACAAAAGTATACGGACTAAAGGTATTTATAAAGACAAATGATAATAAAAATCTGGTTATTTTTGGAATTGTAGATGATGTGTTGATTGAGTTATTGAACAACAAATATATAATTAAAATACAACAATCATGCATAACAAATTTACCGGAACAAGCAGAATTTCATAATGAATCATTTGAAAAATATATGACTTCTTTAAGTTTAAAAGATTTTTTAATTGCAGACAATCATGAAAGTATTTTTAGTAAATATTCTGGCCATTGCTCATTAAATAATACCATAAAGCAAAAGCAAATATCGAATGTGGTAAAGGAATTTATTAAGGATGATACATACACAAAACGTAATACACTTGTTTCACTGTTAATTAATACGAACAAGCGTGAAAATCAGTATTTGGCTTATTTGTTATATGACCTTCTCTCTAATGATTCAAATGGTAATATAGACAGCCAAGAACAGGTAATTTTATTTGATAGTTTTACATGGTCTATTAAAGACGAATTTAAGCAAGCGATGAAAAAAACCGTACAATATACAAATGAACTAACTAATTATGATTTTAACAAAATACCGCTAGAGCAGCAAATATGCTTAATGAATGTGTCTAATACTGTAAAAGAAAAGGCTATGCTAAAATTAAAAGAAGTCAAGGCAAAGTCAGAAGATTCAGGTACAAAAGCGCGTCAGTATTTAGATGGCTTATTAAAAATACCATTTGAGATATACAAACGTGAACCAATATTATATATTATGGATGAAATAAAACAAAAATTCAAAACAATCGGATTAAATTATAAAATACCAGAGCTTCCGGAAATAATGAGTAATTACAATTACACCAATGTGGAAATAATAACACACACAAAAAAAATAAAAGAATACTTAACTAATAATGATAATGTAGTAATGTCCGTAGAATCCGTTTATAAAATTATAACTAGCGGAGATAAGAGTAAATTAATTAAAAATACAATGGTTATAAACGCAATCTTAACCAAACATAATTTACACACATTAATGATACAATGTAAAAATGTAAAAAAGGCTGAAATTAAATCCAATATTAAAAGTGTGTTAGAATTATGTAAATCCGACGACAAAAAACATGTACTAACTGAAATAAGCTCGTTGTTTATAGAACAAACCCAACTCTTTGCACCAAGTACAAATTTCACAAGTTTATTAAATTTAAACAAAGAAATAGTATTATTAGAAAGTGAGATGACAAAAATTGAAGACTACATGATAGTCGTTAAAAATACATTAAATAAGTATGTGCATGGTCACGATAATGCAAAACGTCATGTCGAACGAATTATTGGTCAGTGGATAAATGGTAATCAATCAACTGGCAATGAGGCACATGTTTTAGGGTTTGAAGGTAATCCAGGAATAGGTAAAACTACCCTAGCTAAGGGTTTATCAGAGTGTTTAAAAGACGAACACGGTATTAGTCGACCCTTTTCATTAATTGCAATTGGCGGTGATTCGAACTCCTCTAGTTTAGTGGGTCATTCGTATACGTATGTTGGAAGTACATGGGGTCAAATAGTGCAAATATTAATGGATAAAAAATGTATGAACCCAATTATATTAATTGACGAGGTCGACAAAATATCAAAAACGGAACATGGTAAAGAAATAACAGGTGTTTTAACGCATTTATTAGACCCTACACAAAATAAACAATTTCAGGACAAATATTTTTCAGGCATAGATTTGGATTTATCAAAGGCATTATTTATTCTCTCCTATAATGACCCACAATCTATTGATAGAATTATGCTTGACCGCATACACAGGATAAAGTTCGATTCGCTTTCAGTCGAAGATAAAATTATTATTTGCAACAAGCATTTATTACCAGAGTTGTATAAAAAAATAGGATTAGATAACATTGTTTATTTGTCTGACGATGTATTAAAATTCATAATAGAAGAATATACGTTAGAGCCAGGCGTAAGAAAACTTAAAGAAAAATTATTTGATATAATAGGAGAACTTAATTTAAGAATTTTAAAAAATGAATTTCAAATTACTGAATTCCCATTAAACATAACGATAGATGATGTTAAAAATAAATATTTTAAGGATAAGAGAGAAGTAAAAATACAAAAAATACATCCCAAAAGCGAAATTGGTATTATAAATGCGTTATGGGCGAATGAAGCGTCACAAGGTGGTGTATTACCTCTTCAAGTAAGTTTTATACCTTCAAATAAATTCTTGGATTTAACATTAACAGGTTCACTAGGTGATGTTATGAAAGAATCCATAAGTGTCAGCTTAACAAATGCATGGAATTTAACAAACACTGAAAAACAGAAAGAGATAATAGCTAAATATAACAATGTGCAAAAAAATGAAGTATATGGGCTTCACGTACACTGCCCAAGCATAAGCACAAAGAAAGATGGTCCTTCTGCAACAACAGCGTTTACTGTTATACTATACAGTTTATTTAATAACATTAAAATTAAAAATTATTTTGGAATAACAGGAGAAACAAGTTTCGATTATTGTTTAACGGAAATAGGAGGTCTAAGAGAGAAAATAATTCACTCCATTCCAGCGGGTGTAAAAGAATTTATATATCCTTATGAAAATCAGCGAGATTTTGATAAAATAATGGAAAAGTATAAAGACAAAGACATTATGAAAGGGATAAAATTTCATTCTATTAAAAATATAAACGAAGTATTTGATTTGATTTTAGAAAAGGATTGATTTTTATAAGTGTGTTTTGTATAATTGTGAATTTTATAATAATAAAAATAATTTATTATTATATGAATAGTTTAACTCCTAATATCAAAATAGGTGGTGTACAGAATTCACCGTTATTATTATATCAACCATTAAATTTTATTGTAATGATGTCATTTTACTCGCCGATAATTATTGCCATGTCTATGGTTTCACTATCATTCGTATTTCAGAACTTCAAAGGGTTTATTTATTTAGGATTTTTGCTTGGTTGTTGTATAATTCGAAATTTTGGATATATGATGAGTGGTTCAAGTCCAATAGTGGATGATAACACCGTTTGTACATCAATACAATATAGTAAATACGGAAATGCTACGTTTAGTGCATTTGTGTTTGCATTTACAACTATGTATATATCGTTGCCGATGTTTGTAAACGGAGACCCAAATTTCTGGGTTTTTATAGGTCTGTTAGTCTATTTCATGATAGATATGTTTATAAAATCGTACAAGAAATGTGTCATTAAAATGTCAGATTTATTTTTAAATATTTTACTGGGATTAGCTTCTGCTGGATTAATAGTTGGCGCTATGTATGCAGGTGGTTCAGGCAAATTTTTATTTTTTAACGAAGTTTCGAGCACTACAGACACATGTTCAATGCCTAACAATCAGACGTTTAAGTGTTCTGTTTATAAAAACGGAGAACTAATAGGAAGCATGCCCCAAAACTAACTTATCTAAAATACTTTATATTTTCTTTCATCCAACGTCTGAAAGTGTTTAATACAAGCTGTCTTTGAAACGATTCAGACAATTGTTGCATATTGCCTTTGGTATGATAAACTCTTATAAAGTTATTTGATGCGACAGCTATATTTTGAGTACTATAATAATTTATATTAGCATAATTGAATAGCCCTTTTTTCTTCTTATTGTTTACATAATTATGAAATAAATAAAGCATGTCTTTAAATTGTCGTTTTGTTTTTAAATTACCTAAACTAATTCTGTTTAGATAATTAGTTGCATCAGTCGCACAGTAAGGACACGGTAAATTTTTACAAATCAATTTAATCATAGTCAACATTTTATCACATAATAATGGGTATGCTTTTTCATTTACTTTTTCTGACATTACGTGAAATAATGTCCATGTCGGCGGACCCCAAACTTCTGGAGTTGGCATTATTATATATGTATTATTTATAAAATTTAAAGGTATTTTACTTAGTTTACCATATACAATTATGAAATATGACATCGAAGGGAACATTAGTTTTTTTGATGAATTATATAAATCATTAGATACAAATGAAAGCAATGCTAAAACCGAAATTGATGATAATTTGTGTTTAATTACAAATCAATTACTAACAGATAATTTTGTTAAATTAAACTGTGGACATAAATTCAATTATGAGCCATTATTTCACGACATATTGAATCATAAACAAAAGTATAATAATATGGAATCTTCGCAAACAGCTTTAACATATAACGAGATAAGATGTCCATATTGTCGAACTAAACAAAAAGGTGTATTGCCATATTGTGAAGACCTGACTTTCCCCAAAGTAAACGGAGTTAACTACTATAATCCAGCCGAAGTTCATATCGCTTCGCATAATAAAAAACACCCTAAATGTGAGTTTTTAATTGAAACATTGCATTTTAACGCTGAAACAAATAACTTATCTGCTGCACAATCTGCATGCCATCAGTACGGCAGTCCTATACTAAGCGAAAATTATGGAGATACAAAATGTTATTGTTACTATCATAAAACGAGAGTCGTTAAAAAATATAAAAAGGCACTTCTGTTAAAGGTAAAGGAAGAAAAAGTAAAAGAAAATATTGCTCTCAAACTAAAAGCAAAGGAAGACAAACTAAAAGCAAAGGAAGAAAAAGAAAAAGAAAAAGCCAATACCAATACCAAACCAAAAGCTAAACGAAAATCGCCAAATAAATCGTCAATCGAAAACGTTACAAATAGTATAGATTCTGAAAACGTTATATTAGGAAATATGGTCCTTGATTTGGATAAAGAAATTGAACTAAACGTAACTCTTTGTAATAAAATATTACAATCTGGGATAAACAAAGGTAAACAATGTAGTGAGAAAAAGTTTAATGATTGCCTATGTAGAAGACATTTTAATATTGTTGATAAAAAAGAAAAAGAAAAAGAAAAAGAAAAAGAAAAAGAAAAAGAGAAAGAAAAAGAAAACTAATATAAATAATGATATAAATGTGTTGTGTGTTATAATTAATATTATGGAAACTAAAGAACAATTAGTGAGTAATATAAAGGAGTGGATACAAATTGATACAGAAATAGCTCAGTTAAAAAACGCCATAAAAGAAAAAAATACGAGGAAAAAACAGCTAACAGACGGGTTAGTTTCTACAATGAAATCCAATACAATTGACTGTTTTGACATTAATGGGGGTTCATTAGTCTACAAAAAAAATACAGTTAAAAAACCGATAAATGCAAAAACGTTACTGAACTCGTTACAAAATTACTATAAAGATGACCCCAAAATTGCTGAACATTTAACAAAACACGTATTAGATAGCCGAGAAGAACAAATAAAAGAAACAATTAAACGTAAAATAGATAAATAATAAATATAAATGATAATTATTTAAAAATAACCTTTTTTATTATAAATGGATGATGAAATTAAAACAACCGATGACTTATACATGCCAATAGAGAAAAATTATTATAATTATGAAGCCATGCATTTTCTAGAAAAAAACATTGATTTATTTTTAGATGATAACAAAATTACAAAAGTACATGTATTGGCGTTTGAAATCAATAATGAATATAAATATCCATTCTTAAATTTTGTATTGTGTAAAAACTCATGTACACAAACATTAGGCATTCCTTGTATTTCTTTAATATCACAAATGATTAACAGTGAAATAATTATTACACAAACAGAATTCTTACTGTTTAGCATGTTAAATTGCGACAATGATTACGACGCTCTAAATAACATGGAGTGTAAAGGGTTTTATATAAAAAATAATGAAGTATATATATTTTACGATTTGTCAAAATGTAATTTGCACACAGATTATGTAGATAAAAAATCTAACTTTTTCTTTTGTATTGTAGACGAGATTGTAAATACAAAACACATTTGTAATTTTAAAGTGGATAACTCAGTCAGCCTTTTTTTTCTCGAAAATGATATGTTTTGTTTTTTAAAAAACAAGGACAATGCTAATTATGAAGTGCCTGTAATTGGGTATGTTGGTAAGCATACAAGCATGTTAAATTTTACGTATGTATTTGGTGTTTCTAAAAGCGACAATAGTGCCATTTTAGGTCCATATTTTTATTTCACGGATTATTTAAATGCTATAAATCAAGGAGGTTGGTCAAAAGACGGTAAATCCGAAATAAGACATGATAAATTGTTGACAGACAATAGTAAAGGAAGATACAAATTGGGAGGTATAATACGATTTGCTTTGTTTATGGGTAAAACAAAAGTTATACAAAATCATTTACTGGATGAGATAGATGAGTCTGAAATTAAAAAGGAAAGATTATCGGATAGTTTTTTAGACCCACAATATGAACGGTTAACGATGCGAATTTCAGACCATCAGGGTAACTGGTCTAAAAACTATGATAGTGTGTTTATAGGAAATATTGAACTAGATAATGGCGACAAAGTACAAAATACCCCCATAATTGTTCTAAAAGAATATGACCAACAGACCCCATTATCATATCATTACATCGATAAAAGTTGTTTGAAAGAGGTTTTCGACAATAATGCAAATTATTATATAATGTAAACCTTTTATTAAGATTTTAAGAATATTTATTTATTAAATAATCTTAAACAATAGTATGAACTCTATAACTTTGTTGGGAATTTCAGTATTATTTTTTTATAGTTTGTCACAAATTCTTAGTTTTTATGGTGTAGGTAAAGATGTTTATGGTCCGTATATATTATTTTATTTTTTGATGATTTTATGCATGATTGTATTGCCAAATGATTATCCATCTGTCACATAAGTGATGACATCTCTTTATATCATTCTTTTTTTAATTAAAAAAAATGAAATAAAGAACTATTGATATATTAATTCATCATAAAGAATAATGGAAAAGCGCTTAAACAAAAAGTCAGAGACATATATTACAACGTTTAAAGATAATATAAGAGATAAGGCACATCAATTGGGGTTGTCTAAAAATGACCAATTAAATCATTTGTTACAATATGTATATGATTATGAACGTCTTTCTTTTGAAAAAGAGGATTTTCAGAAAAGAAAACGTGTTAAAAATTTTGTTCCTATATTTGACCGTTGCTGTGCAAAGCGTGCAACAAACCAGCAATGCACTCGAAGAAAAAAGGAAGATAATGAGTATTGTGGAACACATATGAAAGGAACGCCTCATGGTGTGGTTGACACTCAAGAAGATGCAAAAGTTACAACACAAAAAATCGAAGTATGGGCTCAAGACATTCAAGGTATAATTTATTATATTGATAAAAATAATAATGTATATCAAGCGGAGGACATCATAGTAAACAAACTTAACGCTAAGATAATCGCAAAATATGTTAAGAATGGTGAAACATATAGTATTCCCGAGTTCAACATTTAGAGCAATTATGTTAGAATCAACCAGTTTAAAATATTTTTTTTTAGTAAATGGACGAAGTTAGCAAACTAATATTAAAAAAAGTTGGACTAGAGTTTAACAATGAAAACAATCTGAATGAACAAATAATTCCAAGAGAGCAATTATTATGCGATAAAAAATACGAAGAAGTTAAAATACTTATACCAGAATTGAGAAAAGTGCTGTCATCTTCTTTTATGACTGGATTACAAAATAATGCAGAGGGTTTACAAAAATGGCCATTACTCAATTTAACCAGGCAAATATTAAGCGCATATAAGTATCACATGATACCAATAAGAAAAAGCGATGGATATACTAAAGATGGCGTAAAAAAGTATAAAAGGTTTTTTCAAATTGAAAAAACTAGTTCATCTATCCATAAATAATAAAATATGTTACACCTTTTTACATTTTAAACTCTGATTATTTATAAAGACAATTTAAAAAAAAATGAAAATAAATTAGTGCTCGAGTAAAGGGTATAAAAGATTGTACAGAATGCTTACGACATTATTATTTATCACGATTATTATTTCGTGTAAAACGTTTACTAACGGATTTGCGATGCTACGTCGCTTTCCAATAAAAACACAGCTAAATGTAAGATTAACAAGTACACGTTTTTACGAGGATGCGAATGATAAAAATAAACGGAAAAAAAATTACAACTATTATGAATTTGATTCTAATTTTAATAATCATATTCGAAAAGAACAA
>Ga0315276_10006849_pt1 | contig 10519 bp, 12 predicted proteins | sample YL17G05_0_MG_FD_204542 | JGI IMG/M metagenome (GOLD analysis project Ga0315276, IMG submission 204542) | Sediment microbial communities from Yellowstone Lake, YNP, Wyoming, USA - YL17G05_0 | ecosystem: Environmental > Aquatic > Freshwater > Lake > Sediment | place: USA: Wyoming | collected... | reverse complement strand
GTCTGAATTTGACACTGCTTGAACAACAGTTTCATACATACCCACTTTAGCACTAGTAAATGTGCCTAGTCCATCTAGTTCATCTTCTTCAATAAATTTATCAATATTCCCAGGATCATAGACAATAGCTCCACAATATGCTGACATATCTAGTAGAAAACTAGATCTAGAGTTGGCAACACCTGCCATTGGTGTCTTTACAGGAACTACAGTGTACCCACCTTTTGTTGTTTTTGCAAAAGCCTCCATTACTACATCAGCAAAACCATGAGCAAATACGATAATAGGTCTACCATAACATTCTGTTCCCTCTACTGTCTGTTGAATAGCAGAGGGCACTTTTAGATCATTTATTGTCCCATCATATAGGAAGATAAGGCCATTGTCCATCTTTACTTGTTGGTTGGCTCTGTCATTTATAAATACCCTACCAATAGCACCAATATCTTTTAAAGCAGAAGTAACAATAAAGCCATCAATTGTCTCTACTCTAAGTTGATTGCCCTGAGCTTCCTCTATAAGAACATGTCCGTCTTCGCCTGCTTTTATAACTGCATCCACTGCAGCTTCAGCTATCTGTTGATCTCCATTACAAGAGATTCTAGCTACATCAATAAGTTCATTATTCTCTTTCACTTGCTTTGCATTGTTTTTTAAGAAAGGTACCACAACTGTGGTATATAAACGATTAAGTTCATTTACCATTCTTTGTGGATTATATTTAGGATTAGCATCTAGAAAATTAAGACCATGTTTAGTAATGGCTGCAGCCAAGACAATAGCAGTAGTGGTTCCATCACCGCATTCTTTTGCGGTGCGTAAACAGATTTCCTTAGCACTATCAATAATAATATTAGACTCAGCATTCTCCACTCCAAGAGACTTAGCTACAGTGACGCCATCTTTTGTGATCAGTGGTGGTCGCCCGTCACGCTCAATGATGACTGGGCGTCCTCCACTTCCAAAAGTTGAGCCGACGATAGCAGCCATTCCTTCAATTGAACTCTGAACAATTTGTCTAATCTTCTGTTTATCATAAGTAATACTCTTACTCTTACTTTTCTCAAAGTAACTCATATTTGCTCCTTTTAAATCTATTTGCCTTGTTCTTCATTAAATGCCTCAATTATCTTCTCATATTTCTTTATCTGCTTTTTGTCTTGCTCAAATCCAGCAAATGAATGACCTAGTTTTAAAGCAGCCCTAAGTGATCCAGTCCCACCACAGTAGGGATCAAATATCATGCTGGTTGGCAAGCAATTTGTCATTCTTATTAAGAGTTCAGCTAGATCAGTAGGGTAACTCTCGTCTAGCGAACCTGTCTCAACACGCCATAGATTGCCAGTACAAGATAGTTCATCGTGAATTTTTAGGTATTTGCGTAGAGGCAGGCGATCTAGTTTCCACACTGTGCCATTACAGAAGTGAAGTACGTACTCGTGAGAGTTAACTAGGTTGGTCTCAGAGCGCTTGCCTGGAAACCATGTCTTCTGTATGATTATATTGTCGATATGAGTGAATCCGACTTCAGTCATAATGTGGGCAATTTCAAATGGTCTAGCTTTTGCCTCTGTGGGAGCATAGCATATGAAAAATACTATTCCATTGGGGACCATGTGATTCTTTATCTTTTTAGCTAACTCAGTAAACTTTGTTGCATCCCAGCCATCTCTCTTGCGTATTGGTATGCGTGTAATGCACACCTCACAATTTGATGGCCAAATGGCTGCTGGATCCAATGGATCCAGCTCTTGGATTCTTACGGAGGTCTGAAATATAGAAGAGAGGTTATCAAGTTTTTGCTTCATAGAGCATATTATACTTCTAATGCTCTTATTGCTTAATCATAAATGTGCTATCAGCGTCCTGTTGAACCGAATCCACCATCACCTCTGTCTGTGTTCATATCTACTTGGTCAACTCTAGTTATATAGTAAAGACTATTAAACGGGTGAATGATTAGCTGAGCGATCTTGTCACCTTTCTTGATCACAAGAGGTTCTGTCCGCATAATTGGATATCCCTCCACATCGATGTGGCTAATAATGCTAACATTAGAATGTATGACATGGACAATACCGCGATATTCAGAATCAACAATTCCGGACCTCACAGAATGACCCTTACTTCCCAATCCGCTCTTCGTTGTGATCTCAGCATAGGTATTTGCTGGAAGTTCCAATCTAATGTTGAGAGGTGTTTTTCCAGATTGACCTGGAACTAAAGTAATATCCTCAGTTGCATATAAATCAAAGCCGGCGTCTGATACCCTTACTTTGCTAGGTAGTTGTCCACCTTCCTCAATTTGAACTTTAACTTCATAAATATCTCTATATAATTTATGTTGCAACTCTGCTAAATTTAACATTTCTTGCTTCTCTTGATCTGTAATTGGTTTTATCATATTCATTAAATATCCTCCTTCATTCATTAATATCATATTATACATATCTAATATTCCATAGTTGATTAAATTTATTGTCAATAAAAATGCCAAAAAGTAAACAAAAAACAGGCCTGTCCTTTGTATAATAATCTTATTATTAGATTTGTATAGTAAGTTAAGGCTGTTAAGCCTATTCTTCTTTGAAAAAGATTTAACTCTATACGCGTTTTCTTAAAAAACGCTGCCGTAATGGCTATCTTATGCTACTCTAAGCTATTAGTAGAGGTGGGTTAGAACTAAAGCTAACCATCTTATTAGCAGTACAGCTCAAACAATCTAATACAGCCCTTATGAATTGGCAAGCTGCCAATTCATCTGTGCACAAAGTGCACAGGACATTGCTATACAATAACCTTTCAGGTTATTGTAGGAAAGTAAATCTTTTTAGAAGAAGAGGATCAAAAATCAGGTGGTAGTGGGATAGATTTAGGATTTCAGGAATAAACTTTGACTAACTAAAGTATAATTGAACCCTATAAAGCTAAGAGGTAAGTATGGATAATCTTACAGAGAGTTTAGACAGAGGTCATTCCATGTTCACGATGGAACATGTTCAGCATATCTGTACCCTATCTTCTCTTATAGAGGCTAAGGATTATGCCTTATTGGTAGTGAAGAATAGTACTGCCAATGCCAAGAACAAACTCAATATAGCTAAGATGATATCGTGTAGCAGGTCGATACCTACGCTGGCTCTTAGTATGTCTAATCATATACTGGCTCATCCAAGTGAGCATTTAGCAGTATCTCGCGGGATATAATTAGCTCTTGTCTAGGATATCTGCTTCGACCTGGCTTAGACTTGTTTTGATATCTTCATCTGAGGGACCATCTGGCAATAGTGAAGAATCTTGGTCTGGTTGTAAGAATAGTGCTCTCTCTGCCTGTCTGCGACGAGTAAGACCAGCTAATACTTTGCCATCGGCTTTATTCCACCTAAGGAACTGATCGCCAACAGCCTCTCTATCTACAGTATCTTTGCCGGCATTGAGAAGTTTGAGTAGAGTTGAACCATGGAGTGAACCTAAACCAAGATTATATGCAAAGGACACTAGTGCTCCAAACTCATTGTCGGTGAGTTCCTCTGACACCATCTTTTCTACGCCTGCTGCTTTCTCATTTATCTCAAATTGGAGATATTCAGTGGCTTGTTCCTCTGTAATAGCAGGATCAGAGAGGATGACAGATTGTCCATTAGGATATGAGATGCTTCCAAAACCTATTGTCGGTATGCCAGCAGGGCATAAATAAGGTTTAAGGAATAATCCCTCGAAGGACTTCACGAGTTCAATTGTGGTTTTATTTACTTTTCTCATAGAGTTATTATACTATTACTACTCTTAATATATAAAGAATATAGGAGTAAAGTTTTACTCCATTGTACAATGGAATAAAGAGGTGTAAATGAAGACAATCAAAACAAACAATGGTGATTTAATAGTAGATGATGATATATATGACCTTATAAAGGATGCTCCCATTGCATGGAGTGGTTCTTATCCCTCTATTAGAATTCACCATCTAGTATGCAAACCTACTGATCCTAGTAAAGTAATTGATCACATTGATAGAAATCCACTTAATAATACGAAATTAAATTTAAGATCATGCTCAAAATCACAGAATGGACTCAATAAGATAAAACAAAAAGGTTATTTTACATCTAAATTTATGGGAGTATCTTTTCATAAAAAGACAAATAAATTTAGAATGCGAGTCTTGGGGATTAAGGACATAAATGATCCACAACATGAATTATATGATGCTAAATTTGATCTAGAAGAAGAAGCAGCTAGAGCTAGAGATATCTGTGCACTAGTTGTTTATGGCGAATATATAAATACTAATTTTCCGCGTGATACTTATAATGGACTTGATATGCTTGCAGAAGCAGAAAAATATAAAAAAGGTCGTATTAAAACTACCACATCTTGTACGTCAAGATATCGAGGTGTAAATATAAGAAAAAGAAATAATAACGTTAAAATAACTGCCACTATCAAGTATCAGAAAAAAGTATATTTTTTAGGTGTATTTGATACAGAAGAATTAGCAGCCTTAGCGTATAATACTAAAAGTCTAGAACTCAAAATTAAAAATCCTAAATTAAATCATATTAGTGGGCCATATCTTGTAGTATAGGATGACAGAGAGTGCAATGATATTAGCTATATAATTGAATATCAGCGGCCACTGGTAGGTTGGGAACACATAGATGAGTACTAGTACTTCGCCTATCAACCACATCATGAGGAATCCCCAAGATATACCATTAGAGTGCTTTTCTTGGAAGCACTTATAGGCCTGTGGAAATGCACAGAGCGCCATGAGCATAGATCCTGTCCATCCTATGAGCTCCATCATGGGAGGAAACAATCCTCATCTGGTTCCTCTAGAAGATTATCCAAGAGAACCTCAAATGCCTTCTCTATAGCATTAGTGACTGCATAGTCGATAGCGTCAGGAGTGACCTTGTCTTCTAGAGATTCTGATATGGAATATCTGATCTTCTGATAGATCTCTTTTAAAACCTTGCTCTGGCTCTTTCTAAACTTCATATTGGTTTCCTTTCGATTTATTTAATACTGTTCTTTAGACCAGCGGAGGCTTCACAAATTGATATACAACACTTGCATTGACTATTTAATATACCCTTAGATGTCAAGGGGAACTCAATCTTGGATTTTTCTAATTTACATTTACTGCATTGTTTCATATCTTAATCACCTTTACTTTATCCGTGATATCTTGGTAGAAACCGATTCTGCTTTGTGCATGTCTGTTCAGCATTGTTGAATCGACAATTTTATAATCTAAAATTAAAGCTTTTGTCTTTAGTCCCTGCTTTCTCAGGGCACGACCGACGGCCTGGATCACGGGACCACGTGATGCAGTAAATTGGGCCATAATTAATACATCGACGTTACGTGTATCACTTCCTTGGCCGATTTTTCCGTCAGTTCCGACGAGTCCCGGTACTCTACCGGCATTCAGGTCGTCTAAATAGCTCTGACTCTTCTTGTCCTCACCTGTGGCAAAGGGTATGCCTAGATTCTTACTGAGTTCTTCTCCATGAGCTACTTCATCTACTAGAATAAGTACGCTCTTTCCAGCTGCCATCATTGATCTAGCATCGCCTTCAATCCTTGCCTTCATAATGGGATTATTTAGTATATGTTCTTTATAAGACTTAAGTTTATCATCCTTGATATCTTTTCCGCCAGTATTAATCTCTCTTACAATAAATGATGGTATGGCAAGCCAACCATTATCTATTCCCCAACATACATCCCTGTTAATTAGAACAGGACCACATCCAGCAGTAATCATTATATCTTTGCCATCACTCCTGAAGTCAGTTGCAGTGAGACCAAATAGTTGTCCTACTTTAGCTAAGCCTTGAGCAATATCAAAGAAGGTGTTAGCTGCTATCATGTGTGTCTCATCAAACATGACCAAGCCAAGATCTGCTGTCTGGAACAGATCTATATTTCTAGTGACAGAGGCAGCAATACCGACAGTGATGTCTGCTATCTTCTTTTTTCCCTTGCCAAATAATGCTACTCTATTCTTTCCAAATGCACTTACTAGGCTATCGTAGAACTGACTAGCAATAGATTCGCTGGGAACGATAATAAGGGTTTTCCTTATTATCCTTTTGATAGCATTGATCATTATCAATGACTTGCCGAGACCCGTTGCAGCACAAATAAGACCGCGATTATTGTGTACCATTAGCTCAACACATTCGTCTTGGTAATCTCTCATTGGATGAGGTTTGACTACCCATGGGAGAGCAATAGTAGTTCCAGTACTCGCCCTCTTATCAATTATATTTCCCAATCTGTCCTTATATATATCGAAAAATGATGATGAGAATTTTAAAGTATTACCCTCTAATATAAATAAATTACCCTCTACTTCTTTCAAGAGTTGAGCATATAAGGGAGAATTTCTTGAGTATGGATTCCTAGACATTCTCTTAATCTGATACTGTTTCGACTTGTCGACGAAGTGTAGTTCAGCTTTAATTCTACTTAAGAGTATTGAGGAAGGATTAGTTACTTGTATAAGATCATTATTTATAATTGTTTGCATATATTCATTTTACTTATATATGCTGCACTTCTCTATGATGGTAATATTTGATCTCTGTATAATTGGATTATAAATTTGAATATAAAACATTTGGAGGTTCTATTAAAACTTGTAAAAAACAACTACATCTGTATTCAGATACGCTAAAGCAATGCCCAGAGTGCAGAAAAAGTTGGCTTCTCTCTAATAGAGAACAACATCTAAGTTCAATCAAGAATTGGACTTCTTTAAATAAGAGAAAAAGCAACAAATAACACTTGAGGAAAACATGGATAAAACGTTTGTAGGTAAGTTAAAAACTAATCTCACTTGGTGGTTAGGCAACAAAGGGTTTATCATTAATGATGAATATAAACTTGAATTACTGTTTTTAGACTTTAAAAACAAGTCAGCTAAGATTCGTATCACAAATCTTAAGACAAGTTTGGCGATCGAATCTTCAGATGAAACATCTGAGGTTTCTGATGGAAACAAGTAAGGCAATCAATACCATCTTTGATATTTGGGTTCTATCCCTAATTGGTAGGGATCGCTCTAAGCGATGTATACGACCAAATGTTGAAGAGTTATTTCAGAGTTGGATTGATGTAGGTGCCTCATTCGAGGATCTCTATGAGACTTGGCTGCCCAGAGCTATCAAGGCACACTTTCCATCTCAGGAAGTAGCTAAGGCATTCTATGTCAAGGTAAAAATGTTCAAGAGTGCTCACCTTAAAAAGAGTGAGAGTACTTTCTATAAAGATTGGCACACAGGGATAAAAGATGAGATCACTCAGGTGTTTCTAGAATACTTCCCAGCACCCACCCTTGAATCCTCTGAGGGACCAAAGATATACGGTAGTATGTCAGCTAGAGAATATGGTCTACAAAGGAAGCACGCCGACTCATATCCTATCTTAGATACAACAGAGTTGGAGAAGCAGTGGCATGCTCAAGACAACACATTGGATTTAGAGGAGTTAATTAAGCAGGTAATGCCAGCAAGCAATGGTGAGCAGCCATGAAGATAACACAGGAAGAACTCTTAGCAAAACTGAAGAAAAATAAACCAGCCGAAGTTCAGATCTCTTTAGAAGAGATTGAGTCATTTGGTAATATCGAGTCTCTTAGAGAGATGGTAACAGATATCTCCAAATATAATGCGATGTTGCAGGAGAAGATCGTCTTTGTCAACGATGCACTGTCTGCTGCGATCCCGTTTACAAAGGAAAACCTCTATCTAATCTGCGCGTTTACGGGCAGCGGGAAAAGTACCCTCGCTGCTAACATCACCTATCCGCTATGGAAGCAAGGTAAGAAGACTCTAGTCCTTTCCAACGAGGAGTCAAAGCAGGACGTACTATTCCGCATAGCATGCCTTGAGCTTGATCTAAACTTCAACGACTACAAAAAGGGCTATATGTCCCTAGAGGATCAGAAGCGAGCAATCCAACTGTTTCCAGAGATAGTGAAGTACGTCAAGGTCCTAGATGTCACCTACAAAGATGGCATCACGACCAAGGTCGAGGGCATAAAGAAAGCTCTGGAGGCCGTGAAGCAGGACGCGAGCTATAGTTGTGTTCTGATAGATTACTTTCAGCTCATCAAGTACTCTATGCTGGAACCAAAGAAGACCGCTTACGAGAATCTCAATGACCTTAGAGTGTGGCTGGGTCAGTACATCAAGGGGTCAACTGCGCCTGTCGTTCTCTTTGCACAACTTTACTCACTAAGTAAAAAAGGTGGTGCAAAGGATATCGACAGCAGGATGAAAGACTGCAGTGCTATAGTAGAACCAGCGACAGTGATCATCGAGGTAGTACCAAACTTTGATGCACAGACGACCGACTTCTTGATTGCAAAAGATAGGTTCGGTCGACAAGGCACAAAGGTAGTATGCGCCTTTGAGCGTGGCAAATATATTAAAATTACATCTGATGAGCTTGCAAAGCGCGAGTTGACAGCTAAGTTGAGAGTACAAGAAGAGAAACTAGGCAAATTAGAGGCAGCACTTGGGAGTAAGAAATGATTAGTACGAATCCATTACACAAAAAATGTTTAATCTGCAAGGGTGGCAGAAAAAATGACTGTCTTTACGTTCACCTCGACGAGAAGACTGGTCTTCCGTGGATTTGGTGCTCTGGCATTTGCCAGCGCGGTTATAGTCTGCAGCAGTACTGTGACATTGCCGGGGTCGATATAGAAGACTTTATTGCCGGCGGGATAGAGATAGTACAAGATGTTGACAATGAGGTCCAGGCGATGGCATGGCCAGCCAAATTCATCAGTCTTGCTGATCCTCGTGCCAAAGACGGCGTAGACTATATTAAGTCTAGAGGTCTCAACTTAGATGGTGACATGTATTATGATATAGAAGAGAGGGGCATAGTTTTCCCTATGTATTATCTACAGCACTACTGCGGAGCTCAAGTACGCTTCCTAGAGGAACGCATCAGAGATGACGGCAATGTGTGGAAGATAACAACAGTTCTAGGGACGAGATTGGGTCTACTACTGTATGGATGGAATCAAACAAAGTTTATGGCACAAGTTAAGGGAGTCATTGTCTGCGAGGGCGCGTTTAATGCGCTCACAATTCAGCAGGCGCTCAATCTTACTTATGGCGGTATATCTGCTAATCCCTGGCGCGTGGTTAGTTGCAGTGGGAGTGGCGCTTCTGAAATACAAAGAGAAGCCATCAGAGGACTCAAAGAAGCAGGATACAAGATAATAGTGGCACCAGACACAGATGAGGCTGGTTTTAAGATGTATGATAAATTCTTGAGATCCGAATCGATAACACACTGTGCTTTTACAGGTGATTCAGAGAGGGACTGGAATAACTATCTCAAGAAGATGGGTCATGCTGAGTTTGCCAAGTTCTTCCTATCCTGTATAAGACCAGTAGAGGTATAAGCTATGACCATCAAAACTAAGATACAACTTGCTATCGATAAGAAAGCCCAGAAGATACGCGAGCAACGTCTAGTCCGTGATAATACTACTGCTCAATCAATAATATTTACATTTTTTAGTAATACTGAGGACTCAATCCGCATGGGTTGCACCGATGGATACTCTCATACTATCCTACAAGAAGCTATATCCTTGATGATAAACAGTATCAAGTTGCTGGATCTAGCTAGTCGTGTTGAGGTAATCTTTACTAGTGATACTAATGTAGTTCAGGGAGTAAAGGTGAACTGGTCAGAAACATATCAGAGGGCAATGTCTTGCGACGCGACCCTCTACGTAGATGTTTCTGATATGCTATTTTTATAATTTATGGATGAGAAATAACATAAGCATCATAATTAGCTTTCAAAGCCTCATGATCGGCCATCAACCCCTTATCTGAGAAAAAAATAGTTAAAACAAAAACAAAAAAGTTACTGCTCCGATGACTTGCCATTTGAAAGTTGACAAACCTTCTATTTTTAGTTCAAGCACATCTACTCTCTGGTCTAGTTTTTATCCAAAGAGTCGAGGCGTCCGATTAGGTACTTTACAAGTTCATCGCTTCCCATTTAGTCCGCCACGTAAACTGCATCGAGAAACTCTGGGAGAGTCAATAGATAGATGTACGTGTTAGCAGGCGGGTTAGTATTTAACAGCGCTGCTTCTGAGTAATAAAGCTCATACTCTGCGCCTGATACTCCAAACTCCATTGTTGTGCAAAACGCTTTCGCTGCGTCTTTTGCCGTTCTTATCTTTATAAGAATCGAGTCTGATAAAGCAAACTCGATTTTTTCATATCCCCGTTTAGCATCGTAACAGTATGAAAATTGTTAATGTGTCCGGTGTTTTTAAATTCTTTATTGATTTATAAACCAATTTTTTGCTCCACCAGCTAATTGCCAATAACCACTCTGAACATCAGTAGTGTAAGTACCAGAAGTATGTGCAGTTAAACATCTAATCAGATAGCTATCTTTTAAAACTAGATCATCTACTGAATAAGTTTTAGCTGTAGTCCATTGTGGATTTATTCCACCA
>Ga0315276_10006846_pt1 | contig 10520 bp, 5 predicted proteins | sample YL17G05_0_MG_FD_204542 | JGI IMG/M metagenome (GOLD analysis project Ga0315276, IMG submission 204542) | Sediment microbial communities from Yellowstone Lake, YNP, Wyoming, USA - YL17G05_0 | ecosystem: Environmental > Aquatic > Freshwater > Lake > Sediment | place: USA: Wyoming | collected... | reverse complement strand
TCCGTTTGATTTGTTTGCCAACTGTCTGAATCCGAAGAGAACCGTGGATTCTTACGAGTGGTCCTTTACCCTTGCCCCGCAAACAGAACCAAACAGAGAGGAAATAATCAAGGACGCCCAGAAACTGAAAAAACAGCTCTAAAGGAAAATCAGCAATTAAGTTTGGGCTGGGAAGAAGTGATCTCTGAAGCGTTCTCTAAATCGCAGCGAACGGTACTTTTTGAATAACAGCGCCACGAAGCCTGCCGAGACGCAAATTGAAACAGCATAGAGAACACGTGTTCGAAGTTTCTGGAGTCTGGTCTGATTATCCCGATAAACACGAAATATCTCCCCGCCTTCCTGAGATGTTATCTGCTTGGATTCAAAACCTTCTCTAACAGCCTTGGTCAATTCGTCCTCCGCTGAATACTCATATACCTCTGGAATAAGAACATCCAGGCCTTGTTTAAACGCGAGGGTGATGGCCACAATAAAAAGAAAGACTATGGCGTACTCGATACAACCAAAAACACTAACCATAAGGGACTTGACCATTTTTTTTCTCTTCCGAAGAACCTGAAAATCTCAGAGAAGATTATCACGATACCAGTCTATTGCGAGTCTGAGACCTTGTTCGAATTGTATGGTGGGCTTGTATCCGATTGTTTTCTTGGCAAGGGTGATATCAGCAAGCGAATGCTTTACATCGCCCGGACGCGGTGCCTCATATATCGGCTTAACATTTCTGCCGAGCAACTCATTGGTTATACCAATAACTTCATTAACAGTTACGGCCTGGCCAGTAGCGATATTCAAAACCTCGCCTTTCGCGTGTTTAACCCTTGCAGCAAGAAGGTTGGCTTCGACGACACTATCGACATAGGTGAAATCCCGACTTTGCAGGCCGTCGCCGTAAATGGTCGGCGGTTCACTTTTCAGAACAGCCGTTACAAAAGCCGGTATCGCAGCTGCATATTGACTTGTCGGGTCCTGGTACGGGCCGAATACATTGAAATACCGCAGTGAGATAGTCTCAAGGCCGAAGACTTTATAAAATACCGAGCAGTAATATTCGCCGGCAAGTTTGGCGGCTGCATAAGGTGAAAGGGGCTGAGGCAGCATTGTTTCAATTTTAGGCAAAGTCGGTGTATCGCCATAAGCCGCGGAACTTGCCGCATACACAAAACGTTTTACACCGGCATCCCGAGCAGCTAAAAGAAGTGTGAAAGTCGCATCGAGGCAATGTTTGTGCGTGGCGGCAGGGTCATCAACGCTACGCGGCACGGAAGGCAAAGCACCCTGGTGCAAACAGACATCGATACCCTTCATACAAGTGCGGGCGACTTTTTCATCACCCATATCGGCTTCTATAAATTCAATCTTATCTGAGATAGCGGCAAGATTGCTTCTTTTGCCCGTGAGGAGATTATCAACAACCCTTACAAAACAGCCCTGCGAGACGAGCTTTTTGCAGATGTTTGAACCAATAAAACCGGCTCCGCCGGTTACTAAAAACTTCTCCATCAAAGAACCCTTTCACAAACTCTTTGGTGTCGCTCTTGTGTCCGGTGATTCGAGATTCGATTCACAATTCACTAAATTGATTGAGCGAGCTGCAACTTCTGGTATTCCTGGTAAGACTTGAATTGCTCCTGGAAATAGCCGCCTTTCATAGCCCTTACACCAAGGAGGACGCAGCCAACTACTGTAGCATCTACTTCTTTCAGCTCGCTAATAGTCCTCTGAGCAACACCTCTCCTTGTGGCGGCGGCATTGAATACCAAAATTGTGCCGTCAACAAGTTTCGCCAGTATCTTGGCAACACTTACCAACAATATCGGCGGGCCATCAACTATAATATAATCGTAGTTAACGCGCTGCTGCTCAACCAGCTGCTTCATTTGCTCCCCGCCGAGCAATTCTGCCGGATTAGATGGTAACGGCCCTGAATCGATTATAGACAGCCCCTCAACGCCGCTGGGCCTTATAACTTCCTGGTAACCGCACCGGCCCACAAGCAGAGTGCTCAATCCAACTTCGGCCTGCTTTGCTTCAGTTGCTTCCTTAGGAAATATCGTGTATAAAGCCGGCTGCCAAAAATTAGCATCTATAAGCAGGACCTTTTTATTTTCAGCAACAAAAGTCGTCGCAAGATTAACCGCCACAGAAGTTTTGCCGTCCCCTGCCATACCACTGGCAACAAGCAAAACCTTCAAAGATTCTGCAGGGCCGGATAATTTTAAATTAGTCCGAAGCCGCCTGTAGGATTCACTTATAATAGAATAAGGTGCCTGGCGAACAACATGACAAAGGTCGATATCCCGAACCTGCTCATCTTCGTCTGCATCGGGAATAACACCCAAAAGCGGAATGTGCAGATACCTACTTACATCCCTAGGTGTCCGCACGAGGTCGTTGAGCAGCTCGATAAGGAAAGCAAGGCCTACGCCAAACATAAAACCCAACACCGTTCCACCAGAAAAATAAAACTGCCACTTCGGGAAACTTATTTGCAGCGGCACCGGGGCAGGTCCAAGAAACTGCACCTTCGGCGTTTCCGGGTCCTCGAGCATTATCTTCAATTTCTCAAGCTGCGCTTTAACCGAATCAAGCATCTGTTTTCGTTCATCCCTTATACTTGCTCGCTGCTTGTATTGTATACGGGCCAAATCAAGGTCTCTTTGTTTTGCAAGCGCTTCCTGTCGCAACCTTTCCAATTCTGTATACCTTTGCTGAAACCCTACTAACTGGCTCTCAGCATTCTTAAGATTTGCCTGTCGGGTCTGCTCCGCTATTTCCGCTTGTCTGATTCGTCTTTTTTCTCTGATTTCGTCTATCCTCTCTTGTATTTGATGCACCACTCGGTGATTTTCACCAAACTTCGTGAGGCTGGCTCCAAGTTCTACCTCCTGCATGGCAAGCTGCTGGGCAAGCATAACCAAAATAGGATCTCCCTCTATTTGATTTTCAACCTGCACACCAACAGGCCCTGTTGCCAACTGTCCAAGACTTTCTATATTAGATTGAATTTGCGTTATTTGCTGAACCAAATCATTTTGCTGAAGTTCCAAATTGTTCAATGTTAAGGTGATTGTAGGCTGGTATTGCTGGTTTTCGTAATCTTCAAGGCCGGTTATACCCCACCTATCACGAACTTCACCCAATGCCCTTTCGGTGGCATCCAAATCTTTTTGAATATTATCCTTCTGGTCTTGAAGCCTTGCCAGCTTCTCAGCAATGTCTCCCCTTTTTATACTTCGCTGGGAAGCAATAAACAAATCCACCATTTCGTTCACTATAAGGGCCGACTCTTCTGCATCCCCGCAAGTCATCAATACCGCAATATAATCACCATCCCTTTGGGCATAAGCACTGAATTTCTTTTTCAAATCGTCAAAGGCTTTTTCAATACTTATCTCTCTAACCTCACCGAAATGCTTAAACCATTTGGTCTTTTGAATCTTATCTCTGGCAATCAATTTTTGCAGGGTGCTCTGCTGGGTCATAAGAGCAGCCATTGACATACGATAACCGTATTGAACATCCTTGGCCACCTGCCCCCCCCCAATATCCATAGGGTCTTTTTCTATAGGTGGTAGCACCCCAATAAAGGTCTGGGCCGTATATTCCGGAAGGTACTTCTTTAACAAATACCAGCTCATGCAGCCGACCACAAAACCCAATATAGTCAGAGAAACTATCAGCAATATATGCCGGCGCAATATTCCAAAAATTTCCTTCGGCGTCAACGCTTCGATAGCCGGCATCGGCCTCCCCCCTTCCTGCTTTCGCAAGAAAGCAGTGGGACCCACCATTCTATTTACAGCAGTTTGTTTTTGGTCTACCATATTAATTTCTTTATTTGTCGCTCATCACTCACGGAGCACGATTAGTGCTAAGGCGTTCAATCGCCGATTTTATTCGCCTACTAGTTACCTCCGACAACCCTCCTGCTCCTACTTCCAATGCCTGTTTATAAGCAGCAAGGGCCTCATCTATAGAACCAAGCCCTTCTTTTATCATACCTAAATGTTCATATACCTCCGACGGTGCGGAGATTCTGTTCTGCTCATACTGTTGTAAAGCAGACTGCAGAACTTCAACTGCCTCTGACAATTTGCCGTTTTTATACAATAAGTAAGAATAAGTATCCAAAAAGCCAGGCTCATTCGGTCTTGCTTCGCAAGCCCGCTTTGCATATTCGAGCGCTTCAGCCAGCCGTACATTCTCTTCGGCCAACATATACGCCAGATTATTCAAGATATCTGGATTATTCGGCATTTCAGCTAACAAACTTTCGTATTCAGCGACAGCCTTCTTAAGATAATTATTATCGGAAGTCTTGCTATAAGCCAAAGTGAAAGTTTCTGCTTTTCTCGTTATTAAACCAACTTTATCGGGGCTATTAGGTCCTATTATCTGCAGGCATTTGTCAATATAATCCGCCGCATTGTTGTACTCACCGTTAATTGTTTTCAAATTAAACATGGCCATATTAGCAGCAAGTGAATCAGGGTTTGTTTTGAGCTTTTCTGTGCAATACGCCAAGACTTCTTCCGCTCCGAGCATCGTGTACATTCTTTGCAAAATATTAGATATCAAAATCTCATCCGTCCCCGCTTTGTCAACCGCTTTCCGGAGATACTGCATAGCGGCTTCCTTATCCCCGAGCTTAAATTTTGCCTCAGCCATTTTGACAAAAGTTACAGGAGCAAAATCACCGTCAACATATTTTCCGGCCTCCTCAAAGAACTTATCCATCTTCCCGCCTGCTATTAGCGCCTGCAAATACCCATCAAGCGCCGCTGCGTCACCAGCGCCCTTCTCCTTAGATTTTTGCCACGCTTGTTTGTACAATTGTTCTGCCCTGTCCACTTCGCCTACCGCTATAGCAAATGACCCTGCTCGATTGTACCAGTCCACACTATCAGGGAATTTTTTAAGAGTCTCATCATAGAAGCTTTTTAATGCTTCTTTTTTGCGAAGCTGCCAGTACATCTGCTCAAGCAACGTTCTGGCTTGCATAGGAGCTTGTGGGTGGTCAATCAGACCTTCAAGCTCGGTTATAGCATCCTCGCCCCGGCCTGCTCGCTGATAAGCCCTTGCCAGAGCAAGCCGAGTGAGAGGCTCAGCTGACAAAGACTTGCTTTTTTTAAGGTCAATGATTGCTTGTTCATAATTTGCCATCAAAAGACCTATTTGCCCTTTCAACCGCCAGGCCGCTGCGTTATCCTGATTGGTTTCAAGATTCCGACTTGTCAGCTCCAAAGCCTTTTTCAGTTGCCCTTGTTTCATTGCCAACCATGCCTCAAGCAGCATCGCTCTGGGCTCATCCGGGAACTTTTCCTTAAAGCTTTGCAATTTGTATTCAGCTTCTTTGACAAGACCGACCTCAAGGAAAGCCTGAATTTGAAAAAGACGATTCTCTAAGGTGTCTTCAAGCGATAAAAGTTCCTCAGAATATTTCTTTATGGCTTCCTTATCAGCTGTTTTTTCCGCAACAAGGAAAAGACCTCTGACCGTGTTATTGTCTTCTCGATTAGTTTGATACAGTTGCTCCAAGATCTTCTTGGCATCCTCAAATTGGCCTCCCTGGAAATAATAGGTCCAGTGCAATCTTTGGTCTTCCGATTCATGCAGCAATTGCTCAGCTTTTTCTTCCTGCCCACTGGTTCGAAGATATTCTATATAGTTAACAAGCATTGTTTTGTCATTCGGGTCTATCTTTCTGGCTTGCTCAAAAGACGAAGCTGCAATAGCAAACAACGCCTCTTTGCGTTCCACATTTCCCTCCTCAGAAGCCAGTTTCGTTGCCATTCTTCCGAGCAGCACAGCGTTCGACATACTCGGAATGGCTTTCTGCAATCTCTGGCGAATCGCTAATGCCGCCAACGGCCGCGTCTTGACTATATATTCCGCATAGAAGCTGAGTAACTCTAAATTATTTGTGTTCAGTGCCAGTGCTCTGTCCAAAGCATTCCCTGTTTCAATCATCTGGTCAGATGATACATTGCTGCCGAGCTTCTCATTACGCCTGTACAGCACAAACGCCAATTGTTTTGCAATAGCTCCATCAGACGGATTCAAAGATGCCGCTTTCTTGGCGGCCTCGATAGATGCGTACTCGTTTCCAAGAGCAGCATTGGCATTACTTCTCAATAAAAAAGCCTGGGAAAAAACAGGCCTTTGCTTCAAGCATTCTTCGAGTCTTGCCAATACTTTTTCGTATTCCCCCTTAGTCATAGCAAGACGGGCTGCAAAAAACTGGCCTTCACAATCATCGAGATTTTCACGTCGACCTGCCTCTGCGAGCTGCTCAGCCAGCTTCCAATCTTTCGTCTCAAGCGCCGTTATAAAAAGATATTCCAAAGCAAGATGCTGCAAATCTGTCATTCCTTCGTTCTGGTCAAAAACCGGTTTCTCACCTTCTTGTAAAGCTTCCATTTTAAGGACTTTTTTGTATTCTTCCGCCGCCTTGTTCGGCTCATTACGCCCCCTATAAAATCCACCGAGTCTAATAGACTTTTGCATTGGGTCAGCAATACTTGATAGAACCTGTTCTTCTATTTCATTACGCCTTTGCTGCGAAACTTTCACAGGTTCAGGCTCAGAAAGTAGCTGTTTGTAAAACAGAACCGTCACATTAACTGGAAAATATTCCAAAAATCGATTAACCAATTCTTTGGCCTGCTCGGTCTTCCCTTCCGCCACGTAATTATTGCAAACAGTAACAATAGAAGCTTCTCCAACAGAATTAGGTTCCATCGTCAGCAGTTTTCCCACTAATTTGGCGATGAGCAAGTTATAGCTTTTTAATTCAGCAGTCTGCGATTCAACCCCTTCCTTTTCTACATTATTTGAGTCCGTGGGAGCAATAACACCCAAATCTTCATCCATCTTCTTTTGCTCCATAGCTCCTTGAAGCTGCTCAATCTTGGCCTTCGCCAGTTCCAAGTTGAGTTTAATCGTATTTGGGTCATCCGGCTGCTGCTTCTTGGCCAATGCTTCTTCGGCTTCCTTGAACTGCCTTGCAGCAATATAAACTTTGATGCGAAGTGTCTGGCTTCTCTGGTTGGCCCAATATTCGCTCTCAAAAAAGTTTACAGCACTCAAGGCAGCGCTATAACCCTTTAATTTCAACACCACATCCCCATAATCCAAAAAAGCTTCAGGTTTCGTCCTGGCAATACCTGCATTGAGTGCGCTCTCCAAGAATTCCCTGACCGCGCCAAGTTCAGAAGTACTCTTAAAAAAAATGTTCGCAAGAACATAAGAAAGTTGCGCATCTTCTGTTCCAGATGCTTTAAACTGCTCGTAAACTGTATACAGTTTCCTGACAGCGATGTTTCTATTCCCTTTCGCAAGCTCAAGCATTCCTTGCCACTTAACAACGTGCGGGTCCTCGCCACTACCAAAAAACTGCTCAATTTCGTGCACCATCTGCTCAGCATCTGCCAGCCATTTTTTGCTTTCCGCCTCAGTTCTTACCTCGCAAGGTTCAAGCACCTGCTCGATATAGCAATTTGCAAGAAAAAGATACAACGAGATCCTATTTATTTTATTTGCCCCCTGTCGCGGCCCGGGCTTGTCCTGCACACCCGGCAACGTGAGTGCATTCTTGGCCACCTCTATTGCCTTATAGATATCCGGCTTTTGCCCATAAATAGAAAATCTTTGATAATGCAAATTGGCTGTACTTATCAGGTAAACTACATTTTCCTTGTCCAATTCAACTGCTTTTTCAACTGCTTCTACAGCCTTATCAAGGTATTTATGGCCCAGCCTTGAATAGAATCCGGCTAACGCCGAAAATGCCTGCGCACTCGAATCAAACTTCTTAACAAGCGACAGATATTCAGGCTCAAGTGATTGAATTTGCTCTCTGCCACCTGCTTGAGCAAGCATGGATTTCATTGCGAGAAGACTAATGTGTGCCCTTACGTCAGCGGCTGCAACTCCAACCACCTGCTCTAAAAGTTCCACAGCTCGCTTTCTATTTCCATCTCTTTCCTCAAGATTGCCTTTTGAAGCGAGAATTTCTCCTTTTGTAATGAACGATTGTGCTAAATAGAGATAGATATCAACATTATTCGGTTCAAGTTCTCTCGCCTTTTCCAAATCATCGACTGCCTTCGACAACGAAGCATTGGGGTCGGTTACTGCTCCCAGCCTTGCTATTTCGAGAAGGGCTCTACCCCTACGCTGATACAAGTATGAGCCCAGCCGTTCCATACCCGCTCCAGTTTCCTGCATTCCAGGGTATTCCCACTTGGCGATATCTTCCATAAGCAGGCCCCTATTCTCTACGACTTCTATAAATTCCGATGCTTGCGACTCAACCTCCTGCCATTGCCCAAGTTGATTCACAGTACTATCAGCCATTATGTAAACGAACTGCAACCGCCCATATCGAGCCTTGATGTTCTTAGGGTCTATCTGGACTATCGCGTTCCAGCACCCGAGCACGTTGCGCCACTGGTCGGTTTCCATATACATATCCACAAGTTTGAAAAGCATATCTACCTTAAGCGAATCGGTCTTCGCCAAAGAGCGCGCTTTATGATAACTGCGTTCAGCTTTTTTATACTCTTGTTTTTTTGCCTGTTCATCTATTGTCTCGTGAGCCGCCTTAATAGCTGCATCGCCATCTTTGATAAACTTTTGTGGGTCCCGGCTCAAATACAGAAATAGCAAAATAGCACCCAGTATCAAAAACACAAAAACCACCGACCCAATAAGCGCTACTTTTTTATTCAATCTTCTCCTTGCCATAAACTTTTCCTTTCTTTCATCAAAGCCTGCAAACACAGAGGCTGTCTTTTCCCCTTTTTTTTGTTAAATCGTACATCTTTTGTCTAATAGGACTCCGTTCACCAAATTCCCAAACGCAGAAAAAAGTGCTTTTAGAGACCTTTGCTATTTATCACAAGATGAGAATCCTGTTGCTTGTTCTAAACTCGGTCTTGCCACATTAATTCATTCACCACTAACTGCTCTTGCCTTTTTCTAAATAGGCCAATGCTCTTTTTCTAAAATGGGCAAGATTACACCTAAGAGCTTTCGGCTTGCCGTCACTGCTTCTTCTTTGGCCGGGTAAACACTCCCCTGCCGTCCCGCCACACTAAACCCAGCATTAAAAAACTTCCACTCAACCTTACAAAAATACGAATGCTTGCCGCGAATGTTTTCGTTAAGAACGAGTCTGACATCTTCTCTACTGTTGACATAATTCCCGTTGGCTCTAAAGAAGTACAAAATCGGAAATTTTGTGCTCTTCTGCCAGTAATCAGAACCCGTACTGGTAAAAACAAGATATCTTGCCGGAATTTTTTGTATTCCCAATTCGAATGTCACGCTGTCAGATGCCAATCTTTGAAAACCACTGCCCATATAGCATTCTTCCGGCACATGCGGCACTTTATCCGGAAGCTCATAATAAGTAATAAACAATGAACAATAACGAACAGTACTGTTAGCCGGTGCATTGAGGTCTTCCAGAACCCACTGAATATAATCCTTCGTGCCAAGACTATCAACAACATCTTCACTTTCGATTTTGCTTTTTGATACTACTTTGTAAGGAGCCAGACCTTTCTCATCTAAAAGGTCTAAAGATTTTTTCAACGGCCAAGGGTCCTTCTTTAAGTATATCCCGAAACTTTTTATCGCGACCGACATACCACCGCCGGCCATTGCAAGTATCGCTACACATATCAAAAAGGCCGGCTGCATATAGTATTTAATGTATGCTTTACCCATTATTCCTGTTCGCTATTTTTTATTCGTATCATTTTTTCCGATCACCCACTATCATCCGCTACTGTTTACGACGAATTACAACATCTCCGGTAACCGTCTCAGCCTCTTCAATAAACAAACTCGACATAAACCACGCAAGAAAACCGTATAAGCCAAAAGCCAACGGCAACATTGCCATGCCAAGAAGATCATGATAAATACCCTGAGCGTACCTTGGGTTTATCAGAATATAAATAAATCCGGTAATCGTAACTCGCACGATATTGCAAAATATTGCTATCGGTATTGTGCTGGCCAACAAAACGATTCGCTGCCATATAGGTCTGTAGTGCAAATATGCCATAGCAACGCCCAAAGCCAAAAAGGCCATCAGCAATCGCATTCCACTACACGCCTCAGCCACATTAAGAGGGGGGTCCAGTTTTTGGCCCCGGTAAACTACATCTATCACCACGCCGCTAACCGTAGCTTCCATCTCACTAACTAAATTCAGCAACACAGTAGTAGCCTGTGCCGCTAACTTTTGCATCGGCATAGTCAGACTTACATAATACCTTGTGGGCAATGGAACAGCAAAAACCAAAAACGCAATCGGAAGCCATGTATATCTAATCAAACCCCACCCGCCCAAAAACAATACCATCGCACCAAGAGTTGCTATCATACCCAAAGGGCGAAGGTAACCGTATTGGAAGTGAACTATGTTAAGAGGGTAAAACACAATCCCGCAAATCATAAAAAACAAACCGAGGTAATTCGGCTTGTTTTGAAGATTTAAA
>Ga0315276_10006843_pt1 | contig 10521 bp, 13 predicted proteins | sample YL17G05_0_MG_FD_204542 | JGI IMG/M metagenome (GOLD analysis project Ga0315276, IMG submission 204542) | Sediment microbial communities from Yellowstone Lake, YNP, Wyoming, USA - YL17G05_0 | ecosystem: Environmental > Aquatic > Freshwater > Lake > Sediment | place: USA: Wyoming | collected... | reverse complement strand
GCGCGACCGGCAGCTCGCCGGACGTTGCCGAGACGATCGGCGCCGAGCTGTCCGACCGCGAGCTCGAGGTGCTGCGGCTGGCCGCGAACGGCCACGACAACGCCGAGATCGCGCGCCGGCTGCACATCAGCCCGAAGACCGTCAAGAACCACATCTCGAACATCCTGATGAAGCTGCAGCTCGAGAACCGGATCCAGGCTGCCGTGTTCGCCGTCCGGTCCGGACTGGTGTGATGCGCGGCGTGCACCGCCGCCCGGTGTTCGTCTCGTTCCTCTGCCTGCTCGCGCTCGCGGCGGCCGCCGCGGCTCCGGCGGCGGACGCGCCGCTTGCGTCCCGGCTCGCCGAGGCGCTCGCCGTCCCGCACGTCGCGCCGGCGTCCACGGCGGGCGTCGCCGTCGACCTGCGCACGGGCACGGTGGTGTTCGGGCGCAACGCCGCCGCGCCCCTCGCCCCCGCCTCCACCGAGAAGCTCGCCGTCACCTATGCGCTGCTCGCCGCGCTGGGGCCGGAGTTCCGCATCTCCACGGAGGTGCTGGGCCACGGGACGCTCGAGGGCGCAACCTGGCGGGGCGATCTCGTGCTCAAGGGGTACGGCGATCCGACGCTCTCGAGCGCCGGGCTCGCGCGCCTCGCCGCGGCGCTCGAGGCCGCCGGGATCTCTCGCGTCACCGGCTCGGTGGTCGGCGACGAGAGCTTCTTCGACTCGGCCCGCACGGCGCCGGGCTGGAAGGCATCGTTCTACGGCGAGGAGTCGCCGCCGCTCTCTGCCCTGTCGGCCGACCGGGGCCTCTACCACGGCGCTCTCGCACGCAGGCCCGCGCTCGCCGCAGCGCGGCTCCTCGACGAGGCGCTGCGCGCCGCGGGCGTGACCGTCCTCGGCGCGCCCCGCACCGGCGCCGCGGCCGCCGCCGACCCGCGGCTGGCGCAGATCGCCTCGCCGCCGCTCGCGCGCATCGTCTCGATGATGGACGGCCAGAGCGACAACTTCACGGCGGAGCTGCTCCTGAAGCAGCTTGGCGCGCTTGGCGCGCTCGACGGGCACCGGGGCACCACCGCCGCGGGCGCGGCCGCGGTGCGGGAGCTGCTCGCCAACGCCGGCGTGCCGCTCGCTGGGGTACGGATCGTGGACGGCTCGGGGCTCTCGCGGCTCGACCGCCTCACCGCGCAGGCGCTCGTCGCGATCCTCGAGGCGTCGTGGCTCGACCCGGACATCCGCCCCAGCCTCGTCGCGGCGCTGCCCGTCGCGGGCGTGACCGGCACCCTCGCACGGCGGATGCGGCAGGCGCCGGCGCGCGGCAACGTGATCGCGAAGACGGGGACGACCAACGAGTCCTCGGCGCTCGCCGGCTTCGTGCGCGGCCGCTACGCCTTCGCCGTGCTCCAGAACGGGAACCCGCTCTCCGCCGCCTGGGCGCGGACGGCGCAGGATCGCTTCGCGAGCCTCCTAGCCGCGCAGTAGGGCCTCGAGGTCGGCCTCGGAGAGGATCGGCACGCCGGCCTTCTCCGCCTTCGCCGCCTTCGAGCCCGGGCTCTCGCCCACGATCACGCCGGCCGTCTTCTTCGAGACGGAGTCCGACACCTTGGCGCCGAGAGCCTCGAGCGCGGCCCGCGCCTCCTCGCGCGTGTGGCGCTCGAGCGTGCCGGTGAGGACGTAGGAGCGGCCGCTCAGCGGCCCCTCGCGGAGACGGTCTTCCGCGCCCGCCTCGAAGCGGAGCCCGAGCTCGCGCAGCTCGGCGACGAGGGCGCGGTTCTGCTCGTCCGCGAACCACTCCGCGATCGACTCGGCGCGGTCCGGGCCGATTCCCTCGACCCCCTCCAGCTCGTCGGGAGTTGCGGCGAGCAGGCGGTCCACGTCGCCGAAGTGGCGGGCGAGCACCTGGGCGGTGACCCAGCCGACGTCGGGGATGTTGAGCCCGAAGAGGACACGCGAGAACGGCTGGGCCTTCGAGAGCTCGATCGCCTCGAGCGCCTTCTGCGCCGAGATCTCGCCGTAGCCGTCGAGCTCGACCAGCTGCTCCTTCGCCAACCGGTAGAGGTCGGGCATCGAGCGCAGCAGGCCGAGCCCCCAGAGCCGGCGCACGAACTGCTCGCCGACCCCCTCGATGTCCATCGCCGCACTGACCCAGTTGACCAGCGTCTCGAGCCCGCGCGAGGGGCAGGCCGCGTTCGGACAGCGGTGCATCACCTCGCCCTCGGGCTTGACGATCGCCGTGGCGCAGAGCGGGCAGTGGGAGGGCATCCGGAACGGCACGGTGCCGCGCGCGTGCGGCCCCGCCGGACCCACGATCTGCGGGATCACGTCGCCGGCCCGCTGGACCACGACGAGGTCACCTTCGCGGATCTCCTTGCGGTTGATGTCCTCCTCGTTGTGGAGCGTCGCGCGCGAGACGGTGACGCCGCCGACCTCGACCGGCTCGAGCTCGGCCCACGGGTTGAGCGCGCCCGTGCGGCCGACGCGGATGTGGATCGCCGCGAGGCGCGTCGCCGCCGTCATCGGCGCCCACTTGAACGCCCTCGCCCAGCGCGGGCGCTCGTGCAGCGAGCCGAGCCGCGCCTGCTGCGCGAGCGAGTCGACCTTGATCACGATCCCGTCGATCTCGTAGTCGAGGTCGGCCCGGCGCAGCTCCCAGGCACGGCACGCCTCGGCGACCTCCTCGAGCGACTCGAGCCGCTGCACGTGCCGGTTGACCGGGAAGCCGCGCTCACGCAGCCACTGCAGCGACTCCCAGTGCGACTCGAACTCGACCCCCTCGCGGTAGCCGGAGCCGTAGACCCAGATCGAGAGCGGCCGCCTGGAGGTGACGGACGAGTCCTTCTGACGGAGCGAGCCCGCGGCGGCGTTCCGCGGGTTCGGCGCCGTCTTGTCGCCCGCGGCGGCGAGACGCTCGTTGAAGGCCCTGAAGCCGGAGAGCGGCATGTACACCTCGCCGCGCACCTCGAGCACCGCCGGCGGGCGCTCCCCGCGCAGCGCGAGCGGGATCGCGCGGATCGTGCGGAGGTTCGGCGTCACGTCCTCGCCCTGGAGGCCGTCGCCGCGGGTCGCGCCACGGGCGAACGCGCCGCGCTCGTAGACGAGCGAGATCGCCGAGCCGTCGATCTTCGGCTCGAGCACGTAGGCGACCGGCTCGTCGGAGCCGAGCCGCTTGCGGACGTCCTCGCCCCACTTGAACAGCGCCTCGTCCGTCGTGACCTTCTCGAGCGAGCCCATGGGCGCGAGGTGGGGCACCTTCAGGAAGCGCTCCGAGGGCGGTGCGCCAACACGTTGCGTGGGCGAGTCGGGCGTCACGAGCCGCGGGTCGGCGCGCTCGAGCTCCACGAGCTCGTCGTAGAGCCGGTCGTAAGCGGCGTCCGACAGCGTCGGCTCGTCGAGCACGTAGTAGCCGTACGAGGCCTCGGTGAGCTGCGCGCGCAGCTCGGCCGCGCGCGCGTCAGGCGAGGGCGGCAAGAAGCTCCTCCGCCGTGTCGACGACGGCATCGGGCCGCTCGGGCTCGAGCCGTTCGCGGCCGTGGATGCGGCCCCACGTCACGCCGACCGTGAAGACCCCGGCCGCCTTCCCCGCCGCGATGTCGAACGGGGAGTCGCCGACGTAGGCGGCGTCCGCGGCACGCGCGCCGAGCCGCTCGAGTGCGAGCAGCACCGGCTCGGGGTCGGGCTTGTGGCGCTCCGTCTCGTCGCCGCCGACCACGATGTCGAACAGGTGGCCGAACGGCACGTGCTCGAACGCCAGCTCGACCGTCACGCGGCGCTTCGCGGTGACGATCCCGAGCGTCCGGCCCTCCTCCTTCAGCGCCGCGAGCACCGCATCCATCCCGGCGCACGGGAGCAGGGTGTCGTGCAGCAGCTCGTTGTGGGCGCGGTAGACGGTGATGAGCTCGTCGACCCTCGCGGCATCGAGCGCGCGCATCTGGTGCTCGAGCCCCGGGCCGCCGACGGCCGCCATCAACTGCTCGTCGGGGACGTCGCGCCCGAGCACCGTCGCGGCCGCGTGGCGCATCGAGGCGAGAATGATCCCGCCGGAGTCGATCACGGTGCCGTCGAGATCGAAGAGGACGACCGGGAGTCTCACGGCTCCTGATCGTACGCAACGCCCACGAGGTACAGGCCCCACGGCGGCGCGGTCCGGCCGGCGTGCTCGCGCGGGGCGCCGGCGAGCAGCGCCGCGAGCTCCCCCGGTTCCCCGTCGATCATGGTCCCGACGAGCGTGCGCACCATATGGCGGAGGAAGCTGTCGGCGGTGATCTCGAAGTCGAGCCGGTCGCCGTCGCGCCGCCACTCCGCCCGCTCGACGGTGCGCACGAACACCCTGTGCTGCGTCTCGGTCGGCGTGAAGGCACGGAAGTCGTGCCGGCCGGAGAGGAGCGCGGCCGCGCCGTGGAGGCGCTCCTCGTCGAGCGGCCGCGGCAGCCACCAGCTGCGCCGCGACTCGAACGGCGACGGCGTGCCACGGCGGTCGATCCGGTAGCGATAGCTGCGCGAGCGGGCGGAGAAGCGAGCGTCGAACCCGGGCGGCGCCTCGGCGGCCCCGGCGACGGCGACGTCGTGCGGCAGCACGGCGTTGAGGGCCTCGGCGATGTGCTCGGGCGGCGGCCCGCCCTGCGCCTCGAGGCTGGCCACCTGCGCGAGCGCGTGCACGCCCGCGTCGGTGCGCCCCGCGACGGCAAGGCGGTCCCAGGAGGGAAAGACGCGGTCGAGAGCCTCGCGCAGGACGCCCTCGACCGTACGCAGCCCCGGCTGGCGCGCCCAGCCGTGGAACTCCGTGCCCTCGTACTCGAGCGTCAGCCGCAGACGGATCGTCAGTCCTCGGGCTCGACGATCAGCGTCAGGTCTTCACGGGCCCGCACCACCACCGTCGCGCCGACCGGAGCGCCCGCCGCGCAGCGCGCCGCCCAGCGCTCGCCCGCGAGCCACACCTGCCCGTCCGGCAGGCACGCGGTCTCGACGCGCGCCCGCTGCCCGAGCATGGTCTCCGCGCCGACCCGGACCCGGCCGCGGCGCGAGTAGCGCATGAAGAGCAGCGCCTCGCACAGCTCGAGCGCCGCGCCGATCAGGACGGCGGGGATCGCCCACTCGGGCGGCAGCACGAACACGGCCAGCAGAATCGAGATCAGCAGGATCACGTCAGGTCGAGACTAGCCTCTCTCCGCCGGGGGCCTGGCGGCCCCCACCCGGTCCAGATCGTAGAACGAGAACGCGCGCCGAGGGCGCGCGTCTCCGTGTCGAATGTGTGCCTGTTTCCGGGCTACGGCTGGTAGTCGACCAGCTCGAGGTAGACCATCTCCGCCGCGTCGCCCTGGCGCGCGCCGAGCTTGACGATCCTCGAGTAGCCGCCCGGACGGTCGACGAAGCGCGGGCCGACGTCCGCGAACAGCTTGTGCACGACGTCGTTCGAGCGCAGGAAGGCGAGCGCCTGGCGCCGTGCATGGAGGTCGCCGCGCCGCCCGAGCGTGATCATCTGCTCGGCGACCGGCTTGACCGCCTTCGCCTTCGCCTCGGTCGTCTTGATCCGCCCGTGCTCGATCAGGGCGCCCGTGAGGTTGGCGTAGAGCGCCTTGCGGTGCGCCGAGTCGCGGCCGAGCTTCTTGCCTTGGCGTTGGTGGCGCACCGCTAGCGGCCCGTCCGGTGGTGTTGCCGCGCCCCTGGTGCGTGAGCACCAAGCCGGGCAAGGACGCAGGGAGCGCTCGTGCTAGTAGCACGGGCGCGACTGAGGACGCCGCCCGGCGCCGCGTGATCGCGCGCCAGGGGCCCGGAGGACACCGCCGGGCGGGCCGCCACTACCCCTCGTCTCCGCGCAGCGTCAGGCCGTGCGTTGCCAGGGTCTCCTTGACCTCTTCGATCGACTTCTTGCCGAAGTTCGGAATCGCGGCAAGCTCGCCCTCGCTCTTCGTCACGAGGTCGCCGATCGTCTCGATGCCGACGCGCTTGAGGCAGTTGTACGAGCGGACGCCGAGCTCGAGCTCCTCGATCGGGAAGTTCTCCATCCCGTGGGCGAGGGAGACCTCGGGCGCGCCCAGCTCGGCCGCCGCGGCCGCTTCGCCGAAGCCCTCGATCTTGTCGATGTCGGTGAAGATCGCGAGCTGGCGGATCAGGACCTCGGCCGCCTGGCCGATCGCCTCGCGCGGGTCGATCGAGCCGTCCGTGGTGACGTCGAGGGTCAGCTTGTCGTAGTCGGTGCGCTGACCGACGCGGGCGGCCTCTACGTCGTACGAGACGCGCCGGACGGGCGAGAAGATCGAGTCGACGGGAACGACGCCGATCGTGGTCTCGACGCCGCGATTCAGCTCGGCCGGGACGTACCCGCGCCCGCGGCCGATCGTGAGCGTCACCTCGAGCTTGCCCTTGTCGGACAGGTTGGCGATCTCGAGCTCCGGGTTGAGGATCTCGAGCTCGGCCGGCGCCTCGATGTCGGACGCCCTGACGGCGCCCGAGCCCTTCTTGGCGATGTGCACCTCGATCTCGGGCGACTCGCCGTGGAGCCGGCAGATCAGGTTCTTGAGGTTGAGGATCAGGTCGGTCACGTCCTCGCGCACGCCGGGGAGCGTCGTGAACTCGTGCGCGACGCCCTCGATCTTCACCGACGTCACGGCTGCGCCCTCGAGCGACGAGAGCAGCACGCGGCGCAGAGAGTTGCCGAACGTGTAGCCGAAGCCGCGGTCGAGCGGCTCGATCACGAAGACACCGCGGTTCTCGGTGATCTCCTCGTGGACGATCTTCGGAATCTGGAAGTCCATCAGGCTGGTGCGGGTGGCCAAAGTGGTCCTTTCGTTACTTCGAGTAGAGCTCGACGATGAGCGATTCCTGGACGGGCGTGTCGATCTCCGCGCGCTCCGGGTACTTGAGGATCTTCCCGGTCAGCCCGTCGTGATCGGCCTGCAGCCAGGGCGCGACGGAGGCGGTGAGGTCGGTCGCGTCGCGGATGACCTGCTCCGCCGACGAGCCGGGCTTCACGGTGACGATGTCGTTCGGCTTGACCTGGTAGCTCGGGATGTTGACGCGGCGCCCGTTGACGTGGAAGTGGCCGTGGCGGACGAGCTGCCGGGACTGCGCGCGCGACGCCGCGAAGCCGAGCCGGTAGACGACGTTGTCGAGGCGTGTCTCGAGCATCCGCAGCAGCGTCTCGCCGGTGATGCCCGAGCCCTTGCTCGCCTTCGTGTAGTAGTTGCGGAACTGCTTCTCGAGCAGGCCGTAGTAGCGGCGCGCCTTCTGCTTCTCGCGTAGCTGCATCAGGTACTCGCTCTGCTTGATGCGGCCGCGGCCGTGCTCGCCCGGCGGGTAGCTGCGGCGCTCGATCGAGCACTTCTCGGTCAGGCAGCGCTCGCCCTTGAGGAACAGCTTCAGCCCCTCGCGGCGGCAGATCCGGCACTTGGGGCCGACGTCGCGGGCCACTAGACGCGCCTCCGCTTGCGGGGACGGACGCCGTTGTGCGCCTGCGGGGTCACGTCTCGGACACCGAGGATCTCGAGCCCGGCGGCCTGGAGCGAGCGGATCGCGGTCTCGCGCCCGGAGCCCGGGCCCTTCACGAACACCTCGACCTTCTGGAGGCCGTGCTCCATGCCCTTGCGGGCGCACGAGTCGGCGGTGACCTGAGCGGCGAACGGCGTCGACTTGCGCGAGCCCTTGAAGCCCGCGGAGCCGGCCGACTCCCACGCGATCACGTTCCCCTCCTTGTCGGTCAAGGAGACGATCGTGTTGTTGAAGCTCGTCTTGATGTGCGCCTGGCCGATCGCGATGTTCTTGCGGACGCGGCGGCGGGTGCGACCGCGGGTCGCAGCTCTACGAGGAGGTGCCATCAGCGATCACCTCTCGTGGTACGCGTGCTCTGCGGCCGCGAAAAGCAAGCCAGGCAAGGACGCAGGGAGTGCTCGTAGCCGGCGGCTACGAGCGCGACTGAGGACGCCGCATGGCGCAGCTTTGCAGCGCCCCGCAGAGTGCGCGGGCCGCGGGAGGGGGTCGCAACCACTAGACCTTCGCTTTCTTTCCGCGGCCGACGGTCTTCTTCGGCCCCTTGCGGGTGCGCGCGTTGGTCTTCGTCCGCTGCCCGCGCACCGGGAGGCCGCGGCGGTGCCGCACTCCGCGGTAGGCGCCGATTTCCTGCAGGCGCTTGATCGCCTGGGTGCGCTCGCGGCGCAGGTCCCCCTCGACCTCGACGTTCTGGTCGATGTAGTTGCGGAGCGCCGTGACCTCCTCGTCGGTGAGGTCGCGCACCTTGTGGTCGGGCGAGAGCCCGAGCGCACCGCAGATCTTGTGGGCGGTCGGCTGGCCGATCCCGTAGATGTAGGTCAGCCCGATCTCGAGCCGCTTCTGGTTCGGGAGGTTGACTCCGGCGATGCGCGCCACTAGCGATCACCTGCGGGGTAGGGGGTCGCCAAGCTACCCCTGCCTCTGCTTGTGCCGGGGGTTCGTGCAGATGACCATGGTCGTACGGTGCCGCTTGATCACGCGGCAGCGCTCACACATGGGCTTTACGGACGGGCGAACTTTCATGGGGATTCCTTAACGGTGCCGGTAGGTGATGCGGCCGCGGGTCAGGTCGTACGGGGAGAGCTCGACCTTCACCCGGTCGCCGGGGAGGATACGGATGTAGTGCTTGCGCATCTTCCCGGAGATGGTTGCGAGCACCGTTCCTGGCATGCCGTCGAGCGCGACCCGAAACATGGTGCTCGGGAGGGCCTCGACGACCTCGCCTTCGACCTCGATCTTCTCTTCCTTGACTGGCATTCTCGTTTCGTCTTCGAGCGCACGGCAAAGCGCAGCGCGGCCGCCTATCGTAGCAAACCGGCCGCCGTCCTCGTGAGGATCCGCGGCTCGCCCCCGGTGACTGCGACCGTGTGCTCGAAGTGCGCCGACAGGGAGCCGTCGGCGGTCGAGATCGACCATTCGTCGTCGTGGACGACGATCTCCGGCGCGCCGAGGGTGATCATCGGCTCGATCGCGAACACCATCCCGGAGGCGAGCTTCGGGCCGCGGCCCGGCTCGCCGTAGTTCGGGATCTGCGGCTCCTCGTGCATCTCGCGGCCGATCCCGTGCCCGACGAGGCTGCGGACGACGCCGAACCCCTCCGCCTCGGTCACCGTCTGGATCGCGTGGCCGATGTCGGAGAGCCGGTTGCCGGAGCGACACTGCTCGATGCCCGCCGCGAGCGCCGCCTGGCAGGTGTCGAGCAGCCGCTGGGCGTCGGCCGAGATCTCGCCGACCGCGAACGTGTAGGCGGAGTCCCCGACGAAGCCGCCGAGCGTGACGCCGACGTCCACGGAGAGGAGGTCCCCGTCGGCGAGCGCGTACGGCCCGGGGATCCCGTGCACGATCATCGAGTTCGGCGAGGTGCAGATCGAGGCGGGGTAGCCGCGGTAGCCCTTGAAGCTCGGGACGCCGCCCTGCGCGCGGATGAACTCCTCGGCGAGCGCGTCGAGCTCGGCCGTCGTGACGCCCGCGCGGGCGTGCTCGCCGATGAGCGCAAGCGTCTCCTGGACGACCCGCCCGGCCTGCGCCATCTGATCGAGCTCGGCCGTCGACTTCCGGATGATCATGCGACGCCGGCCCGCTCGAGCGCCGCCCCCAGCTCCGCGAAGACCTCGTTCACGGAGCGCTTGGCGTGGATCCCGACCAGCCTGCCCCTCGCTCGGTAGTGCTCGACGACCGGCTCGGTCAGCTCGTGGTAGAGGGCGAGGCGCTTCGCGATCGCCTCCGGCGCGTCGTCGCTGCGCCCTTCGAGCTCGGCGCGGCTGCGCAGGCGCTCGACGCAGACGTCGTCCGCGATCAGGAACTCGAACACGGCGCCGAGCGGGCGGCCGATCTCGGCCAGCATCTCGTCCAGCGCCTCGGCCTGGGGAAGCGTGCGCGGAAAGCCGTCGAGCACGAACCCCTCGGCGGCGTCCGGCTCGGCCAGCCGCTGGCGGATCAGCTCGATCATCAGGTCGTCGGGGACGAGCTCGCCCGCGTCGAGGATCGGCTGCACGCGCCGCCCGAGCTCGGTGCCCGCCGCGACCGCCGCGCGCAGGATCTCGCCGGTCGCGATGTGGGCGAAGCCGTACTCGGACGCGATCCGGTTCGCCTGCGTCCCCTTGCCTGACCCCTGCGGGCCGAGAATCAGGATCTCCACCGAGCGTCTCCTCCTACTTGAGGAAGCCCTCGTAGCTGCGCATCATCATCTGCGACTCCATCTGGCGCATCGTGTCCAGCGCGACGCCGACCACGATCAGCACCGAGGTGCCGCCGAGCGCGCGCGAGGTCGCCTGCGAGAAGCCGCCGTAGCGGATGAAGAGGGCAGGCAGCACCGCGACGGCCGCCAGGTAGAGCGAGCCCGGCAGCGTCAGCCGCGTCAGCACGCGGTCGAGGTACTGCGCCGTGGGCGGGCCGGGACGGATGCCCGGGATATAGCCGCCGTACTTGCGCAGGTTGTCCGCCTGGTCGACGGGGTTGAACTGGACCGCGGTGTAGAAGTACGTGAAGATCACGATCAGGAACGTCTCGAGCAGCAGGTAGAACGGGCTCGACGGCGTGAAGTGCGAGTTGATGAACCCCTG